>ERZ773263.1202-NODE-1202-length-15818-cov-14.674174_pt1 | contig 15818 bp, 15 predicted proteins | sample MGYA00511076_ERZ773263 | MGnify/ENA primary metagenome ERZ773263 (study PRJEB29015, sample SAMEA2738155) | human oral metagenome | biome: human oral; feature: human-associated habitat; material: saliva | place: China | collected 2195 ... | reverse complement strand
TGGACACAATCTCCCGTCGTATCGTAAACGAAGTACAACACATCAACCGTATCGTGTACGATATTACATCTAAACCACCTGCTACAATTGAGTGGGAATAAGATGATTTGCTTAATATAGGTAACATATAAAAATACATAATATAATTTAGTCATCCAAAGAGTCTTTCTTTGGATGACTTTTTTATAGGTCTTCAAAATATGTATTTTTGATGGTAATAGAAATTTTGTATTAGTGATTAAAATGGTAAAAGTATCATATTTATTTATTATTAGAATGAAAAATAAATGAATTGATGATGTGTTCTAATTATCTAAGATGTTATAATAAAAAATATTAGGATTTATAGTATATTTACTAGTTTATACGGATTTCATGAAAATAATCTTGATTTGTAAGTTTTAATGAGGATAGTATATAAGTTATGGCAGCAAAAAACAATACAGATATTGGGTTTGAAAAACAAATATGGGATGCGGCTTGTGTTCTTTGGGGGCATATTCCTGCTGCAGAATATCGAAAAGTAATAGTAGGATTAATTTTTCTTCGTTATATATCGAGTGCTTTTGAGAAACGCTATGAAGCGCTTATAAAAGAAGGCGACGGATTTGAAAATGATAGAGATGCATATGCAGAAGAAAATATTTTCTTTGTTCCAGAAGAAGCTCGATGGAGCACAATTGCATCTGCTGCACATACACCTGAAATTGGACTTGTTATTGATAATGCAATGAGAGCTATTGAAAAGGAAAATACAACACTTAAAAATGTGTTACCAAAGAATTATGCTAGTCCTGATTTAGATAAAAGAGTACTTGGCGAAGTTGTTGACTTATTCACTAATGAAGTCAAAATGGACGGTACCGAGGCTAGTAAGGATTTATTGGGAAGAACATATGAATATTGCATTGCTCAGTTCGCCTCTTATGAAGGGACCAAAGGTGGTGAGTTTTATACACCATCAAGTATCGTTAAAACTATTGTCTCTATTTTGAAACCATTTAATAATTGTCGAGTATATGATCCTTGCTGTGGTAGTGGGGGTATGTTTGTACAAAGTGAAAAATTTGTACAAGCTCATAGTGATAATAGAGGGACTATATCTGTTTACGGTCAAGAATCTAATGCTGATACATGGAAGATGGCAAAAATGAATATGGCAATTCGTGGTATTGATGCCAACTTTGGTCCATATCAGGCAGATACATTCTTTAATGATTTACATAAAACATTAAAGGCAGATTTTATTATGGCCAATCCACCTTTTAATCTTTCTAATTGGGGACAGGAAAAGCTAAAGGATGATGTCCGCTGGAAATATGGCGTACCTCCTGCAGGTAATGCGAACTATGCATGGATACAGCATATGATACATCATCTTGGTCCAAATGGGAAAATTGGCCTTGTTTTAGCAAATGGTGCGCTATCATCTCAAACTAGTGGCGAGGGCGATATTCGAAAGAATATTATTGAAGCGGATTTTGTAGAAGGGATTGTAGCTTTACCTCCTCAACTTTTTTATAGTGTTACTATTCCTGTTACTCTATGGTTTATTTCTAAGAATAAAAAACAAAAAGGAAAAACTCTATTTGTTGATGCACGTAAGATGGGGTATATGGTTGATCGTAAACATAGAGATTTTACAGAAGGTATACAGGAAGATGGAAGCCTTGGAGATATAGATTTATTAGCAAAAACCTTTGAAGATTTTCAAAGTGGAATGATGGAAGAGAAAAAAGGATTTTCGGCTATTGCTACAATAGAAGATATTAGAAAACAAGATTATTTATTAACCCCAGGGCGTTATGTAGGCATTGAAGAACAGGAAGATGATGAGGAGCCGTTTGAAGAAAAAATGGCAAGATTAACTTTAGATCTTTCAGGTATGTTCAAAAAATCTCATGAATTAGAAGAGGAGATCAGAAAGAAACTGGGGGCGATTGGGTATGAAGTGTAAACTTTCTGAGATAATGGACTTAATTGGTGGCGGTACCCCAAAAACTAGTAAACCCGAATACTGGAATGGGAATATTCCGTGGATAACTGTTAAAGATTTTAATAATGATTTTCGATATGTATATAAAACAGAGAAATCAATAACGCAACTAGGATTGGAAAAATCATCAACTAAACTTTTACAAAGTGGCGATGTGATAATTTCTGCAAGAGGGACAGTTGGTGAAATTGCAACAATCCCATTTGCTATGGCATTTAATCAATCTTGTTACGGACTTAGAGCAAAAAAAGGAATGGTTACAAGTGATTATCTATATTACGTAATAAAACACAATATTTCAGTGTTAAAAAAAAATACTCATGGGTCAGTATTTGATACTATAACACGAAATACTTTTGATAATATAGAAGTTGAAATTCCAAGTATTGAAATACAACAAAAAATATCTTCAATATTAAACGATTATGACAAAAAAATTGAATTGAATAATGCAATAAACAATAATTTAGAGCAGCAAGCAGAAGCTCTTTTTCACTCATTATTTGTTGAGAATGTCAATCCAATATGGAAAGAGGGTGTACTTTCTGACCTTGGAACTGTTGTTGCCGGTGGAACCCCATCCAAAACAAAGCCTGAATATTACTCCAAGAAAGGCATAGCATGGATTACTCCAAAGGATTTATCTCTTAATAAGTCAAAATTTATTTCTCACGGTGAAATTGATATTTCAGAATTAGGGTTTTCCAAGAGTAGTGCAATCAAAATGCCAACCGGAACAGTTCTGTTTAGTTCCAGAGCACCTATTGGGTACATTGCCATTGCTGCCAACGAAGTAACAACTAATCAGGGATTCAAATCGGTAGTTCCAAATGAAAATGTGGGTACAGCTTTTATGTATTATCTTCTGAAATTTTTATTGCCGACTATCGAGGGAATGGCTTCGGGTTCAACTTTTAAGGAAATATCAGGTGCAGGGATGAAATCTATCCCTGTTGTAATTCCCGATAACGAGACTATCGATAAATTCAATGCCTTTTGTACTCCCATCTTCCAGCAGCAGGAAGTGCTTGAAGCAGAAAACTCACGACTTGTTGATATTAGAGATGCATTATTACCTAAGTTGATGGCTGGCAATCTGGATGTTTCAAGCATAGAACATTAAGCCACTAAATTATTGTTTAGCGCTAAAATATGATTTAACTTCTATGGGTGGATGGAATTATTTTTAGGGGACTTCCACCCCATAGTCGTTCTCTAGCCATTTATAAAGGGAGAATTGACTATGAAAGAAAATTTAATTAAAGATGTTCTTCAAGAGATGTTACAGTACCTAAATAATGTACAGAGCACAAAGTTACAAGAAGTATTACATAATACCTTTACAAGATATGAAGTAGTGGAAAGTAAGCAACAAGATGATAATTTAAAACGCAATTATTTAGAACTGTTTTTGGCAGCTAAACGAATTGAGGGCTGTTCTGATAAATCTCTTAAATACTATAAAGCAACTATTGAACGCATGGTTAACGCTATTAGTAAAAGTGTAAATCATATTGAGACTGATGATATAAGGAATTATTTGATTAAGTATCAGGAACAAAATAAATCTAGTAAAGTTACAATTGATAATATTCGTCGTATTCTTTCAAGTTTCTTTTCTTGGCTTGAGGAAGAGGACTATATATTAAAAAGTCCTGTTAGACGAATACATAAGGTAAGAACAGGTTCAAATATTAAGGAAACCTACTCAGATGAAGTGATGGAACTTATGAGAGATAATTGCTCTGAACTGAGAGATTTAGCCATTATAGATATGTTGGCATCAACGGGAGTTCGTGTTGGAGAAATGGTTTTACTTAATAGGACGGATGTTGATTTTAATGAGCGAGAGTGTATTGTATTTGGTAAAGGAAATAAGGCTCGAGTTGTTTATTTTGATGCCCGGACAAAAATACATTTGCAAAACTATTTAAAAAGTAGGAATGATAGTAATTTGGCCTTGTTTGTATCCTTGAAGGCTCCTCATGATAGATTACAAATTGGTGGAGTGGAAGCACGGCTAAGACGATTAGGAAAGTTATTGGGAATACATAAGGTACATCCGCATAAATTTCGACGGACATTGGCTACTATGGCAATAGATAAAGGAATGCCCATTGAGCAATTACAGCAACTTTTGGGACATAAAAAGATAGATACGACCTTACAGTATGCAATGGTCAAACAGAGCAATGTAAAAATATCTCATCAAAGATATATAGGATAGGAGGTAAATATGGCAGAATGGATAGATTGTAAAATAGCTGATTTGGGAACTGTTATTGGCGGGGCAACTCCTTCGACAAAGAGATTAGAATATTATGAAAATGGAAGTATTGCATGGATAACTCCTAAAGATCTATCTACATTTAGGGGACGTTATATCCGCCGTGGTGAAAGAAATATTACTGAGATAGGTTTAAAAAGTTGTTCGACGCAGTTGTTACCAAAGAATACGGTACTATTTTCTTCAAGAGCACCAATCGGTTATATAGCTATTGCTGAGAATGAGTTGTGTACTAATCAGGGATTTAAAAGTGTTATCCCAAATGAAAATACAGATCCTTTGTTTTTATATTATTTGCTTAAATATAATAAGACCAAAATTGAAAGTATGGGAAGTGGAACAACATTTAAAGAAGTATCAGGAAATACTTTGAAGAATATTCTTGTTTCAGTTCCACGAGATAAGAAAGTACAAGAACAAATATCGTCAATACTTGGAGCTATTGATAATAAAATCGAATCGAATGAAAAAATAAACAATAATTTAACTGTCTAAATCTTAATTTTAGATACATCAAGTTTGCCGGATAAAAGACGAGGTAGTAAGATATTAAGAATATTATTAAGCCTATTATTTTCAGCACGCAGATTCCTAATCTGAGCAAAGATTGGCTGTATAATTGAATCAAACTCATTCAAATCTGATTTTGATGGAATGATTACAGGTACTTTCTTAAGGTTAGATTGGCTGATTTTTTGCTGTACGGCTCCAGTAATAATAGACTTAATATTAGTTAAACTACATAATAAATAAAGAATTTCCACTGTAAATCCATTTTTGCCTGTGACGATATGGGCATGATTATTTACCCAAAATCGTCCATCTACATACTGCAAAATTGGAAATCCTTTACTATCAGCAACTGTGCCATCTTCACTAATAAGTAAATATACTCCATCAAAAATGTATTTATCTACATAATCCATAATTGAAGTTGCACCATAATATGGGAAAAATTTTTTCAGATTAGCACGTTCGCGATTTGAGAGAGGTACCCTTTTAGTATCATGAAATTCTATGATTTCAGAAAAAGTGCCCAAATGCCAATCATCAGGCATTTTACCTGAAAAAGGTTCCATATCTATAAATCTATTTTTATAAAGAGCTTGTGCTTGATGAAATAAATTATTGTTTATTGTATATATTGGAAAAATTCCTATGGAAAGCGCATTTTAAGATAGAGGAATATAAATATATTAGTGTAGAGCTTTAAGGGCAAAATTATCTTTTTTATAGGGAGTAAAATAATGCTAAATTTTTTTCGAGAGGAAGATTATGAAAAATCATTAATTGAATTATTTCAAAATGATTTAGAATATGAATATGTATTTGGACCAGATATAGAAAGAGATTTTTATAGTCCCTTCTATGAAGATGTTTTAATTGAGTCTTTATATCGTATAAATCATGGTGCAACTAATGATGCGATTCAGGACGCATTATTTAAACTTAAAAATTTTGAAAATGGGGAGCTTGTACAGAAGAATGCCATCTTTATGGACTACTTACAGAATGGTATTCCTGTAAGATATTTTGTTGATGGAGAAGAACATTCTTCAATTGTTTATCTTGTGGATTATAAGAACCCTGAAAATAATTCATTTGTTGTAGCCAATCAATGGACTTTCATTGAAAACAGTAATAAACGCCCTGATCTTATTCTCTTTCTAAATGGGCTACCAATAGTATTAATGGAACTAAAATCTCCTTCTCGTGAAGAAACAGATGCTTCTGAGGCATATAGACAGCTTCGTAACTATATGCAAGAAATCCCGTCTATGTTTATTTATAATGCTATTTGTGTTATGAGTGATCAGTTGATTTCTAAAGCTGGTACAATTACTTCAGGTGAAGACCGTTTTATGGAGTGGAAAACAAAAGACGGTAATTATGAGAATACCCAATATGCACAGTTTGATACATTCTTTGAGGGAATATTCCAAAAAGAACGATTACTTGATATTATTAAGAACTTTATTTGTTTCTCAAATGAAGGAATAAATAGCTATAAAATCCTTGCTGGATATCATCAATATTTTGCAGTAAAAAAGGCTATTGAATCGACTAAGCACGCTACTGTTACTGATGGTAAGGGTGGAGTTTTCTGGCATACTCAAGGTAGTGGTAAGTCTCTTTCAATGGTATTCTATGCCCATTTGTTGCAGGAAGCTTTAGATAGTCCTACTATTGTTGTTCTTACTGACAGAAATGATCTTGATGATCAACTCTATAGTCAGTTTGTAAAGTGTAAAGACTTTTTACGACAAGAGTCATTACAAGCAGAAAGTAGAGAAAATCTTAAAACCTTACTTGCTGGGAGACAGGCAAATGGTATTATTTTCACTACGATGCAAAAGTTTGAGGAATCAGATGAACCTCTATCTGAACGTCATAATATTATAGTTATGGCAGATGAAGCACATAGAGGGCAATATGGGCTTGCTGAAAAAATTAAGATTACAAAGAATGAATCTGGTGAGGAAGTAGCAAAACGTGTTATTGGTACAGCCAGACTTATTCGTAATACATTACCTAATGCTACATATATTGGTTTTACAGGAACACCTATTTCTTCAAAAGACCGTAGTACGCGGGAGGTCTTTGGTGATTATATCGATATCTATGATATGACGCAGTCTGTTGAAGATGGTGCAACACGACCTGTTTACTATGAAAGTCGTGTTATCAGATTGAATCTTGATCAAGCAACATTGAGTTTGATTGATGCTGAATATGATTTGATGTCTTTGAATGCAGATAGTGAAGTTATAGAGAAAAGCAAACATGAGCTAGGACAGATGGAAGCCATTCTTGGTAATGATAATACTCTGGACTCTCTTGTGTATGATATTCTTGATCATTATGAAAATAATAGGAAGTATTTACTTACAGGCAAGGCAATGATTGTTGCATATTCACGTTCTATTGCCATGAAAATCTATAAACGTATTTTAGAGCTTCGACCAAATTGGAAAGAAAAAGTTGCCGTAGTCATGACTTCAGGCAATAATGATCCTGAAGAGTGGCGACAAATCATTGGCAATAAGCATCATAAAAACGAACTTGCTAAGAAATTTAAGGATAATAATAGTCCTTTAAAGATTGCTATAGTTGTTGATATGTGGCTAACGGGGTTTGATGTTCCTTCTCTTGCTACCATGTATATTTACAAGCCTATGACTGGACATAATCTAATGCAAGCAATTGCTCGTGTTAATCGTGTATTCCGTGATAAAGAAGGTGGGCTTATTGTTGATTATGTGGGTATTGCTACTGCTTTGAAACAGGCGATGAACGATTATACATCTCGTGATAAAAAGAATTATGGTGATACGGATGTTTCTATGGTTGCATACCCTAAATTCTTAGAAAAATTGTCTATATGCCGTGATATATTCCATGGATATGATTATTCTAGATTTAAGAGTGGTACGGACCTTGAAAGAGCTAAAACTATTAGTGGTGCAGTGAATTTTATTATGGATAAAGAACGGGCAGATGATAAGGATGTATTTGTAAAAGAAGCCCTTATGCTTCATCAAGCTCTCTCTCTTTGTTCATCGTTAGTCAATGAAGATGATAGATTTGAAGCAGCATTCTTTGAAGCTGTTCGTGTACTTGTTATGAGACTTACTAATACTGGCGTTGGTAAAAAGATTTCATTACCAGAAATGAATGCAAGAATAAACGAACTTTTAAAGCACAGTATTAAGAGTGATGGTGTAATTAATTTATTCTCTGATATTAAAGAAGAGTTCTCTTTATTTGATCCTAAATTCCTACAAGATATTGCTAATATGAAGGAAAAGAATCTTGCGATTGAATTGTTGAAGAAGCTAATTTCCAACCAAGTTTCTGTTTATCGAAGAACCAATGTAGTCAAGTCTGAGAAATTCAGTGAAATTATGCAACGCTCTCTCAATGCTTATTTAAATGGGATGCTAACAAATGAAGAAGTTATTGCTGAGATGTTAAAACTGGCAAAACAAATTGCAGCTGATAAACAAGAAGGGGAAAAACTTGGCTTAACAGCAGATGAGTTAGCTTTTTATGACGCATTGGTAAAACCACAGGCTATTAAAGACTTCTATGAAAACGATGAGCTAATCTCTATAACGAAAGAGTTAGCGGATACACTTCGCAAAAATAGGACTATAGATTGGCAAAAACGTGAATCAGCAAGAGCCAAAATGCGTATGATCATTAAAAAACTTTTGAAAAAGCATAAATACCCTCCAGAAGGAATGGATGATGCAGTTCAGACTGTAATAACACAATGCGAGTTATGGACGGATAATTATGATATGGAAGAAGAACATAAGCTTTATTCCTATCCAATGCCAACGGAGGAACCGTTATCCCTGGTTGCCGATAATATAGGGAAATATAATTGAGCCTATACTGTGATAATAGAGAGAATACTTATGAATTGGACTTCGTAATTCTAAAGTTTTATATTTTTGACAAAACGCACCCATAGTAAGTGAGTAAACCGTTTACTGTAATAGTTCATTAGTTATAGTGGGAGTTATTCTATGATTACTCTTAGACAAGGAAAAGCAAAAACGATTTTAGAAAGTTCTTTAAATAGCGCTTTTACTGCGGTGGAAACATATAATAGGCCACGTACTCAGTTTAGAATTGAAAACTATATTATTCTAATGATCATAGCTTGGACAAAATTATTTCATGCATATTTTCAAGCTACAATCGGAGAACGCTATTTCTATAAAGAGCGAAATAGAAGATATAAGCTAGTTGATGGTGAGAAAAAGGCCTGGGAGTTAACAGAATGTATAAAAAATTATCAAAATAATTCTGAGGATAAAAAATTAACAGAGTCAATTATTGCAAATTTAAAATTTTTTATAGGGATAAGAAATAAAATAGAGCATCGTTATTGGAATTCTAATTCTCTTGATATATTGATTTTTGGTGAGTGCCAATCTTTGCTTTATAATTATGAAAATTTAATAGTTTCATTATTTGGAAATGATTACTCATTGAATACAAGCTTAGCCTATGCTCTGCAGTTTTCGCATCTTAGAGCTCGTGAACAATTGCAAGCACAAAGAGATTTACTTTCTAAAGATATGCAGGATATAAACAGATATATTGATAAATATAAAACAGATTTATCTGATGAGATCTTTAATAGTCAGGAATATAGTGTAAAATTAATACAAATACCAAAGGTTAGTAATACTAATCGATGTGATTTATCGGTTGAATTTGTTAACTGGAGTAATCTTAATGAAGAAGATAAGGCTAATTATGATAAGCTAATTACTATAATAAAAGATAAGGTAATTAAACAGCCTGTATCAAATGCAAATATGTTGAGACCAAAAGATGTTATAAATGCGATTAAAGAGAAAACGGGAGTTGAAATTAGTCAGAGAAATCATTGTGATTTATGGAAAGCCTTTAAGGTTAGGCCTGAAACTAACGCAACTTCAAAGTTTGATACAGATACAAAATATTGTATTTATGATGAACCACATAATGATTATTTATATACAATTGAGTGGGTAGAGTTACTTTCTGTTCTGATTGAAAATCATGGATTTAATAAGGAGAATATACATAATAAGTGCAAGAGTGGGATTAACGTATCAGATTATATTGTGGAATCATAATTGTAAGCTTTAGTTAATTTGCTTCAGAATTATTAGTTTGCTGCTAGGTCAAATACTTGTCATTTATTAGGATGTGTTAATAAAGTAATATATAATTTGCCTACTAAGGAGTTATTCTTCATTAATAATTAAGTGGAATGATACGAAGCATATATTATCTTTATGAGTTATTGGGATTACTTATATATCAGGTGATACAATAAACATTGAAAAAATTATTAATTAATGAAATCGGTTCTAATTAATTGAGCTCTATATTTAATTATTAGTTGTACAAATATCTTTTTAGTAAAAGCAAAGGACGCCACCTAATTTAAATAATGAAATGTGCTTTTCATGTTTTGTTATAAACGGTACAGAGTTTTATATCTTGGAAGCTGACAATATTATTAAGGGAATAAGGATATGGAAACTATAAAAGAATTTTTAGATAGTGACATATATTTAAGTATTATAAAAGAGCTAGGTGTAGAAAACTTTAATCAAGACGTACAAAGTGTTGAAATAGAAGAGCTAAAAAAACGATTGAAACAAAGGCAGTTCTTACTTGAAGGATTTAAATGTAAGGTCCTTTCAGACCAAGAGATGGTACAGTTTTACAAGCAGATGATAGAAGAGTATCGAAAAGATATTATCCTTTGGTCTAAGAAGTTTTGGCAATATAGCAATGCTACTATTGATACATATCCCGATGGTGAAATTCCAGAAGGAGAGGAAATTTCTGAAGAGGATGTATCAGCTACAATTGAAGTAGGCAACTATTCTAAAATGAGTGTTGCTATGTATATCATTGAATTTGATATTTTGAAGAATCATCAAGAGATATTAGCTGATTATTATAAAAGATTGCGTATTCCTAGGGCTGCGAAATATGCAAAAGAAGTGTTAGTATTATATAAAGAGGTTTTTAACTAAAATATTTAGTTATATTAAATCAGGAGGTTTCCTCTGACACAACAATCACTTGATTTTGCCTTAATAAATGCTTGATTTCCTCTCGGGCTGCCATAATCTGGTGGAACCCTAAGGAAAGTGTTAGTGCCTAGTTTAATAATTAAGCCAATAGATTACACAATCTATTGGCTTTTATGTTGTATGAAAAAACTGGTATACTGATTTTAGACTAATAAATATTATGTTTTAGATGTTAGATCGTGAAACTGAGGAACTATGAAAACCACAAGATCTTTTGGCGAGTATCCCAAATATTCTCTCCACGATGCGAGGGTGCAGAAAATAGGATATGAAGATGATAATTTGATCCTTACTTTTGAGTACATTTTCTCTTATGAGAATGGTGTTGAACAAACTCATAAGGCTCAAGTTGTGTTTGAGACGTGCGATATGGATGATTTAGAAATTCTCGTCTTTAATAGTACAATATTAGATACCTTCACAGGTAAAAGAATTGAGTTACCTCAGTATCAGCAGGAATATAGTGAAAGTGAATTCGAGGTTATTACAGAGACCTATAACTGGGGACGAGCTGTGCTGCAAGGTTGGTTATGGACCGAAGGGAATCCCGTTCACTGTATAATGAATATATACTTTAAAGGTGATATGGTATATGTAGTTGAATGAGGTGTAACATGAGCGATTTAGATTTTACTATTTGCTGTACAGTTACTTTCTTTACCGAGAAGAGGCGAACTCCACCGAATCTGAATAATGGAAAGTATTACCCTCATCTTGTTATAAAGGGCTCTGCTCAGCAGTTAGGAGTAAACTTTATTGATGGTGAAGATGTTATCTTTGATAAACCAATACGTGCCAATGCATTGCCAGTAGACGAAGATATAGATTATTCTGCACTACAAGAGGGTACGGAGTTTCTTATCCTAGAAGGCAGTGCTATTGTTGGTGAAGGGATTGTAAAAGAAATCTTTCAACATAAGCCACATGGGGAAAAATAATTGTGGAGTATTATATCCGTTGGAGTTTATATGATTAAAATTATTGATGGCAAACCGTATTTAGATCAAGTAAAAGAGTTGATTACTGAGTATACGCAGTGGCTTGGTCGCGATTTGTCCTTTCAGAATTTAGATAAGGAATTAGCAGATATAGCAGAAAAATATACGGCACCAAATGGTGAATTATTGGTTGCTATTGATGATAATGATGTGGTGCTCGGCATGGTGGCGTATTATCAGCATAGCGATACCCGTTGTGAAATGAAACGCCTCTATGTACGTCCCGACGGGCGTGGTCATGCTCTCGGGGATCGTCTCATTGAAAGTATCATGCACCATGCTAAGACTTCTGGATATAAAGAAATGGTGCTAGATACAATTGAACCGTTGCAAGCAGCGATTCATTTGTATAAGAAGCATGGTTTTGTTGAATGCGAACCGTACTATCATAATCCTATGGACGATGTTATCTATATGAGTAAGGAACTCGATTGATAGAGCTATCTTGGGATTCATTGGAGGAGCTTTTATGGAGATTACATATACTGAGGAGCGAAATTTTACATCCCAGCAAGTAGCAGATTTATTTCTATCTGTTCGTTGGGTAGTAGGTAAATATCCGGACCGATTACACAAGGCGCTCATGAATTCCTCTCGTGTGATTAGTGCCTGGGATGGCGACCATTTAGTGGGTCTTATTCGCGTTATGGATGATAGCGAGTTGGTATGTTTCATCAATTATGTGCTAGTTCATCCTGATTATCATGGCCAAGGTATTGCAGGTCATTTGCTAGAAATGGTGAAAGACGCTTACAAGTCGTATTTGTACATCAATGTTATGATTGGTGATAGCAAGAATGTACCATTTTACGAGAAGCATGGGTTTAAGATAAAAGAGAATTCCTTACCAATGCAATATCGTAATGTGCCTAAATATACGAAATAATAATTGCTGGATAATCTATAGTGAAAGTAATTTGTGAGATTATTAATATAAGGCTACACATCACTCATGGAATGTGTAGCCTTTGTTTTATAAACGGTATATACTAAAACAGATATGTAAATACGATGGAGAAAGATATGGATATATTAATACGTAAAGCGACAACCGCTGATTTAGATTTAGTGACACATATAGAAGCAACTTGTTTTCCGCCTGCTGAGGCGGCGCCTCGTGAGGCTTTTAAGGAACGATTAGACCATTATGCAGGTCAATTTTTAATTGCCTTCGACGGCGATACACCTATTGGTTTTATAGATGGATTTGTAACAGATGATGAAATCTTAACAGATGAGATGTTTGCCGATGCTTCTTTGCATAACCCTAATGGCGCATGGCAGATGATTTTTGGTCTAAATACAATGCCAGAATACCGCAACTGTGGTGTAGGTGGTCAGTTGATAGAGGCTTTCATCGACCTTGCAAGAGAAGAAAAACGTAAAGGTGTTATTTTGACATGTAAGGAAGAAAAGATCCATTATTACGCCAAGTTTGGCTTTGTAAATGAAGGCAAATCGGAGTCTGATCATGGTGGAGCTAAATGGTACCAAATGCGGATTGCATTTTAGATTAAAAGGAGCTGAATCTTAATTGATTTCAGCTCCTTTTTGTTGGAAAAGTATGTATTTTAGAGGTGTCTGATTAACGTTAATTAAATAATTTCTTTAACTTGCGCCACGCCTTTATCGGTCAGCATATAGTAGCCATTTGTTACATACAACAAGCCTTGTTTCTTAAGGTGTGATGCGGCTTGGTGTGTATAGTCTGGCTTCCAGTTCAAGTGTTCGTGAATGGTGCCGATACCGTTTTCAATGGCCGCTACAGGTGTATTCATATGGGTATAGATGTGGCAGAGCATCATCGTTTCTCGATAGTGCCGACGCAAGTGGCGTTGGCGAAGATAGGTTGCGATATAGCCCGTCTTTGGGGTGCAAATAACGGCAATTAATAAAGCGACACCAATCGTCGTTGCGATAGCGCCTGCAATGGATACGTCTAGGGTGAAAGCAACTTCCGCACCGATGACGGCACAGATAATGCCGATGATGATACTGCTAGTGAGCATGGCTTTCACAGAGTCCGTCCATAAATAAGCGATAACCGCAGGCCCGATCATGAGGCCAATAACGAGGATGGCGCCTACCGCCTGGAAGGAGGCCACCACAGTGAGGGATACCATGGTCATGAGCACGTAGTGGATGAGGGCGGGCATGAAGCCGAAAAGCCCTGCTAATAGTGGATCGAAGGTAGAGAGCTGCAATTCCTTGTAGAAGAGCATAACTAATACGAGGTTGATGACCGCTACCCCAAGGGAGATCCATAGTGATACAGGACCTAAGTCGGTGCCGTTTACAATCCATCTGTCGAATGGAGCAAACGCGATTTCCCCTAGAAGTGCTGTATCTACGTCAAGGTGTGCGTTGCCGCTATAGAGACTGACGAGTATGATAGCAATGGAGAAGAGGAGCGGGAAGATGATACCAATGGATGCGTCTTCGTTGACGAGGCCTGTGTTATGAACCATCTCTGTAAGCCATACCGTTCCTACGCCGACTAAGGTGGCCCCTACTAAAAGCAAGGGAGAGTTTAAGTCTTCCGTTACAAAGAAAGCGAGCACGATACCGAGGAATACAGTGTGCGTAATGGCGTCGGCCATCATGGACATGCGGCGCAGCACGAGGAATACACCAGGGATAGCGCACGCGATGGATACTGCAATAGCGATGAGTAAAATCTCTGTATGTACTGTCATGGGGCACCTCCTATATGAGGCCGTCCACTCTCTGCTCTATATATCCTTTGTTGCAAATCGGCGGGACTTATCTTTGCGGTTTCTGAAAGTAAAGCTTGTTTTGATTGTTTATTTTTACGATATTGCCACAGAATGCCTCTATTAGGTGCAAAAATGAGGCTTAACAGTACGATAACCGACAGAATGACGATGATGGCAGGCCCTGTAGGCAGTTTTTGTATTGTTGTACTCCAAAGGGTACCGCCGATAGCAGACACCATGCCGAAACATCCTGCTAGTATACACATGGTACCTAGCTTGTTTGTCCACTGACGGGCCCCTACGGCCGGTGCAATGAGGAGGGAACTAATTAAGATAGCACCTACTGATTGAATGCCGATGATGATGGTCATGATCAATAGTGAACGATATAAAATGAGTGTAAAGGTGACGGGAATTTGCAATGTTTTAGCATATTCTACGTCGAAAGAGATGAGTTTTAGCTCTTTCCAAAATAAGGCTGTTAAAACGATAATGATGAGCGCTGCTGCCGATGTAATGTACACATCGCGGGCTAATATGGTGGCGGCCTGTCCAAATATAAATTTTGAAAGTCCCGCCTGACCTGCATTGTTTAGACTTTGAAGGTAGGTGAGTAGAACCATACCAAGACCAAAGAAAGCAGATAGTATAGTAGCTAGAGCGCCATCGAATTTGATTTTACTGTTTTCTACTGTGATAGTAATGAGCCATGCCGCAGTGATAGAGGATAGGGCAGCACCTATAATCAGTACTTCAATGTCTTTTATACCGGTCAGCAAGAACGCAATGACTACACCAGGCAGTGCCGCGTGGGAGAGGCCATCACCAATGAGGCTTTCCTTGCGTAGTACTGCAAAGGTGCCTGCAATACCACTGGCAAGGCCTAAGAGCGCTGTGCCGAGCAACACCATCTGCGTCGTGTAGGATTGGAGTATAGTCATACAATCCTCCCCTTGCCGTAGGTGCGATCGATGGCTTCGTCTGTAAAGGTCTCTGCCACAGGGCCATAGGCAATAGTTTGCTTATTGACCATCGTTACCCAGTCGAAATACTGAGGCACCGTATTTAAATCGTGGTGTACGACAATAACCGTTTTGCCGCGCGCTTTCATTTCTTGTAATAGAGAAATAATAGCGTGCTCCGTCGTTTTGTCGACGCCCTTGAAGGGCTCGTCCATGAGGTAAATATCTGCCTCTTGTACGAGGG
>ERZ773263.1201-NODE-1201-length-15823-cov-22.913369_pt1 | contig 15823 bp, 5 predicted proteins | sample MGYA00511076_ERZ773263 | MGnify/ENA primary metagenome ERZ773263 (study PRJEB29015, sample SAMEA2738155) | human oral metagenome | biome: human oral; feature: human-associated habitat; material: saliva | place: China | collected 2195 ... | reverse complement strand
AGGCGAAGCGACACCTTCACCCCATCTTCAACACCCCGACGATGAAAACTCGAGGTTAGTGATGGCCGACGCGCCGCTTGACAACCTGGACACGTTGAGGTGACATTCAATAACATACTGTGCATCGCCTCGCAGATGGCGGCAGCCCTGGTTCGTGACACTGAGTCTTTTTAGGTCCCACAGAAGGAGTCTATCGATCATGGTGTGTCTTATAGGGACATCTCTTCGACGTCGCGAACATATCGATCATCGAAGACATGCGGTCTATCGTAGGCTACAGTTTTTGTCTTACCGAGTATTAACAAGTGGAGAAAGCTATGATTCCTTGGGTTAGAGATGCAATATGGTGGCAGGTGTATCCGCTGGGTTTCACTGGGGCGTCAGTGCGCCCGCTTCCCTCGGATACTCTCGTCGATTCTGCAGGGCGCGGCCTCGGTTCCCTGGTGTCGTGGCTCGACTATCTAGTCGATCTCGGCGCCAACGGACTTGCCCTGGGGCCAATCTTTCGATCCGAGACGCACGGATATGATACCGTTGATTTTTTCTCGATCGATCCTCGGCTTGGTGATGGCGGTGATTTCGATCGTCTAGTGAGCGAGTGTCGCGCCAGGGGAATCAAGGTGATGCTCGATGGCGTGTTCAATCACGTCGGAACGGCTCACCCGCTGTTCGTCTCGGCGATGAAGGGCAGCGACTCCGCCCGCTCGATGTTCCACATCGAAATGTCCCCGGACGGAAGCGTCCGAGGGTATCGGAACTTTGAAGGACATCAGGGGCTGGCAGTCTTGAACCATGACTCACCGGCCGTAGATGACCTCGTTGTTGACGTCATGTGTCACTGGTTGCGTCGGGGGGCATCGGCGTGGCGCCTGGATGCGGCATACTCAATGGATCCGGATTTCTGGGGTAGAGTCCTTCCTCGGGTCAGGAAGGAGTTTCCTGAAGCGTTCTTCGTCGGTGAGGTCATTCACGGCGACTATGGAGATATCGTGCGACGGTCCGGGATGGACTCGGTGACTCAGTATGAGTTATGGAAAGCTGTTTGGAGCTCGCTGAAGGATGGTAACTTCTTCGAGCTGGACTGGTGTCTAGGACGGCACAACTCTTTCATGGACGATTTTGTTCCGATGACTTTCGTGGGGAACCATGATGTGACGCGGATTGCCAGCAAGATCGGAGACGATCTGATGCGGCTCGCAATTGTCGTCCTATTCACAGTCGGTGGTATCCCGTCCGTATACTACGGCGATGAGCAGGCATTTCGGGGGGAGAAGAGAGATGAGCTCGGAGGCGATGATGAGGTTCGCCCTCCGTTCCCCGAGACCCCGGAAGGACTCAGTCCGCTTGGCGCTGGCATGTATCGGCTGCATCAGGACCTTCTTTCTTTGCGACGTCAGCATTCGTGGTTGGTCGGCTCCAAGACCCGCACAGTCGAGCTTGACAATCGCACGTATAGCTACGAGTCCATCGGGGAGGACGGGCAGGTGTTGTCCGTCACTATGGCGCTGGACCCTGCCCCGGTTGCGACTATCTCTGCCAATGGTCGAGAACTCCTCAGAGTGAAGAGGTAGAACGTTATCCATGTATGCTGTTCAGATGTGTCTAAGGAGGAACTGAATCGTGCTGACTGCGCCTCGGGTTATTGTTCTCAGTCCATTCGAGTCTGCAGATCAGTATCTCGTTTCCTGTGCGAGCGAAGCCGGAGCGCTCGGTGTCATAGAAATGTCGGATGCGACGAATACGTTGACGGCAGAGCGATTTCTACGCTCCGCATCAGGTGCGGTCGGAGTGAGGTTATCGAGTTCTCCACGTCTGCCGTGGGACGTCCTTAGTGATACTTTGGCATCGTGTCATCCGGATGTGATTATCCTCGGATCCGGGTGTCTTGAGGATGATGACGCTGCGCCGTTAACGGGGAGCGATTCGCTCGTCCTGGGTGAGGCAGTTTCGTGCGATGAGGCGTGCCGCTGGATCGATCGCGGTGCTAGCGGTGTGGTGATCCGAGGAAGAGAGGGAGGAGGCAAGACGGGGGGACCTGTCGAACCCGGTCATCCTCGCCCAGATTCTCGAGCAACACCATGACGCGAATGTTTGGGTTCGCGGAGGTGTAGGCCGGCATACCGCCAGGGGCCTTATTGCGGCTGGAGCAGCAGGAGTAGTCCTGGACGTGCAGTTGGCGCTGATGCCTGAGTCGGACTCCTCGGACGCTGTTCGTCGGATTCTGCGCGCGCCATCTCTTTCCCGATCGGTCAGGCGTGATGGGGAACAGGTTCTTCCTGATGCCAGAGGCCTCTATGCGGCAATTTCTCACCACGAACGCCGGATCGGCAATGACGCATTGATTGCCAACCTGTTCGCCCAGAACTACGGTTCGGTCCGAGAAGCTGTGGTCGACCTGACGACGAGGATTGAGCGGACAGCCGAAACGTGGCGGTCAGTTCATCGACTCAACCTTCTCAATGGGCGTGCTGCCCGGGCTCAGCGCACCGAGACCCCGTTCATTCAAGGTCCCATGACACGCGTCAGCGACGTTCCGGAGTTCGTAAAGGAGGTCTGCGATGCTGAGGCGTTGGGAACGCTTGCTCTAGCGGCTGCGAGCCCGTCCCAGGCAAAGGCACTGTTGACCCAGGCTGAGACCGTGCTCCAAGGACGGACATGGGCTGTGGGCATGCTGGGGTTTCTCGACGAGACTCTTGTTCGGCGGCATCTGGAGCTCGTTCGACAGAGTTCGGCCTCTGCGGTCGTGCTGGCCGGTGGGCGCCCGTATCAGGAGAAGCTGCTTCGGGAGGCGGGAAAGCAGTGCTTCGCCCATGTCCCCTCTCCGGATCTGCTTCGTACATTCGTCGCTGGGGGTGCGCGATGCTTCGTTTTCGAAGGTGCGGAGTGTGGCGGACACATCGGCCCCTTGCACTCGCTTCCTCTATGGGAACAGCAAATCAGCGTTCTGCTGGAGCTTGTCAGCGATGGGAAGGTTGACGCCGAGGATCTTGTTGTCGCGATGGCTGGCGGGATACACGACCCCTCCAGTGCCGCGATGGCTCTTCTGACCGCGGCGGATCTCGTGGAGCATGGTGCTGCAGTTTCCCTGCTTATGGGAACGATGTACTCACTTACCACTGAGGCGGTACGGACGGGCGCAGTGACGCAGGACTTCTGCGACGTCATCACTAGCGCGACGTCGAGTGCCAGGCTGGAGACCGCTCCTGGGCACGTCACTCGCTGTGTGCCCACACCACTGGTCGATGAGATCGACTTGATTAGGGAAACCAAGACCAGCGCGGGAGAATCTGACCAGAACATCTGGAGATCGCTGGAGGAGATGACGCTCGGACGTCTCCGCATGGCGACGAAGGGGTTGATGAGGGATGGAGACGAGCTTCGTCCCGTTCCGGTCGCTGAACGCCATGATCACGGCTTATATATGACCGGTGAGGTCTCGTTGCTTGTTCGGTCCGTCAGTAGGATTGACGAGCTGCACGGAAGAATTCAGAAGGGGCTCAGTGACATAGGTGCACGGTTGGATGGGCTCCGTCCTGATCGTCGGGCGATTGTTGCCGGGAAAGATCTTGACGATCACACGGCATGGGGCGATGGTATCGCCATCGTTGGTATGTCTGGGCTGCTTCCCGGAGGCGGAGGACTCGACGAGTTCTGGACCCACATTCTGCAGTGCGACGATCTTGTGACTGACGTCCCCGAGCAGCGCTGGGACAAGGAGATCTTCTGTGAGCCGGGAGCTCGAAATGCGCCGAGGTCGGACTGTGCAAGAGGAGCCTTTCTTTCTGCTGTCCCCTTCGACCCCGTGTACTTCGGCATCCCGCCGCTGTCACTGGCAAGCATTGAACCTGTGCAGCTGCTCGCGCTCGAGGCCGCCAGGCGCGCCCTCGTTGATGCTGACCTTGTGCCTGGAGAGGTGACTGCGACGGTCAGTATCATTTTTGGTGCGGAGTCGGGTAGCGATCTATCTGCCGGAATGGCTTTGCGGACGGGGTTGCCAGCGTTCACCGGATCTCTCCCGGACAGCTTCGATGCCGCGCTTCCCCGCCTGACGGGTGACTCTTTCCCCGGCATGCTGGCGAATGTCGTGTCCGGGCGTGTGGCCAACCGTCTCGATCTGTCGGGCTCGAACTTTGTCGTGGATGCCGCGTGCGCGTCATCTTTTGCTGCGTTGAAGGCGGCTTGTCATGAGCTTCTTCTTGGTGACTGTGATATTGCGTTAGCAGGCGGCGCCGACACTCACAACGGTATCGGGGACTTCGTCATGTTTTCCTCGGTGGGTGCGTTGTCGAAGAGTGGTCGATCACGCCCGTTCGATAGGGATGCAGACGGAATTGTTCTCGGCGAGGCAGTAGCGTGCGTCGTGTTGAAACGCGTCGGGGACGCGTTGCGTGACGGTGACCGTATCTACGCCACCATCCGAGGGATAGGCTCAAGCAGCGACGGGCGTACTTCAGGTCTCACGGCTCCTCGTTCGGAGGGCCAGCTTCTTGCGCTGGAGCGGGCGTATAGGTCTGGCGATATTGACCCGGCATCGGTCGATCTCATCGAGGCGCACGGGACCGGTACCGTCCTCGGTGACCGCACTGAGCTCCAGGCGCTGACGGATTTTATGACCGCTCACGGGGCTGAACGTGGACACTGTGTCATCGGTTCGGTGAAATCCCAGATCGGCCACACCAAGTGTGCTGCCGGTCTGGTCGGACTGGTCAAGGCCGCCCTGAGTGTCAACCAGGGAGTGCTTCCCCCGACGGTGGCCCTGACCTGTCCCAATCCGGTATGGGACCCCGACTCGTCTCCCTTCGTCTTCCGAGACACGGCGGCTCCTTGGGCTCGTGAGCCTTCTGCTCGTGTCGCAGGGGTTAGCGCATTCGGATTCGGAGGAACGAATTATCACTGCGTTCTGACCGGCGAGCACTCGACACTGCGTCACCTATCGGATCCAGAGCGTCCTGTGCTGGTCGCTGTACGTGGAGATTCTCTGGAATCCGCTCGGGACGTTGCACGGGCTGCCCTTGGCATCCTGTCTGAAGGCGGCAGCGGCTCGGACGTCGCGAAGATGCTATCAGAGCGCTACGCATCCTCGTACGCACCTGTTCAGACTGCTTTTGCCTTTCGAACGACCGAGGAGTTGTCGCGGATGCTCCATGCTATTGTCGACGGCGTCGCCGACCTTGAAGTCCACACCAGAGCTGCGACGGTTCCCAACGAGGCGCATCTTGCTGTCCTGTTCAGCGGCCAGGGTGCACAACGGACTTCGATGGCGCGGACAATTCTGCAAAGGCGTCCGGATTTGTCGTGGTTAGTTCAGGGCCAAGGACCGCTTGTCAGGAGTTGCTTCCCGCCGCTTCGTTTCTCTCGCGAGGATGAGGAACAGGATGAACGTGTCGTGAGACGCACTGACCGTGCACAGCGTCTGCTTGCAATGGCGGAGTTGACTGGCTGGCTGGCCTTCTCCGAGCTGGGAGCGGAGGTCTCGATGCTGGCCGGGCACAGTTTCGGAGAACTCGTGGCTCTTGCTGCGGGGGGATCAATGTCCTCAACCACTCTTTACGATCTGGCGCGCGCTCGAGGCAAGGCGATGAGGCGGACCGGTGATGGCGGAACGATGATCGCACTGAGGGCGAGTGCCGACGAAGTCGCGGCATTGTTGGATCGCTATGGTGATTCTTCACTGTCCGTCGCCAACATCAACTCCTCCTCGCAGGTCGTCGTCGGCGGTCCGCAGTATCGGGTAGAGGCGTTTGAACGTGCTGTGGCTGAAGCCGGCATCACCTCGAGACGTCTCGCTGTGTCGGCGGCATTCCATACTCGACAGATGGAACCCGCCTCGGCCGAGCTGGCCGTGTCGGCGGCGGATATGGTCATGGTTCCGCCGACGAAACCGGTCTACAGAAACAGCGCTGACACTCCGTACGGCAGACAGGACGGGGTCTGCGAGGAGCTGGCGTCGCAGTTGCGGTCTCCCGTGGACTTCGCGCGGATGGCGCGCACCATGGTGGATGATGGAGCGACGTTGTTTCTCGAAATCGGGCCGGGACGCGTTCTGTCCAACTTGGTGACCACCACCACCGGACTGGAGTGTCTTAACCTGGACCTCAATGCCACCGCGGACGTTCTTCCGGACCTCGCCGCCCGGCTTCTGACCCAGGGGATCGATCTGAATGCCGGGTGGGTTCGTCAAGCGATGGCACCAACGTCTGCTATCGCCCCTGAGCTCCGAGGGATCGTTGTTGACGGGATGGGAGTCGACACGCGAGGGGAGGTTCTCGAAGGACTGACTCGCAGGCCGCGCCCCCGCGTGACCCCTGCAGAGCCGTCCGCCTCCTCCACAGTGCCAGCACGGCCGACAGCGGCTCCACGTTCAGTGCCGACATCGACAGTCTCGCAGATGGACTCGGACACTCGCAGGTGGGCTGTGGAAGAGATGGTCTCTCAGTCGGATGAACTCCTGGGAGAGCCCATCGCGCTTGATCTGACGCGAGCCCTCGAACGTCAGAGGCAGGTGAAGATGACCGATCAGTCTCAGGGTGTGCCCGGACATTTTCCTGTGAATGCTCGGCTCACACGATCTCAATCAGAAAGGGCAGAACAGGTGACGACTATTAATGACATTGTGATGGAATACTTAAGTACGTCAACGAGAATTGCCGACCGGCAGGCCGAGACTATCCACTCCCTTTTGGGGGGTGTATTAGCGGAGAGTGATAATAATGAGGCGCAGGAGTTCATTGAACAAAGTACCCAGCCAGGTTCCGGTTGGCTGCTTGAGGCTGGCTCCCAGCACTCCACCCGGCCGACTTCGCCGAACGGAGTCCTCGATGGAGAAGTCGAGGAGGAGGGTTTTCAGATCAGCTCTGCTTTTCCATCGTCCCATACGACTTCGTTGGCGTCAACCAGGCCTGAGACCCTGGCCGAATCACAGCACGATTCTTCGATGCCGAGAACAGAAAGGGCCTCGGGAACCCCTGACGAGGCCGCGCCGACGGCGTCCAGTCGCGGCGCCGGTGATTCGGTTCCCGACGTCCGTGATGCTGTCTTGTCTGTCATTGGGGAGCGGACTGGTTATCCGGCGACGATGATTGAGGACGAGCTCGACCTCGAGTCAGATCTTGGAATTGACTCGATCAAGCGTCTAGAGATCGCAGGCGATCTCGTCCGCGAATGCGGCCTTGATGCTGACGGTATGGAGGAGGGCGACCTCGAGGACCTGTCCAAGTCCCGTACCGTTGCTGCGATGACTCAGTGGCTGCTGACTCAACGGGGTGCGAGGGAGGCGTCCCCGAATGACAAGGACAGCAGTCCTCGACAGAATGCGGCCGAGAGTGAGGTGGTGGACATCCAGCCCTTTCGCTTCGAGTTAAGGATGTCGGAGACCCTTGCTCCTCGTCCGCACGCCGGTGCTTCGGTCCTCCGCCTGGTCCGGACTGATCGCCCTGAGGAGACCGGTGTGTTGGCGGCAGAAGTCGGTGCCACTGCGCACGATTCGGACCTCGGGGAGGTCTCTCCGGGATGCGTCCTCATCGACTTTGCTGACGATCGTGGACCTGACAGGGAGCTCCCGTGCTATTTCGACACGCTCAAGAAACTCGTCTCCGTATCAGGTCTCGATGCTCTCCTCGTCGTCAGACGAGTTGCGTGCGATCCGGTCGACCGGACGCCGGGTCGTGGCGCCGACGGCTTGCGCGGACTGATGCGGACGCTAGCGTTGGAACTGCCTGACGTGCTGGTCCAATATACTGAGGTGGACCTCCCTGACGCCGATGACGCTACGTGTGTGCGTCGGGCGATGGAGTTTACGTATGACCCTGCTCCTGTTCATGTCGTAACCGAACAGGGGGCGAGCAGTTTCGAACTTGTACCGGCTCCGTTGGACGCCCTGGTAAGGACAGGATCCGGTCCTTCTGACGACGTCGTCGGTGGTCTTAGCTCAGCAGGACTGAACCCTGGTGGAACGTTCGTCTTCTTCGGTGGCGGCAGAGGTATCACATCGGTTGTTGCGCAACGGCTGAGTGCTATATGCCCTGGATACGCGTACGTCTGTGGTTCGAGTGCCCCTCCACGCGATGATGATCCACGAGCTGTACGAGGGGCTGAGACGTTGATTGATTTGCGACAGGCTCTTCAACGAGATGGTCTCAACGACCTTGGCCAGATCGAGAACGAGGCACGCCGCGTGCTGTCGGAACGAGAGATTCGCGAGACGCTGGCCAGCCTGGACGCCTCTGGCGGCACCGCGGAGTATCGGTGCGTCGACGTTCGTGATGCGCATGCGGTTGAGGAGTTCCTCACCTCGGTGGCACAAGAGCGTGGACGGATCGATGGAGTTGTGTTCGGGTCGGGCATCAACCGCGACCAGTTGCTCTCGCGGACGACTCGCGACCAGTTCGATCGTGTCTACCGCACCAAACAGGACGGCATCGACAACGTCATCCAGGGTCTCGACGCGTGTGGACTAACTCCAGGGTTCGTGATCGGCTTCGGCAGCATTGCCGCAGTGCGAGGTAGCCGTGGACAGATCGGATATGCTGCCGGAAACGACGGGATGCAGTCCACGCTCACCCGTTGGGGGCGTGAACGCGGGGTGCGGACCCTCACCTTCAACTGGGGGCCCTGGGCTCCTCACGGTATTCACTCTGGGATGGTCTCCGCCGAGCTCGAACGAAGTTTTTTGTCAAGCGGAAGATCACTAATCGGTCCGTCGGCGGGTGCTGAAGCTCTTGTGAGGGAGCTTGCTTGGGGGCCGAGAGACTGTAGTTCCGTCGTGTATTTGCCACGAGGGTGGGACTGATGCCCAAAGATAGTACCTCGAAAGACATCCTGCCGCGATCTTCGTTAGCCGTCGTCGGGATGAGCGCCCTGTTCCCCAGGGCCTTGAACGTTGATGAGTTCTGGGCGAACAGCGTGGTGGGCGTCTCCGCCTTCCGCGAAGCGCCGGAAAACCGGATTCCCCGGGTATTCGTTGACGCTGATGCGACTGGGGCGGAGGGTGTATACGGAAACATTGGTGCGTTTGTTGACGACGGTCTCGCCGTCAATATCGAGGGGCTTGACCTGTCTCCTCATGCGGCCCGTGCGATGGAACCTGATCAGGTCATCGCGCTGGCTTTGGCGGACGAGGCTTTCTTTGATGCTGGTGATCTTCTTGACACGGTGCCGCGTGAGAGGATTGGGGTTGTCCTCGGGAAAGGGGGATACGTCGCTCCGGCAGGAATTCGGCTGACCAACTATCTTCGAGGATCCCGGCAACTCGAAGTCAGCCTGAGTGAGATATTTCCGACGATGAGCTCCGATGAGCTCAAGAATATCGTAAGCCGGTTCAGGGCCTCGATCTCAGTCGGAGATGGAAGCGACGCTATCGGCCTGGTCTCCAATCTTTCAGCGGCGCGAATCGCAGGTCACTTCGATCTCCGCGGCGGGAGCTGGACGACGGATGCCGCGTGCGCGTCGTCTCTTGTCGCCTTGGACACCGCGATGTCGCAGCTCGCACTGGGGACCGTCGACGCCATGGTGGTGGGTGGTGTGCACCATTGCCATGATGTGGGTTTCTGGAACGTATTTTGCCGGATGGGAGCCATGTCGCGCCGGGGTCGCGTGCGGCCCTTTGACGAGGAGGGAGACGGGCTCCTCATCGGCGAGGGCAGTGCGATGTTCATTGTCGAGCGTCTCGAGACTGCGGTTGCCGCTGGCCGGCGAATTCATGCCGTGATCGAGAGAGTGGGAGTGAGTTCGGATGGCGCTTCGGGCACTCCTGTCCGTCCAGGTTCGGAGGGACAGGTGCTAGCGATGCGCCGTGCGTGGCGGGAAGCCGGAGTCGATCCCAGTGACACGTCGTTCAGGTTCTATGAGGCCCATGGTACCGGAACACCGGTCGGGGACGCCGTCGAGCTGGAGTCCTTGGTCAAGCTTGTTGGACGGCCTGAACATGAGGTCACGGTCTCGACGGCCAAGTCGTTCATTGGGCATGCAATGCCAGCAGCAGGTGCTGCGGGACTGATTCGCGCCATCAGTGCGACCCGAGACGGCATCGTGCCGCCCTCGGTGGTGCCGTCAGTGCCGCTTTCCCAGTTGGGAGCGGGGCTGACGACCAGTCGCACAGCACGGGTGTGGGACACAGATGGCGACCACACGCGGCGCGCTGGTGTTAGTGCCTTCGGGTTCGGAGGAATCAACGCTCACATCGTCGTCTCACAGCCGCCTGCGCTGGCCTCAGAGCCCAAGGAACGCTCACCTCTGGAAATAGCGTCGCGGTCGCGATATGCCTTCCGATTGTGCGCGAGCAGCCGTCAGGAGGCGATCGAGGAACTTCGACGAGTTAGCACCGCCGAGATCATGAGTCAACCCGCAGGGGCCGTATGGGGAGACGGCCCGGTCAGGGTGAGTCTTAGCGATCCGACCGACAAACGCATCGACATGCTGATCAGTAGTCTCAAGGAGCGGCATGGCGCCTGGGTGATTCCTGGTGCAGGTTTCGTCGACCAGACTGTCTTTGGGGAGGGAGGCCGTGTCGTTGGTGTGTTTCCTGGCCTCGAAGGCGGACCATCCGCTACGGAGGATGGTGGTCGCCCCTCCGAGCATGTGTACGACTGGCGCAGACACGCCCGCACTGTGCTGGAGGAGGGATGGGTGGAGAGCCAGGCTCTTCGGGACGCAGGTATCGTCTTCGATGACCTTGTCGGCTCGAGCCTGGGAGAGCTGAACGCGCTGCACTTCGCCGGGGCCGTTGACTTGGCTGACAAACGGTCTGAGCTTGTGACGCAGCTTCTCAGTACCGTGTCGGCACCGGAGACAGGCTATCTGCTCATCGTTGCGGACCGAGAAAGCACGGTTCCCCTCCTCGGGGGGCTTGAGCATACCTGCCTGTCGCATGACAACGCTCCGAATCAGTGCCTAGTTGGTGGGCCGGACGATGAGTTGGATATCGTTGCCAAGCGGGCTCGGGCCGGACATCTCGCGGTGAAGCGCCTTGACTTGAGGTCCGGTTTCCATACCCCGGCGGCGGGCCCTCATATCCAGGAGCTGCGTCGAGCGCTTGAAACCATGACATGGGCGACCGTCGATACCCCTGTGTGGTCCTCCGACTCGGCCTCTCAGTACGAGGTCGAACAAGGACGTGCTCCAGAGCAGTTTGCCTCGGCTATCGTGAGACCAGTGAGGTTTCGCGAGACGATCGAGACGCTGTACGCTCACGGTGCCCGTGTGTTTGTCCGGGTCGGCAGAGGAACAGCTGACAGCTTGATCGACTCGATCCTCGGCGACCGTCCCCACGTTTGTGCGCAAATACGCCCGCACCCAGAATCTCTCGCTGAAGACTTCCTGTGGGTCAGGGAACTGATGTGGTGTGTGGGGAAGGATGAGGCTGTTCCCGCAAGACGAGGTAGATTCTCGATCGCAGGACGTTGCCAGGCAAGCCCGTTCGACGTGACATTAGATCTCGGAACACCTTTGTCACGTATGGGCCAGCGAGAGGGCGAGGCCGGGAAACCAGAGGCGATTCGGAATTTCGTCAATGCTTCAAGCTCTGCGTCGGTAACGCCTGACGTTATCACCGTGTCGACTCATACGATGCCTTTTCTCCTGGACCACTGCTTCTACCGTCAGGCGCCGCTGTGGCCAGATATCGAGGACCGTTGGCCGGTGGTGCCCGGAACCACTATTCTTGATCTGGTTCGGCAGGCGCTCGAACGACGCTATCAAGGAAGCAGGGTTATCGGATTCCGTGACGCGCGGTTTTTGTCGTGGCTTCCAGGTGAACCTGAGCAGGACGTGGAAATTCAATATGATGAAGGCGATGACGGTTGGATCCATGTACGATTTGGGGCATACGCGAGCGTCTCTGCCCGCCTGGCTCGTCAATATGAAGCGAGTGATGATGTAGTACCCGAAATCTCTGCGGCTTGGACCGCGTGTGAGATATCAGCGGAAGAACTCTATTCGAAACGGATAATGTTTCACGGGTTGAGTTTTCAAGGGGTCACGCGCATCGGACCGATCGGTCCTGACGGTATAGCGGGCCTCATCCGTCCCTCTAGTGTGCCCGGAGCGGTTATGGACTGTATGGGACAGATCTTTGGGTACTGGTTGATCGCGACTCAGACAAACAACACCCGTATGCTTCCGGCTTCTATCGGTGAAGTCGATTTCTTCGCAGATATCCCGAGTTCGGGTGATGACCTCGATTGTCATGTCAAAATCGTGGATCTCAGGGATGGCGTCGTCGTTGCCGATATCGTCCTGAGTCAGGGGCGGCGAATGATTTGTCGAGCTCGTGGCTGGACGGACAGAAGGTTTGACAACTCGCCCCGGACCCAGGCGGTCGAGAACTGGCCCGAGTTGCATGCCCTTTCTCGTGCCCAGGTCGGTGGCTGGGTGACGTGCGTGGAGCCTTGGAGCAATCTCTCCTCCAGGCAGATGACGATGCGCAACTATCTGGGTTCTCCTGAGCGGAAGTGCTACGAGTCCCTTCCGGTGGTCCGCCAGCGGCATTGGCTTCTCGGCCGTATTGCAGCGAAGGATGCTATACGTGATCTTCTCTGGGAAGAGGTGGCTCAGCCGATCTTCCCGGCCCAGATCACTATTCTTCCCGGCAAGGGTGGAGGTCCGGAAGTTCATGGGCGCTATGGTTTCGCAGATGCCGAGGGCATGGTCGTGTCTATTGCCCATGTTGCCGGGCTGGCTGTAGCTCTCGCACGCCGTGATGACGGCGTCGCGGTCGGTATTGATGTTGATGCCTGCGCTCCTCGGAGTGAGGAACAACTGAAGCTAGGGTGGTCGGCGATCGAACGAGACCTTGTCTTTCGCGCCCGGACTGCGCTTCCGGCGACCGACTGGTGGACTGTCACGTGGTGTGCGAAGGAGGCCGTTGCCAAGGCGCATTGCACGGGACTGACTCCGTCGCCCCGGAGCTTCGCCGTGACCCGTATTGATCCGCGAGGACATCGTGTTGCTGTGGCCTCTCCGAACAGTAGTCGCGAGACCATTGCTCGATGGACGACTATGACGAGGGCACAGACAGGGCTAACCAGCGGTCCTGAGCACTACGTCGTGGCCTGGACCGGTGGTCGCGACTTCGAGGGCTGAACGCGCCGGTGCCGTTCACGGCTTAGCGTGAATGGCACCGGCAAGCGTTTGTTTGTCGGGTCACGAGAAGATAATCATGCCAGACCTAACTCATGACTGTTGCGTCCCGAGTGTGTGTTAGTTGTGTGAGGGGCGTAGGAAGACGGCTCCCATCGGGGGGATCCGCAGGCGCACCGAGGCCGGGCGGCCGTTCCACGGCAGCTCCTCGGCCTCGACGTGGCCGAGGTTGCCCACCCCGGAGCCGCCGTAGATCTCGGAGTCGGTGTTGATGACCTCGTCCCAGCCGCCGGCGAAGGGCAGGCCCACCCGGTAGCCCTCGTGCGGGGTGCCGGCGAAGTTGACGATGCAGACCACCAGGTCGCTGTCGCCGTCGGGGCCGGTGCCCTTGCGCAGGTACGAGATGACGTTGTGGTCGCCGTCGCCGGCCTCGATCCACTCGAAGCCGCGGTGGGAGAAGTCATCGGCCCACATGGCCGGGGAGGAGGCGTAGAAGTGGTTGAGGTCGGTGACCAGGCGCAGCAGGCCGGCGTGGCCCGGGTCGTCCAGGAGCCACCAGTCCAGGGAGTTGTCCGAGTTCCACTCGGCGCCCTGGCCGATCTCCTGGCCCATGAACAGCAGCTGCTTGCCGGGATGGGACCACTGGTAGGCGTACAGGGCGCGCAGGCCCGCGAGCTCCTGCCAGGCGTCGCCGGGCATGCGGGACAGCAGTGAGCCCTTGCCGTGGACGACCTCGTCGTGGCTCAGCGGCAGGATGAACTGCTCGGAGAAGGCGTAGACGAGGGAGAAGGTGAGCTCGCCGTGGTGGTAGCGGCGGTTGATCGGCAGCTCCTGCAGGTAGCGCAGGGTGTCGTTCATCCAGCCCATGTTCCACTTGAGGCCGAAGCCCAGGCCGCCGTAGTTCGTCGGGGCGGTCACGCCCGGCCAGGCGGTGGACTCCTCGGCCGCCATGACGATGCCGGGGTTCTTCCGGTAGGCGGTGGCGGTGGCCTCCTGGAGGAAGCTGATGGCCTCCAGGTTCTCGCGCCCGCCGAACTGGTTGGGGGCCCACTGGCCGTCCTGGCGCGAGTAGTCCAGGTAGAGCATGGAGGCGACGGCGTCGACGCGCAGCCCGTCCACGTGGAACTCGCCCAGCCAGTACAGGGCGTTGGCCACGAGGAAGTTGCGGACCTCGTTGCGCCCGAAGTTGAACACGTAGGTGCCCCAGTCCGGGTGCTCGCCGCGGCGGGGGTCCGGGTCCTCGTACAGGGCCGTGCCGTCGAAGCGGGCCAGAGCCCACTCGTCCTTGGGGAAGTGCGCGGGCACCCAGTCGAGGATGACGCCGATACCTGCCTGGTGGAGGGCGTCGATGAGGTACTTGAAGTCGTCCGGGGTGCCGAAGCGCGCGGTGGGCGCGTAGTAGCCGGAGACCTGGTAGCCCCAGGAGCCGCCGAAGGGGTGCTCGGCCACGGGCATGAACTCCACGTGGGTGAAGCCGGCCTCCTTGACGTAGGGGACGAGCTGGTCGGCCAGGCCGCGGTAGCCCAGGCCCTGGCGCCACGAGCCGATGTGGACCTCGTAGATGCTCATGGGGCCCGAGTGCGGGTCGGTGGTGCGGCGGCGCTCCATCCAGTCCTCGTCGCCCCACTCGTGGACGGCGGTGGTGACCACGGAGGCGGTGGCCGGGGGGACCTCGGTGGCGCGGGCCATCGGGTCCGCCTTCTGGTGCCAGGAGCCGTCGGCGAAGCAGATCTCGAACTTGTAGCGGGCGCCCACGCCGACGCCGGGGATGAACAGCTCCCACACGCCCGAGGATCCGAGCGAGCGCATGGCCGAGGCGGTCCCGTCCCAGTAGTTGAAGTCGCCGACCACGCGCACGGCCCGCGCGTTGGGGGCCCACACGGCGAAGGCCGTGCCGTCGACGCCGCCCATGGGGCCCTCGTAGTGCTTGATGTGGGCGCCGAGGACCTCCCACAACTCCTCGTGGCGGCCCTCGGAGATGAGGTAGGTGTCCATCTCGCCCAGGGTCGGCAGGAAGCGGTAGGGGTCATCGACCCGCGTGGTCTCCTCGCCGTAGGTGACGTCGATGCGGTAGTCCGGGACTGAGTCCCCGGGGACGACGGCGACCCAGACGCCGTCCTGCTCGTGCGCGGCGGGGAAGGTGCCCTCAGAGGTGACCACCGAGACAGAGTCGGCCAGATGACGCACCGTGCGAATGGTGACGCCCTCCTCCCCGGCGTGGGCGCCGAGCACCTCGTGCGGGTTGTGGTAGCGCGCGTAGGCGACATCCGCGAGGATCCATGGCTCGACCGCGACAGGAGAGGCGGAGCCGGCCTCGGTATTGGGGACGGGGGACTGCGAGGGGGACCCAGAGGGTGTGGCGTCGGTCATGATCGTGATTCTTCCATGGCGGGGTGGGCTGATGCGAGGGAATGAGGACCCTGGTCGCGTTCGACGAGGGGCGGTGTGTGGGAGATACTCGTCGATCAGGCTCCTCCGTCGCAGTGGGAGGCCCTGTCGCCAGCGCTGTTGTCGGCTCCGTGATCGCGTTGGCGAGCGGTCACGATGCCGGCCAGCCCGCGCAGGGGGATCGCCAGCCAGTCCGGGCGGTTGCGGGCCTCGTACACCGCCTCGTAGAGGGCCTTGTCGAGCTCGAGGGCGGCCAGTAGCACGGACTGGCGCTGCGCTGGGGCCTGCGCGCCGGGCCTGTCCTCACGAGCGCCGGCGGTTGCCTCGGCGCGGTAACCGCCCAGGAAGGCGGCGCGGACCG
>ERZ773263.1196-NODE-1196-length-15872-cov-17.501549_pt1 | contig 15872 bp, 13 predicted proteins | sample MGYA00511076_ERZ773263 | MGnify/ENA primary metagenome ERZ773263 (study PRJEB29015, sample SAMEA2738155) | human oral metagenome | biome: human oral; feature: human-associated habitat; material: saliva | place: China | collected 2195 ... | reverse complement strand
CAGTCGCAGCGCTCCATGATGTACGTGATGCCGCTGATGTTCATCTTCTCCGGCGCGTTCTTCCAGATGGGCGTCGTCATCTACACCGTGACCGCCTCCTTCTGGGCCCTCGCCCAGTCCTTCTGGACCATCAAGGTCATGCCGACCCCCGGCTCCCCGGCCTACGCCGACCTGCTGTCCTCGCGCGAGTCCGCCTACCAGGAATGGGCCAAGCCCTACTTCCAGAACTACGACCGTGAGCGCGCCGCCCTCGGCGCACCCGGCTCCGACCCGCGCGTTGAGGAGCTCAACGAGCGCACCCTCGCCGAGGTTCGCGCCAAGGCCAAGAAGCAGCACGTCGCCTCCGACTTCCCCGCCTCCATGACCCCCGGCGAAATCGTCACCGTCTACCGCAACCTCGCCAGCCAGTCCTGGACGACCCTTCCCGACGAACAGTGGATGCACGGCCTGACCCTCGCCGTCGAAAAGCGCCTCGCCAAGCAGGAAGCCTCCGCCCAGCGCGCCGAACTGCAAAAGAAGCAGCGCGAGCGCCGCACCGCCGAGCGCGAGGCCACCAAGGCCTCGTCCGAGGCCCCCTCCGAGTCCCAGGAATCCGCGCCCTCGCACAGCTCCCTGAGCGCCGAGGAGATCGAGCGTCGCCGCGTCGAACGCCGCAAGGCCCGCCGCCGCTCCGGCAAGAAGCGCTGACCTCTTTAGATTCACGGTCCCAGAACCCCAGCGGGTACCCTGGACACCAGCAAGACCCCATTCCCCACCACGGAGGACCCGTCATGAGTGACGACAACGCAGGCAAGCTCACCCGCCTCGAAGAAGAAGGCGAACTCGCCGCCGACTACCTGGAAGAACTGCTCGACATCGCTGACCTTGACGGTGACATCGAGATCGACGTCGAGAACGGCCGCGCATCCGTCGAGATCGTCGCCGACGATCCCGAGGCTCTCGAGCGCCTCGTCGGCGAGGATGGCGAGGTCCTGGACGCGCTCCAGGAACTGACCCGCCTGGCCGTCCAGACCGAGACCGGCGAGCGCTCTCGCCTCATGCTCGACATTGCAGGCTTCCGCGCCGAGCGCAAGGAAGAGCTGCAGGACATCACGCGCGAGGCCATCGCCCGCGTGCGCTCCACCGGTGAGGCCGTCAAGCTCGACGCCATGAACCCCTTCGAGCGCAAGGTCTGCCATGACGTCGTCGCCGAGGAGGGCCTGACCTCCGAATCCGAGGGCGTCGAGCCCCATCGCCGCGTCGTCATCCTGCCCGAGGAATCCGACGGTGAGTGAGAACCCGAACGGGACGGGAAGGGGTCGCCAGGTGGGCGACCCCTTCGTCCCAGAAGAACCCACGCAGGCAGTCCGTGACTTCTTCGGCCCCGCCTTTTCCGACGTCGCGGAATACGCGCGCATGCTCGAGGAGGAGGGTGAGCTGCGTGGCCTGCTCGGTCCGCGCGACATGGAACGTATCTGGTCGCGTCACATCGTCAACTCCGCCGCGGTCCTCGACTTCATGCCCCGCAAGGAGGGGCGCGAGGTCCTGGACGTCGGCTCCGGCTCCGGTTTGCCTGGCATTGTGATCGCCGCGTGTCGTCCTGACCTGCACATTCACCTCGCGGAGCCCATGGCGCGCCGCGTCGAGTGGCTTGAAGAGGTCGTCGAGGGCCTGGGCCTGGATAACGTGACCGTGCATCAGGCGCGTGCCGAGGAGCTGCGAGGCAAGGGCAAGGCCGACGTGGTCACTGCCCGCGCCGTGGCGAACATGAGCAAGCTCGTGCGCATGACCTCCAAGCTCATCGCGCCGGGTGGTTCGCTCGTAGCGCTCAAGGGTCGTCGCGCTCCGATTGAGGTGGACGAGGCCTCGGCTGAGCTACGCCGTCACCACCTGCGTGCAGAGATACACGAGGTTCCCTCGATCATGGAAGAAGAGTCGACGTACGTGGTGGTCTGCACCCGTATCAAGTAGGTTTTGCTAAAAGTGATGGCCACCACATTATAATGTGGTGGCCATCACTTTATTGCGAGTGAGCCTTTCATCTGCATGTTTTTGTGGTGCCGTTGTGTCGTTTCGGTGCTTGTGTGATCGGCCCTCGCGACCAGGAGAATCGATCCTACAGAACAATTTTTTTAGGTGTGTGATGCAATGTGTCGTGATTCCTGTGTGTATTCATGCATCGCGGGCTTTCGATGCTGTTAGTGTCGGCGGTGGCCCGTAGACTAGAGGCAGTAGCTAGGAAGGTGTCACGTGACAGCAGAAAACACCCCTCTGTCCTCTCAGATCGAACGCAACATCGCTGATTTGCGTATGCTCGCAAACGCCGAGTATCGCAAGCCCGCGTCCACGCGCATCATTGCAATCGCCAACCAGAAGGGCGGCGTCGGTAAGACGACCTCGGCCGTTAATCTGGCTGCTGGCCTGGCAATGGGTGGTCTGTCGGTGCTTGTTATCGATGCAGACGCGCAGGGCAACGCCTCCAGCGCGCTCGGCGTCGCGCACCCCGTGGGCACACCATCGACGTACGACGTGATGATCGGGGGAGCAGAGCTGGAGGATGTTGTCCAGCCGTGTCCCGATGTCGAGGGTATCCTCGTGTGCCCGGCGACAATCGACCTGTCGGGTGCTGAGATTGAACTGGTTGACGTGCCCGGGCGTGAGAGTCGCCTGAAGGCTGCGCTCAGTCGGTACGTGGCGGCGCATCATGAGATCGACATTATCCTCATTGATTGCCCACCCTCGCTCGGCCTCGTGACGCTGAACGTCATGGTGGCTGCCGACGAGGTTCTGATCCCCATTCAGGCCGAGTACTACGCCCTCGAGGGCCTGAGCCAGCTCTGGAATACGGTCGAGCGCGTCGGTGCGAGCATGAACCCCGGTCTGCGTGTGTCGGGAATGCTCCTCACCATGTCCGACAAGCGCACCCGACTGTCCGAGGAGGTCGAATCCGAGGTGCGTGCGCACTTCCCGCATCACACGTTCCAGACGGTGATTCCCCGCAGCGTTCGCATTTCCGAAGCCCCCAGCTATGCACAGACCGCCATTACGTACGATCCGCGCAACGTTGGTGCTATCGCATACCGAAAGGCCGCCCTCGAGCTGTGCGATCGGCTTGCCGCCGCACTGTAAAACAGTGTTTCACGTGAAACATTGGCTCGCAGCCTGGTTTTCCCGCAGTTTGGAACGTAGTCATCACGATTCGTGACCATAAGTTCAATAAAGTGATCAAAGCCGCTCATCACCTGAGCGCAATGCATTGTTTCACGTGAAACAATAAACGCACGCAATTGAAGGAGTTATGCAATGGCGGATGCAACACCGAAGACTGAGGGCCGCAAGGGCGCTCGCAAGCACACCGGCCTCGGCCGCGGTCTTGGCGCTCTCATCCCTCAGGCAGGTGAGCAGAAGCCACCGACACCGCCCGCCCTTCCTGCACGTCCACTCGACGTCTTCTTCCCTGAAGGCCCTGCCGCCAGCGGTAGAGGAGGATCCGCAAAGGAGCTCCTCCAGCCTAAGCGCGCCACGGCCTCGTCGAAGAAGAAACGCCACGCAATGCCCACCCCGGACATTGGCACGGCACGCCGCACGGTGAACGCGTCTAATCCTCTTGGCTCTGGGACCAATGGCTCAGCTCCCGACCAGAGTGGTTCTGCCCCGCGTGTCGTGCCCGTCGAACCCGTCGCCCAGCCTGTTCCGAATGTTTCACGTGAAACATCTGAGGAGAACGAGCTTCTGCCCGTGCCCGGGGCATCCTTCGCCGAAATTGCTATCGATCAGATCGTCCCCAATGCGAAGCAGCCTCGTGAGGTCTTCGACGAGGATGACCTGAAGGAACTGTCCGCCTCCATTAAGGAGGTCGGCGTTCTCCAGCCCGTCGTCGTTCGCAACATTCCCGCCACCGGTCGTTCCGAGAAGCTCCAGGAGTACCTCGCCGAGAAGCCCGACGCGCGTTACGAACTGATCATGGGCGAGCGCCGCCTGCGTGCCTCCGAGCTCGCCGGCGAGACCACGATTCCAGCGATCATCCGAGAGACCGACGACGGAGATCTGCTCCGCGACGCGCTCCTGGAGAACCTCCACCGGGCCCAGCTCAACCCGCTGGAAGAAGCGAGCGCATACCAGCAGCTCATGGCCGATTTCGGTGCGACTCAGGAAGAGCTCGCCAAGCGGATCGCCCGCTCGCGCCCGCAGATTGCCAACACCCTGCGCCTGCTCAAGCTCCCCCCGACCGTCCAGAAGAAGGTGGCCGCACAGGTCATCACCGCGGGCCATGCCCGCGCCCTGCTGTCCCTCGACACAGCAGAAGACATGGAACGACTCTCGGAGCGCATCGTCGCGGAAGGCCTCTCAGTGCGCACCACTGAAGAGATCGTCCGAGTCGGTAAGGCCAAGGCCACCCCGCGCCCGCGCGCCCGCAAGCAACAACCCCTGTCTGCACTGGGAGAGAGCGTCGTGACGGCCCTGTCCGACGCTTACGACACGCGCGTCTCCATCACGGAAGGTCGAAAGAAGGGTCGAATCGTCATCGAATTCGCAGGAGCAGACGACCTCCAGCGAATCGCAGACCTTATTCTCCACTGAGTCACCTTCGTACACGTCTCAGCAGATCAGCCGAAGTATGTTTCCAATCATACATTTTCCGGTCTAATCCGTGGCTCAAACTACGCTTAAACTACTCTTAAGGATCCGGCGTCGGATCCTCGCAGTACTAGAAGGAGCGAAAGGCATGCACGCCCCAGGCAGTTCGCGCACCGTGCTTTTCGATGTCGGGGGAGTCCTCGTTGACTCTCACCCCGATCCCGCCATCATCGCGCGCATGTTCGGAGACGAATCGCGAGGTCTCACAACACTCGTCGACCAAGCAATGTGGACACACCGCGGCGACTACGACGCCGGTCTTTCCGACCGCGACTTTTGGGACCGTATCGCCGGCGACTGCGGACAGGACGAACCATCCGCAGACCTACTCAAAGCCCTCGTGGAACTCGATTCCTCACGTATGGCCGACGCAAACGAATCCACCCTCACCCTCGTCCGACTCCTGCGACACCAAGGCATACGCGTCGGCATCCTCTCCAACGCCCCGTACCCCATCGCAAAAGCAATCCGCCGCTCCGAATGGGGGAGCCTCTTCGACTTTTTCGCCTTCTCCTGCGACTACGGCATCTGCAAGCCCTCCCGCGGCATCTACCGCGACGTACTCCACCGCCTCGGAACTCCCGTCGAAGACGTCGCCTTCATCGACGACCGTCGTGAAAATGTTCGCGCCGCTGAACTGATGGGCGTCAAAGGCATCTTGTGGACAGGACCCGAACAGGCCGAGGCGCGCCTCAAGGAACTCGGCTTCCTGTTCTGAGGCACGCCTCAAGGAACTCGCTTTCCCGTTCTGAGGCGCGCCTCAAGGAACTCGGTTTCCTGTTCTGAGGCGCGCCTCAAGGAACTCGGCTTCCCGTTCTGAGGCACGCGTTCACATTTTGTTGCGCGTGACGAGCGAATGTGTGCTGCTCATCCGTGCTTGGGGGACCTTCGGACCCAGCCAGCTGTGTGAGTTTCGGTCGCCGCGGGGCCTGCCCGCCCGCTCGCCGTCCGCGCCGCGAGCCTTCGGCTCGGCGCGTCGTCTCGAAGCCCGGCCAGGCCCTGCAGGCCCCGCGGCGACCTCCACTTAGACGGTTGTGAAACATAGTCAGAACCCGCGGCATCCTCCACTTGGACGGTCGATCTCAAAGCCTGGCCAGGCCCTTCCGACACACCCGGCACTGTAGTCACCGCAGCGTTCCCCACGTAGACGGTTGAGATACCGACCGATGACGTAGGATCCAACGCGGCTCGCTCTCGGAGACACGAAGGGCCCGGGAGGACTGCTGTCCTCCCGGACCCGGTGCGTCTCACAGGGGAGCGGTGTCGCTACTCGCCCTCGACGGGGGCGTCAGCGGAGTGTTCCGACTCCTCCGACGAATCGGCCGACTCGGCAGCATCATCCGCTGCCCCATCAGCCACGCGACCACCCGCCACGAAATCAACGATGTCGGCGCACAACTGCGCGAACGACGAATCCTCGAGCGCATCCGCCGCCTGGGGGAGAAGCGACGTATCCGTCATACCAGGCGCAACATTGGCGTCAATAAACCAGCACGTCCCATCCTCATCCACCACGAAATCCATGCGCGACAAGTCCCGCAGACCCAGCGTCGTGTGCGCCTCAACAGCTGCGGCCTGCATGTCAGCCAAGGCCTCGGGAGAGAAACGCGCCGGAACGAAGTACTCCGACTCATCCGTCGTGTACCGCGCATCGTAATCGTAACGGCCATCATCCGTCGCAATCTCAACCGGGGGTAGAGCCACCGGCCCACCCTCCAGATCCACGACCGACACGGCCACATCGCGGCCCTCGATACGCTGCTCAACCATCAGACGCTGGCCGTACGCAAACGCATCCACCATCGAACGACGCAACTGCTTCGCATCATGCGCCGTCGAAATACCCAGCGCCGAACCGCCATCCGTCGGCTTAATGACAACCGGGAACGACACCGACCCCTCCAGGGCCGACAGCACATTTGATGCACCCAGCTGACGGAAAATCGCCTGCGGCAGCGTCACCCAACCCGGCGTTGCCAGCCCCGCCGAACCCAGCAGAGCCTTCGCCGTCGGCTTATTCGACGCCAACATCGACTGCACCGACGACGAACCCACAAAGGGAATCCCCACCGATTCCAGGAACGACTGCAACGAGCCATCCTCGCCAATCGACCCATGCACGAGAGGCCAAATCACGTCAGGAGCGAACGACTCAATCGCCCCCGCCAGCGACGCATCCACATCCGAAATGACAACCTCGTAGCCGGCCTGCGCCAGAATATTCGCGACGCGACGACCCGAACGCACCGACACATCACGCTCATGCGTCAACCCGCCCGAAATAATCAGAACCTTCGTAGCCATAGTGTTGTTACTCCTTCGCAACCTTAACGAGCCGACCCAGCCCCGACCTCGTCCGTTGAAGCCGTGCCGAACATGTCAACCATTTCCTTCTCAGCGTTGACGACCGTCGAGAGGCGGCGCACGCCCTCGCGGATTCTTTCCGGGGTGGGGTAGCAGAACGACAAGCGCATGTGATTCGACCCCTGCCCGTCGTAGAAGAACGCCGTACCCGACACGTAAGCGACCTGGGCGCGCACCGCGCGCGGCAGCATCGCCTTCGCATCCAGACCCTCAGGCAGCGTCACCCACGTGTAGAAGCCACCGTCCGGCACCGTCCACGAGCACGACGGCATGAACTCCTCAAGCGCCGTCAGCATCGAGCGGCAACGCTCCGCGTACATCGAACGGAACGACTTCACCTGCCCATACCAGTCGTAGTTGCTCAGGTAATCCGCGATCGCCATCTGGCCCACCATCGACGGGCACAGGATCGCCGACTCGAGCGCCAGGACCAGCTTCGCGCGAATCGCGTGCGGCGCGTACGCCCAGCCGATACGGAAACCGGGCGCAAACATCTTCGAGAACGAACCCAGGTAGACGACACCCTCCGGGCTGTACGAGGCGATGGCCGGCAGCGGGTCATTGTGGAAGCCGAGCAGGCCGTAGGGATTATCCTCGACGATCAGAACATGCTCACGCAGGCAGATCTCGGCGATGATCGGGCGGCGCTCCGCCGACAGGGTCACGCCCGCCGGGTTGTGGTAGTTCGGGATGATGTAGATGAACTTAATTGTGCGACCTGAGGCGCGCACGTCGCGGATCGTCTCAACCAAGGCCTCGGGAATGATGCCGTGCTCATCCATGGGGACGTGCACGATGTCCGCCTGGCGGGCGCGGAAGACGCCCAGCGCGCCCACGTACGAGGGGGCCTCCGCGAGGACGACGTCGCCCGGGTTCACGAAGAGCTCGGTCACGAGGTCGAGGGCCTGCTGACTGCCCGTTGTTACGACCACGTCGTCGGGGTCGGCGCCGACGATGCCGTCGTAGGCCATGACCTCGGTGATGCGCTCGCGCAGCACCTCCCAGCCCTGGCCGTTGCCGTACTGCATGGCCTGCGCGCCGTGGTTGCGGATCAGCTTCTCCGCGGACGCGGCAAGGCGGTCGAGGGGGAGGTCCTTCAGGTTCGGCATACCGCCGGCGAGGGAGACGACCTCGGGGCGCGAGACGACGGAGAAGAGCGCGCGAATCTCCGACGCGCGCAGGTTCAGTGCGCGGTCCGCGTAAACGTCGTACCAGGGGTCGAGGCGGTTGCCCTGCGTGGGCGTGCGCCCGGACGAGGCCGGGGTCGCCCCGTGTGTCGAAGGCTGAGTCAAGGGGTGCCATCCTTTACTTGGAGTCGCGTTATCCGTATAGGTAAAGTGTGCCACTTTCCTGGCTTATCGGGGCGATGAGGACCGGTGATTGGGCGCAGCGTTTCGCGTTTCCTTCGCCGAGGCCATGGTTGGGTTTCTGGGTAAGGCATGGGCGCTGCGGTTGTCGTCGCGAGTGACTGTTTCACGTGAAACAATTGATAGTGTTGAACGGTCAGCGCGGACGCACGGCTGCGCCGCTGATGTGTCGATCCGCTGGCTGGCGTGGATGCCCGTGTTGGCGACGCTCGTCCGGGGCCGGAAGGGAGCGCGATATGTCGTTTGAGTTCACTGTTCTGCCTGATGATCGTTTCATTGAGATTCTTGAGGCGTGGGTGGATTCGCCTTGGCCTAAGACTGTTGAGGATGGCTACGCCCTGCGCGACCAGTTCGGATGGACGCCAGATTATAGAGAGCCGGCGTTGTTTACCTCTGACGTGCGCCCTCATGAGTCTTCCTCGTATTTCACTGCGCGCGATGGGAAGATCAAGTCTCTCAAAATACCTGTTACTGATATTGCGCCCGAGGAGGCTTGGGGGTATTCGTTGGAGTCGGCGAAGGTGATTTATCGGCATTTCTGTGAGATTTTGACGAGCCGGTATGGGAAGGCGAAGCGGCGTAGTAGTAAGAAGGAGCGTTATCGTTCTACTTTTGTTACCCCGCTGGGCGTGGGAGTGAAGGTGGGTGGCAATGATGCTCTGGTCAGCTGCATTGTTGAGTCTCCTGAGGAGATGTTTATCGCGAGTGAGTATGCGCGTCTGGTCGCCAAGGGGTACATCTCAGAGGATGAGTAGTCGTACCCCGGGGAATTTGGTCGTGCTCGTAGTGTGGTGTGGACCGTCCGCGATCGTAGGTTTCTACCCTTGGTTCGGCTTGTGTTGATGTTTCACGTGAAACAATGTTGTGGGAACGGTGGCCTACTATTTTGTCAATGATCTGCTGTGCTGCACTCGTGAACCTACGTTGTTTGAACGCTTGACAAGTTTCTCGTGTTGGGTCTAATTTGTTGTCATGACAGATATGTCCGGTGTGCATGCGGGTATCGATGAGCGTGTTGCGGCTCAGTTGAAGGCGCTCAAAGTCGCGAGCGCTGAAGCAGAGCGGATGGGAGCGGCTGCTCAGGCATTCCTTGATGGTGCCAATGAAGTGGTGGGGCAAGGGTCTGATCCGTCTGGGCGTGTGTCTGTTCGGGTGGATAGCGCCGGGCGGGTCGTGGAAGTCAGTGTGGATGGCGTAGTAGATAGTCGGATTGTCTCCGCTTATGAGGACGCTATTGCTGATCGCGGTGCTCAGTTGGCTGATGTTGCATCCGATGCATATGGGCCGGATTCGCAGGTGGCGAAGGCGCTGTTGGAGCAGTACGGGTCAGCGCGTGAAAGCGCTGGCAAGGAGTCGCACGTGCCCCGCGTAGTTGGGGGAGTACTGCGTGGACGTATGCCTGAGCGCAACCCGTATCGGAGGGGGCAGTGGTGAGCACAGGGGATCTGTCTGTCGATACTGCTGACGTCGTGACGTTGGCCGGTCGAACAGAAGCCGTGAGCGATGCCGTCAGCGAAGGAATTAGCGCACTCAATGCAGCACCTTCTTCAGATGGGTTCGGAATGATCGTGGGAGCGATCATCGGTCCTGTGCTGGGCATGTTTGCTACGTCTGCTCATGATTTGCTTGCTGCAGCTGGTACTCATGCGTCCGATACTGGCGGGGCGCTCCGTGGTGCTGCTGCGAGTTTTGAGGAGACGGAGTCTGACTCTGCAAACTCGGTGAGGACATGGATGCCATGAGCGTCGACTTGGCGGGAGCTGGTGCTTCTACGCGTGTTGCTGGCCGGGGTGCCGGAGCTGCTGCTGGTGCTGCTTCAAGCGGTGTTAGCGCGCAGGATTTGATTGCTACACGAACCGATACGACCACTGCGGCGCAGGGTGCTGGACTTCTTGAGGACATTGAGTCAATTAGCTCGTCATTGAAGGAGGGATCCTGGCTGGGCGTGGGGCTATCCACGGTCGGCGCTGTGGCGGACGTGGCCTCGGCCGTGACGAACCCGATTGCGACGCTGGTGTCGTGGGGCGCGGGCTTCCTCATCGAGCACTTCGAACCGCTCAAGGGGTGGATGGATCAGCTGGCTGGTAATGCCGATCAGGTTCGGGCGCATGCGCAGACGTGGGCGAATACTGCTACGGCGATGGGTGGCCAGGCCGATTCCATGGAGTCGGACGTGTCGTCGTTGTTGTGCCGGAGTGAAGGTCAGACTGCCGACGCCGCGCGCACGAGGTGTGGGAAGACCGTTGACGCACTGCGCGGTGGTGCATCGTCTACGGAAGGGGTCAGTACGGCGATCGGCATTCTGGCTGAGGTCGTGGGTATCGTACGAAGCCTGGTTGTCGGGGCGATTAGTGACATCATCGGCCAACTCGCTCAGGCGATTGCGGAGGCAGTCCTGTCGGTGGGGACTCTGGCACCGCTTGTGGCTGCTCAGATCTCTACGAAGGTCAGCGCTTTTACCGCTGATGTGTCCCCGAAGATCAATGGCCTGATCGAGGCCGGGCAGAGACTCTCGCACAGTGTCACCGACCTGTCTGGAAAGGCGACAAGCATGAAGGCCGGCCTGGCTGCGGTGGTTCCGGGCTTCGGCATGATGGGCAAGCGCGGCAAGATCGATGACTTGGTCGACCACGCGTCTTGGGTCAAGGGCCGCCGGTCGCGAGCAACACCGAGCGGAGGTGACGCCGCCTCGCACCTGCGCCAGTCGAACGCCCGTCGCCTCGAGGCGCGCGCAGACCGCGTGTCGTTGGAGCGCGAGCTCGACCATAAGCTCGCCCCGCACAAGAGCGCTCTGGATGAGCACTTCGTTGATCGTCACAACCCGCGTAACCCGCGTTCGCACATGACGGTCAAACGACGCAATGAGAGCATTAAACATCTGCGAGAGCAGGGCGTGGATGATCTTACTCTTAGGGATTTCGAGCATACCGCTGAGGATTTGACTGCCGCGCGTGTGGCCGAGGCTCGTTCCGCGGAGGAGATGGGGCATGCGGCCCTGGAGGCTAAGTGGGATGAGATGGGGATCATTCAGGCCGGCGGCGTGGGCGGTCCGGGCACCGGTCGTGGTCACGTGGATACGATCGGGTATCGGCCTGGCGAGTTGCATGTGGGGGAGTGTAAGGGTGGCACGAGCGCCAAGATCGGGACCTACGAGGTTGACGGGGTCAAGGTCGAGCAGGGTTCGGCTGCCTACGTGGGGGACCGCCTGGCTAAGGACACGGACTTTCACCAGAAGATGTGTGAGAACCCGGCGTTGTGGGAGGCCGTCAAGGATGGGCGTGTCACGGTGTATTCCGACGTCGCGATTGCTCGCAGTGGGAACGCTGGGAGAATAGACTTTAAGACCGTGCCGATTGAGCTGGACCCGGCCCACATCGCCCGCATCGACCAGGCCATCAAGGCCCTGTGAAGGAGGATTATGTCCTTTGAGTTCACCGTGTTGTCCGATGAGCGTTTCATCGAGATACTCGAGGCCTGGGTGGACTCACCCTGGCCCAAAACCGCCGAAGACGGCTACGCCCTACGCGACCGCTTCGGATGGAAGCCAGATCATAGGGAACCGGCTCTGTTTACCTCTGACGTGCGCCCTCATGAGTCTTCATCGTATTTCACTGCGCGCGATGGGAAGATCAAGTCTCTCAAAATACCTGTCACTGATATTGCGCCGGAGGAGGCTCGGGGGGATTCGTTGAAGGATGCCTTAGTGATTTATCGGCATTTCTGTGAGATCTTGACGAGCCGGTATGGCAAGCCCAAGCGGCGCAAGAATAGGAACGGGTTTTACGACGCTTTTTATGTTTCTCCGCAGGGGGTGGGTATCAATCCGGGTGGGTGTCGTTCCTTCGTTGAGTGCTACGTTAAGTCTCCTGAGGAGATGTTTATTGAGAGCGAGTATGCGCGTCTGGTTGCGAAGGGGTATATCTCGGAGGACGAGTAGTGCTGGAGAGTAGTCGCGGTGGCCGGGTGCTGTTGTTCTCGGTCTTACTGCCGGGGTGTTGCTGTCCTTGGTTGTGCTGCGGGGCGTGGTCGACGCCGACTTGATGCCGAGTTCTGCCGTCCTCGTGTGTACGGTGGGGGCTTGGGTTCCTGTGGGGTTGCTGTCGGGGCTGGTTGTGAGTCATCCTGTCCGTGGGTCCGTGGGTGTTGTCGGCGTCGACCAGGCCATCAAGGGTCACTAGAGGAGGATCATGTCGTTTGAGTTCACTGTTTTGTCCGATGAGCGTTTCATCGAGATTCTCGATGCGTGGGTGGACTCACCCTGGCCCAAAACAGCCGAAGACGGCTACACCCTACGCGACCGCTTCGGATGGACACAGAAGGAAGGGAAGCCCAACGTCTTTACTTCTGACGTTCACCCAATAGGGTTTCCTTGTTACTTCACCAAAGGGAGTGGCTCGATCGGAACGTTCAGTTTTTGATCACTGATATTGCGCCTGAGGAGGCTTGGGGGTATTCGTTGGAGCCGGCGAAGGTGATTTATCGGCATTTCTGCGAGATTCTGACGAGCCGGTATGGGAAGCCCAAGCGTCGTAGTAGTAGGGGGGAGCGTTATCGTTCTACTTTTGTTACTCCGCAGGGTGTGGGCGTGAAGGTGGGCGGCAATGATGCTCTGGTCAGCTGCATTATTGAGTCTCCTGAGCAGATGTTTATCGCGAGCGAATACCAGCGTCTTGCTGCCAAGGGGTATATCTCGGAGGACGAGTAGCCACGGCTAGCCGTGACTGGTCTCAACCGGGGGCGCGAACGCGGATTGTTTCACGTGAAACAATCCCGGCTCTTCGCCTCAGTGCAGACGCAGATAGGGCTAGGAAGTGGCCGACGTGTCGATAGGTGAACTAGCTACTGACGGCGACGAAGCCGAAGGAGAGTGAGCGGATCCGCCCGATGGACTTGCCCGTCATGGGGGAGTAGGGAAGTCGTCAGGAAAGGTCTATCCGTAGCTTTCGGGAGCGTCGTCGTGAGTGGATACAAAAAGTCCGCAGCCCAAGGGGTCTGCGGACTTGCGTGGAATTCCGGCGTGGCTGGAATTCGCTCAGTGGCGGTCGGCCTTGCGCGAACGCTTCGCGTCGGCGAGTTCGTTGAGCTGGTCGATGTGGGCCTGGGCAACCATGACGTCGATGGTGGAGAACATGAGTGGGCTCCTCGTGGGATCGTATCGGTGATTGTGTCCCTGCTTGACGAGGCCGGGGATCGCCCGGCGGTTCTCGTACGTGGAGCGTGCCAACGCGGGTAGCGTCAGCGCGACCCTGCGTGTCAAACAAGAAAAAGCGCCGGACGAGCTTGGCAGCTGTGTCAGGCGCTTGATGGCTATAGTTTATGCCTCGGTTTTTCGGCAATCAACCGCTCGGACAGTTAGATCCATCGCAGCGAGAATCAAGCAATTGCAAAGGAAAATGGCTGTTCGCATAGCTTTCGAGCGATGGCGGATGGATGCAAATCACTGCGTAGCCGGTCTGGTTGTGCGGAACAGGTGTTTTAAGGGGTGTTGGAGGCGGGCGTAGTGGCGGGGGAGTCATGCCAGGACTAGAATGATAACGATTCTCATTCAATGACTGTATCTAGAGGACCCATGAACCCCACGACACACAGGAGCCCGGGCCGCGCAGCTGCCCGGGCCCTCGCCGCAATGAGCCTCGCGGCAGCATCATTCCTCGCACCAACAGGAGCATACGCCGCCGACGAGGCAGGCTCTGGACTCGACTCCGCCACCGAAACAGCAGTAGCCGAGGAAACGGTGCACGAAGCCTCCGACGCCTCCAACACTCAGGCAGACAACGCAGCCACAACCGACGCGACCACCACAGTTACGACCGACGTAGCCACCGACAACGCGGATGCGACCGTCACGACCGACGCAACTGTCACAACCGACGCGGCCACCGACAACGCAGCCACCACAGCTACAACCGACGCGGCCGCCGACAACGCAGAAGCGACCGCGACGGACGCGACCGCGATGGCGTCGGCTGCGACGGACGCCGCCACGGCCTCGGGAACCGGGGGAGTGACCACCTGCGACGTCATGCGCACCCCGCCCGACGGCACCACCGCCACCCTGAACCGCGGCCACGCCGACATCTTCGACCTCACCTCTGACGCGGCCGGTGCGCTCACCCTGCGCATTAAGGAGGACGCCACCGGCTCCGGCGTCCTGCGCGAACCCGAGCAGACCCTCCTCGCGATCCCCGCGAGCACGCTCACCCAGATTCCCGACGGCGTCAGCCAGACAACCGGCGCGCCCGCCGCCGCGTACCTACTCGGCCAGTCCGGCGACAACCAAGCCACCGTCCTGTGGCCCGGGTGGGACACCCTGGGCATCGCCGCCGGCGGATACGACGCCGCGCGCTTCCACATCACCTACTCCGGGCCAGCCGACGGGCGCATCTACGCCTTCACATCCAGCTTCGCAGAAGGCCTGAAGGCGGTCACCGCCGACGGCAGCTACGACCTGGCCCCGGGCGGCGACGACATCGACCAGCCCTACGCCGCCCACAAGCACGTCAACTGGCTGTTCACGCGCGCCGGCCGCTACACGCTGACCGTCCAAGCCAGCGCCTGGACCCCCGGCAACACCGGCACCGCCAACGCCGTCGCACCCACCCGCACCTACACGATCGACGTGGCCGACGAAGCCACGTGCCTCGCCGAGGCCGGCCTCACCCCCGGCGGTAATGGCAACCCCGCAGCCCCCGGCGTCGACCCGGGTTCCACGGACGCCCAGTCGGGAGCCGGGCAGTCGGGCGCTGACGGTGGCTCAACCCCGGACACCACAGACCGCTCCGCTTCCGACACCGGCGCTGGAGCGAACGACCCCGCCCAGACCTCGGGCACAGGTCTGGGCGCGGGCAGCAGCGGGGGAGCGGACACAACCTATGGCGTCACCACCTCAGGCACCACGACCTCGGGCGCTCGCACCACCACGTCGTCAGGCGAACGCTGCATTCCCACCCGCGTCACCCGCGAGGCAACGGGAACCAAATCTGCTGCCCCGGCCTCGTCCCAAGCTCCCGCCAACACCGCGCGCACCACGCTGACCGTCAGTGTCGGCGAGGGTGCATCCGGTAACGCGACCGAGGGACACTTCGACCTGGGGCCCGCCATCGAAAACGGCAGTCTCGTCGCCCGCATCAAAGACGACCGCACGCAGCCCGCGCAGTGGGTCGACCCATCAACCCTGACCTTCGCGCTCGGTGAGGCCGCGCGCATCACCGCGCCCGCAGACCTCGGCTTCGTTGCCACCGCCGGCTCCAGCGTGTGGCTCATCCCCTCCACCCAAATCGCGGGCGTGCCGTGGCTGGGCCTGAACTCCCAGCGCGAAGAGATCGTCACCGGAACCACCGGCGGCGTCCAATTCACCCTCGACGCCGTCGAAGGACCCGGCCGCGTCGCCGTCTTCAACGCGGGCGCGCTCGGCTCCGGCGTCGGCGAGCATGTGTTCGACGGGCCCGGCTCCAGCTACACGCTCGGCCCCAACACGCACGCCCACCAGAACTGGGTGTTCACCGCGCCCGGCACCTACACGCT
>ERZ773263.1187-NODE-1187-length-15976-cov-36.111865_pt1 | contig 15976 bp, 10 predicted proteins | sample MGYA00511076_ERZ773263 | MGnify/ENA primary metagenome ERZ773263 (study PRJEB29015, sample SAMEA2738155) | human oral metagenome | biome: human oral; feature: human-associated habitat; material: saliva | place: China | collected 2195 ... | reverse complement strand
AGTTGTTGTCTTTATTGAGTTCAAGGGTCTTACCTGTGTCTTGACCATCGGCAAGAAGTTTAACTGTGACTGATCCTGGACGTTTGCCGTCTTGGTTCTCGCTATCATTCCAAACTTTCTTCACTGGTACTTGAGTCTTACCTGGTGTGTAGCTATTAGTAATGGTGTAGCCAGTTGTCGCATCTCCTGTTACTTTAGACTCATATTCTGCGACTGAAACTTCTTCAATAGTGTACTTAATCGCTTTACCAGCTTTGTTCACATCAAGATCTGTGAAGCTTCCTGACCAGTTGTTGTCTTTATTGAGTTCAAGGGTCTTACCTGTGTCTTGACCATCGGCAAGGAGTTTAACGGTGATAGAATCTGGACGTTTGCCGTCTTGGTTCTCGGCATCGTTCCAAACTTTCTTCACTGGTACTTGAGTCTTACCTGGAGTGTAGCTATTGGTAATGGTGAAGCCAGTTGTGGCATCTCCTGTTACTTTAGACTCATATTCTGCGACTGAAACTTCTTCGATTGTATAGGCGATTGGAGTGCCACCTTTATCTGCATCCAGATCGGTGAAAATAGCTTGCCAGTTGTTCGCAGCATTCAATTCACGTGTTTGACCAGTTTCAACACCATCTGCTAGAAGTTTAACAGTAATAGACTCTGGACGTTTACCATCTTGGTTGTCACTATCATTCCAAACTTTCTTCACTGGAACCTGTGTTTTAGCTGGTGTGTAAACATTGGTGAAGGTTGTGCTATTAGCTGTACCATCACTGCTGTATTCAACCGTTGCATGCAATTTACCTTGACCATCATCGGTTACAGTTACTTTAGCTGTGATGGTCTTAGCATCGTAGGTGATACCATTCTCCGTTGTGCCAGCTTTTACTTCCTTAATAGTGTAAGTGTAAGTACCTGCTTCATCAAATGTCAACTCTGAGAATTTAACTTTTCCGTCAGCACCATTCTTCGCTTTTTCAACGTTACCAACTTGGTCTGTCAATGTAAATTCGAACATGTTAGCTTCGAGATTGCGATTACTTAGTTTCTTATCTACTTCAAGAACAGCTTTGGCATTTTCAGCCTTATAGGTGTTTTCGAAAGTGCTGTCGTTATTGTCATAGGTAACAGTTGCTTCAAGCGCTCCCTTACCGTTGTCAACAACTTTGATCGTTACTTCGATAGTCTTGTTAGAATAAGTGATTCCTTTATCAGTTGTCCCAGCATTCTTTTCAACGATGGTGTAATGATAAGTGTCAGCTTTATTGAATTCTAAATCTTCAAACTTAATGTTTCCAGTTGCATCATTTGTTGTTGTTTGAATTGGATCTGTACCATTTTTCTCAAACAAGGCAAATTCGAATTCCCCACCTTGAAGCTGAATTGGCTTATCAGTGTTCTTGTTGATGAATGATTTCGTCGCAGCAACAGGCACTTTGACCTTGGTAGCTTTGTACGTATTTGTGAATGTTTGAATTCCGGCATCTGTAATGGTGTTGATGGCACCAGAGATTGGTGGTACAAGATTAGAACCAGGTGCTGAAGTTGAAAAATCAGCTGCTGGAAGTGCTACTTGAGAAATTTCGAATTTCTCAACCCAAGCAACCAGTTGACCTCTTCCATTATCATAGACGTGTACAATTACAGGAACTGTTCTATTATCATAGGTGATACCATTTTCAGTTTCACCTGCTTTTGCTTCCACAATGGTGTACTGATAATGTCCTTCTTTTGTAAATTTAATAGGATTGAAGACTACGCGACCAGTTCCATCAGCATTAGTACCTTTATTCTTGATTCTTTGAACTTCTTTTCCATCATTATCTTTCAAGATAAATTCAAATTCTTCGTCTTGAAGCTCTGTTGGACGACCTTCCAATTTTTTCTTAGCTTCAATTACAGCCTCAGCTGGTGAAGCGCTATAGGTATTTTTGATAGTAAGAGGGTCTATTTGGCTAGGAGTATAACCATCCACTTTAGTGATCAGTTCACCTTTGTCATCAACTTCTTTCACGCTATAGGTGTACTTCTTAGCGTTTTGATCTGTAACCGGAAGACCTGTCCATTTAACCGTACCATCTGTTGTAGGAACTTTTTTAAGTTCAGCATTAGGTGCTGCTTCTTCAGTTCCACCTTCTAGTGTGCGGTAAAGTTTGAAGTAGGTAGTTGGACGAACACGTTCCTGACCGCCAACCCAGACTTTCTTAGCCGTCACGTTTGTTTTTGGAACTTCATAAGTATTGGTTACTTGAGTCTTGTCTGCATTGTAAGATACGACATAGTTATTCTCTCCAACTTTGACTTTCTCTCCTTCTTGCAAAGGAAGGTCTGTCTGGTCTTGAAGTTCGCGAACAGAATAAACTAATTCTGTTGTTCCATCGACATCGTACTTAGGTAGTTGATTTTTCCACTCGTAAGTATAAACACCATTGGACTCAGTTACTTCAGGAGTATAGTTCCCTGAGACAGGTTTTGAATCTGCAACAGTTTGTCCTTTCTTATGGACATACAAGCCAAGTTTGACTTCTTTGTAGTCAGTTTTCTTTCCACCTACCCAAGTCTTAGTGGCTTCAAAGTCAACTGTCACACGTTTATTAGAGATGTTGAGGGGAACACCTTTTCCACCTTTCATCTCCACTTCAAATTCTTGACTATTTACCTGATAGCCTGGTTTCGGAGTCTTTTCTTTAACAATATACTTACCATCATTAAGATGATTTGAAACGGCAATCCCGTCCGCATCAGTTGTTACTTCCTGAACTTTAACCCCGTCACTTTTTCGTATGATTTCAAAGACAACGCCTGCCAACTTAACAGTTGCATCAGCTTCGTCGAATTTTGTGATTTTGATCTTTCCAGCAATATCAGCAGTAACAGTTGCACCTACAGATTTAACCGACTTTAAATTAAACGTTGCTTCTGTTTTGGTTCCAATACTACCTCCGTATTGTTCCCAAATAAGTTGTGGTTGGTTATCAATCAAGTACTGCGCTGAGTTACTTATCGTTGAAGTATCTGCTGGTGAGGACGTATCATACGTTAAGAAAAAACTCTTTGTTCCCATATTGGTCGGCATGAGCAAATCAAATCCTCGTTTCCCATTGACAAAGGTTAGCAAAGCTTTGTTATCTGAGTCAGCCTTGTATACATCCGGATCGGTTGTGATATCATAACTCTTACCCACTTTTTTAAGAGCAGATGAATTCGTATTCGTCGTCTCAAATTCCACTTCATGCATAGAGAAAGTACCTTCTATGTAGCTAGCGAAGGCTCCCTTTGAGACGTCATCTGTAATCTTCACCACATGTCCAGTCATATCTTTCTTAGCGCGATTAATTTTCATTTGAAAATGTGCTCTCGCCTTATTGTTATCGTTATAACCGTACTTTGTAATAGTTTCTCCAATCACGTCAGTTTGTTCATATTTATTCACTTTATACGTGATGGTCTGTGTTTTACCACCTGGTAAAACATAGGTAACCGTTTTCCCCTCTTTTTTGAGCGTTTCAGTTGCTTCTGCAACAAAGTTCCCACGGATATTTTGCTTGTCCTCCACCTTTTCGTTGAAAGTAAATACCAGCTGATGGTTAGCATTATCCACCTGGACAGTCCCCATTTTGGTATTTGATGTCGAATCAATCAAATCCAGACTACCATCCGTCAAACTCAAGTTATTTGGAGCTTTTACGATAAAGTAATCACCATCCTTGATTTCATTAACTGCCACATTGGGAAATGAGAATTCACCTGAATATTTCAAGTTCATTGAAGTATCATTTGAACCATGAATTCCTTCAGTCTCGCTTCCTGTGGATGCTATAGTAATCTTCAAGTTGTCTATTTTGACTTTACTCGTAACATCAGCAGCAGAAACCCGCTGGACGTTCCAAAATCCTAAAACAGTAAAAATCGTTAGTAAAGATAAAAAGAAGCCTATCCATCTCTTTGCCTTCATTACAAATTTCTCCTTCTTCTAATTTTTTTATAAGCTTAGAGCATAAATATCAATATTATACTACAATTACTATTATATCTCAAATAAATAGAAAGTCCATATATTCGTAAGTGTTTTTTTGACACAATGTAAACTTCAGTTTTCTAAAATAGGTTCCCTAATCCCAGAACTCTTAGTATTTTATTAAAACGAAAGGCTCTGGACAATGAGGAATCTATCACATATTCCAAATTTAGAAAAAGCCTCATACGAATCACCATTAAAAGCAACAAAGCTTTGGAAAGATTCATATGAGACTTCTTATAAATACCACAAAACAGGGAAAAGCAGGAATCCTATCTCATGTTATTTTATATGTTTGTTTTTTTATTCTTAGTTTTGTCCAAGTGCAGCAGCCATAGTTGCAGCTACTTCTGATTCAAAATCGTTGGCAGCTTTTTCAATACCGTCACCTACTTCAAAACGAGTGAAGCTTGCAATTGTCACACCTTGACTTTCAAGGAATGCTTCAACAGTCTTGCTGTCGTCCATGATATAGACTTGCGCAAGTAATGTGTAAGCTTGGTCAACTTTTGTATTGTCCAGCATGAAGCGATCCATTTTACCAGGAATAATTTTATCCCAGATTTTTTCTGGTTTACCTTCAGCTGCAAGACCAGCTTTGATGTCTTCTTCAGCTTGTGCAATCACTTCATCCGTCAATTGAAGTTTAGAACCAAATTTGTAGTGTGGAAGCGCTGGTTTACCAACCATTGCACGACTTTCGTTGTCTTGATCAATTTTGTGGTTCATTTGAGCCAATTCATCATGGATAAATTCTTCGCTCAATTCTTTGTATGAAAGAACAGAAGGCTTCATAGCGGCAACGTGCATTGCCACGTGTTTTGCAAGATCTTCGTCACTGCCTGAAAGAACTGTGATAACACCGATACGTCCACCATTGTGTTGGTAAGCTCCAAATACTTGATCATCTGCTTTTTCAACAACTGCAAAACGACGGAATGAGATTTTTTCTCCGATTGTAGCAGTTGCACTAACATAAGCAGCTTCAAGTGTTTCACCTGAAGGCATTGTCAAAGCAAGAGCTTCTTCGTTGTTAGCTGGTTTGCCTTCTGCGATTACTTTAGCTGTTTCGTTTACCAATTCAACGAATTGAGCATTTTTTGCTACAAAGTCTGTTTCTGAGTTCACTTCAACGATAGCGGCAACATTGCCGTTTACATAGACACCAGTCAATCCTTCAGCAGCAACACGGTCTGCTTTTTTAGCAGCTTTTGCCATACCTTTTTCACGAAGCAATTCAATTGCTTTTTCGATATCGCCATCTACTTCTACAAGTGCTTTTTTAGCGTCCATGACACCAGCACCAGATTTTTCACGCAATTCTTTTACAAGCTTAGCTGTAATTTCTGCCATTTTTGTTCTCCTATATTTTTTTAATAAAATAAGAGGGTCGGGCTGAGCCCTGCCCTCTTAGGTTCGTTACTTATTGAATGAAATTAAGCGTTGTCGCCTTCTACAACTTCAACGATTTCTTCGATTGAATCAGCTTGACCTTCAGTAGCTGCCAATTCAGCTTCTACTGTAGCAACACTGTCTTCACCTTGACGTCCTTCGATAACAGCGTCAGCCATTTTCGCAGTGATCAATTTAACAGCGCGGATAGCGTCATCGTTCGCTGGGATGATAACATCGATATCATCTGGGTCAGTGTTTGTGTCGACCATCGCTACAACTGGGATACCCAATTTCTTAGCTTCTTTAACAGCGATTTGTTCTTTATGTGGATCCACAACGTACATTACGTCTGGGATACGAGGCATGTCTTCGATACCGCCCAAGAATTTTTCAAGACGAGCGCGTTGTTTGTTCAACAATGCAACTTCTTTCTTAGGAAGAACTTCAAAAGTTCCATCTTCTTCCATGCGTTTGATTTCTTTCAAACGAGCGATACGTTTTTGGATTGTTCCCCAGTTAGTAAGAGTTCCACCCAACCAACGGTGGTTGATGAAGTATTGACCTGAACGAACAGCTTCTTCTGCAACAGCATCAGCAGCTTGTTTCTTAGTACCTACGAACAAGATCACTGCATCGTTTGCAGCTGCATCACGCATGAAGTCGTATGCTTGGTCTGCATATTTTACAGTTTGTTGCAAGTCGATAACGTGGATTCCGTTACGTTCTGTGAAGATGTACTTAGCCATCTTAGGGTTCCAGCGACGAGTTTGGTGACCGAAGTGTACACCAGCCTCAAGAAGTTGTTTCATTGAAATTACTGCCATGAGTAGTTTCTCCTTTTTTGTTTTTTCTCCTCTCTCAGACGTCAACTTGCAGCACGACCACAAGGGCAACGGTGCCACAATGGATCCGAGATGAGTATTTGCTGTCTTAGACAACTCTATAAGTATAGCAGAAATCACTAGAATTCGCAAGCTATTTGAGAGATTTTTTCAATCCCTACGATGAAATGGTTTTCTAAAGTTGTTTGACGTAAAAAGTTTTTCTTGACCTATCTTTATTTTTAGGTTACAATATTATATGTTATGGCGGTATAGCCAAGTGGTAAGGCACGGCTCTGCAAAAGCTTGATCGTCGGTTCAAATCCGTCTACCGCCTTGATAATAAAATTTTTTATCATCTTTTATCTTTTAAAAATTCCCCTAGCAATAGGGGGTTTTTTGTTGCCATTTGCTCCTTTCCTTGATTATTGATATAATAAAACCTCGCCTGATCGGCGAAGCACATTAGAAAGGGTATTTATGAAAAACATTCGTTTCTTTGCGATCGGCCTTCTTTCACTAGTGACACTAGCCGCTTGCTCACCTGCCAATTCTGCGCAACAAGCAAAAACAGCTTCTAGCTCTAGAAAACCGATCAAACAATCTTCTACCAAAGCATCATCTAGTAAATCGTCGAGCACTTCTTCAGACAGCAGTAGCTCAGATGATTTTTCAGGTCGCTTCAGCTTGGATCCAGATGATGGCGCATCTCTCCAATATGTGCCAGGAGCTGCATCCATTCCTGAGATCGAAAAACTCAAGAACCTCCACCCTACCACCGGTTTTGTATTGAGAACCGAAGATGGACAAGAGGTTGGTGGGCCAAAAGAAAGAAGCAGTTACGATGACGTAGTTGCAGCCTTTGGTCAACCCGTAAGTAGTACAGACAGTGCGAATCCTGGTGATGGAGTCAATGTTTGGGCAACAGACAATGGCGATATCATGGCTTTCTTCCGCAATAATGTGTTAACAGATATCACCTTCCGACTAAGAGGGGGCGATGCCAACCACCAGTCTACTGGCAGTATTTCCAAATCCGATACACCAAAAACGGCCCTCGAACGTCTCGGAAAACCCTATGCCATTATGCGTTCAGAAAATGGGACCAGCTATGTCTATAAAGATAGCAACGGAGATGAATCTAGCTTCTCTACACAAGGAAATAAGATCTTCAATGTTACGTCTACTGCAGAAACCAAGCAGTTAAAAAAGATCACTGGCCTGGATAAAAATCAATAACGATCCATACAAAGAACCCTCCAAGTTTTTCTTGGAGGGTTCTCTTTTTCTTACAATTCAGCAATTTGGTTCAAATTCACTTCTGCAACCGTATCGTTACCGAACATAGAAATGACCATTTTCACCTTGTTGTTATCAATTTCAGTGATCTTACCAGTATAGTCTGTGAAGGCCCCGTCGATGATGCGAACTGTGTCGCCCACCTTGACATCCAAATCAAACTCTTGAACAGTTTGACCCATAGAGAGCAAGATGCTGCGGATTTCTTCTTCCAACAATGGAGTTGGTTTTGAACGGTTCCCGTGGGATCCAACGAAACCAGTAACGTTCGGTGTATTCCGAACGACAAACCAAGCTTCATCTGTCATGACCATTTCTACCAAGACATAACCTGGGAAGCGGTTTTCTTCGATTTCTTTTGTTTTACCGTTTTTCTCAACTTGTACGGTTTGAGTTGGAATCTCTACGCGCAAGATGTTTTCTAACATATTGTAAGTTTGCGCACGTTGCAAAAGATTCTCTTTTACCTTGTTTTCATATCCTGAGTAGGTTTGTAGTACAAACCAGCCTTTATCAAAACTGTCCATTTGGGCATCCTTTCTTTCTGCTTAGCCTGCTCGAGCTTTTGTGAACATACTAAAAAAAGCCTCTTGGCTTTCCTTTTCCTAGCTTCATTATACCACATTTTGCAGGAATGCAAAGAGGTTTGCTGATTTATTTTTAAGAAAAGACTACAAAAAGTGGGACCCAGAGGGTCCCACCTGGCTTCTTTTCTTAAAAGAAATTGATCATGTGCAATAGGCCACGTGCAATGACTTTGTCGAACAAATAAATCAATGCCACAAAGAAAGCGGTGTACTCAATCACTGAGATAAAGTTTTTCCATCTTTCCTTGCGATTTGGCCAAGTTGTATCTTTTAGTAAGACGAAAATATCTTTAATGAATTTCACAACTCTCTCCTATCGTGTTTCTTTATGGATGGTATACTTGCTGCAATGCTTGCAGAATTTATTGACTTCTAGACGTGTTGGTTTTGGCGTCCCACTCAACTTAATGGAGTAATTGCGTGACCCACAAACCGTACACGCTAGACTTGCTTTTTTTAATGCCATAACGCCTCCGTTCACCCCATTATAGCAAGTTTTCCACGTTTTGACAAGAACAGAAAATCTCCTGTCAAGAAAAAAGCAAATCTAAAGCGTTATCACTCTGGTTTTTGCCTCATTTTTGGTAAAATAAAACAAAAGGAGACGAATATGAAAAGTGATAACCTAAAAGAAAGTAGAAATATCGAAGACCGTCGAGGGCAAAGCTACTCCCAGTCTTCAGGCAATAGTAATCTTGGCGGAGGCATTTTACAGATCTTACTATCGCCGGGGAGCTTCAAAAGTAAGATCGTCCTCATCCTTCTTCTGGTTCTTCTAGGAGGTGGTGGCGCTAGCCTTGGGGGCCTCTTTGGAAATGGGACTTCTTCCCAACCTTACCAGTCCACCCAAGTCACGCGTACCAACAAGACCCATGTCGATGATGCAGATGCTGAGTTCGTCAGCAAGGTCCTTGGAACAACAGAAGATCATTGGCACAAGGTCTTTCAAGCTGAAGGACGCACTTACCATGAGCCCAAACTAGTCTTCTATACCGGACGGACACAGACAGGCTGTGGGGTTGGGCAAGCATCGGCTGGTCCTTTCTACTGTCCAACCGACAAAAAGATTTATTTGGATATGAGCTTCTACAAGGAATTGACAACCAAATACAAGGCAAGCGGTGACTTTGCTATGGCCTACGTCATCGCCCACGAAGTCGGCCACCACGTACAAAACGAGCTGGGAATCCTTGGCAAATACCATCGGATGCAACAAGGTCTTTCTGAAAAGGAACGAAATGCCATCAGCGTCCGCATTGAGCTACAAGCCGATTACCTAGCAGGTGTCTGGGCCCGCTCCATTCAAGACCGAAATCTTCTAGATATCGGCGATATCGAAGAAGCCATGAATGCAGCACATGCAGTCGGGGACGACACTCTCCAAGAGCAAGCCTACGGCTACTCGGTACCAGATAGCTTTACCCACGGAACTTCAGAACAGCGCATGCGTTGGTTCAAACGGGGCTACCAGTACGGAGATCTCCAACACGGCGATACCTTTAGCTTGTCAGATAGTGAACTTTAAACAAATAGAGGCTGGGACAAAAGTCCTAGCCTCTCAATTATTTTTGGATTATCAAGCAAGACGCAGTGGTTGAGTGGGCTCTACTACGCTGATTTCATCAGCTTTTACAGCCCTACTCAACTGTGCGGAGGTGGGACGACGAAATCGAATTCTAACGAATTACCGATTTCTGTCCCACTCTCTTTTTGTTTAGAAACCAAGCCAGCCTTTGAAGGTATCCCAAGCGTTTTTCGCTTTTCCTGGGATATCGGCTTCGTCGATTGCTTTTTTCGCATTATCGACCATATTCGACGCCTTTTCTTTGACATCCTCAAAGAAACCTTTGTCTTCTTTGCTATCTGTTTCTGTCGTTTCTTCTCCGACTGGCGCAATGCCATTTTCAGCATAAGAGTTCTTCACCGAGTCAAACTGGGTACCGTCTGTATAAGGCAGAACACTGTTGGCAACATTGCGGAAGATCTCGGACGCCGTTCCAGCACTACTGTCCGTCAGGTAGTGATTTTCATCGGTCGTTGGGAAACCAAGCCACTGACTGATGACCACATCTGGCGTGTAGCCGATCACCCATTGGTCTCCAGAGAGGTCCTTGTTAAAGCTGGTCTCTGTCGTACCGGTTTTCCCTGCCATGGTGTAGCCATAAGGCGCAGCGTTCACCCCTGTACCATTACTGAAGGTACCAAGCATCATATTGGTCATCTTATCTGTCGTTGAACCACTAAGCACTCGGGTTGATTTCTGGCTGTGGCTCTTGACCACTTGGCCACTTGCATTTTCGATCTTGGTAATGAGGTGAGCATCATTCATGACCCCGCCGTTAGCAAAGGTGCCATAGGCCTGGGCCATCTGCATCGGATTGGTTGTCACACCAGCCCCCAAGGCAACGGCAAGCGACTTATCCACCTTGTCCATATTGAGTCCGAATTTTTTCCCGTACTCAAAGACCGTATCGAGACCCAAATCATTAGCGGTCGCTACGGCTGGAAGGTTAAGGGATTCTGCCAAGGCCTGGTACATCGGTACCGTTGGGCTAGACTGGATTCCCGCATAGTTATTGACCTCATAGCTTCCATATTGGGTGGTACTATTGTCCAATTCCTTATTGGTCGACCAACCTGCCGCAACAGCTGGGCTATAGACGACTAAAGGTTTGATGGTTGATCCTGGACTACGAGCAGCCTGGGTAGCGTAGTTGTAGGTACGGAAACCTGGATTTTGATCGCTTCCGACACGCCCTACGAGAGCCCGAACCCCTCCGGTCTTAGGATCAAGCGCCACACTACCAGATTCCGCGCGCGTGCCGTCTTCCGCTACTGGGAAGAGGGCCGTATTGTCATAGATCACCTGCATGCTTGCTTGGTAATTTTGATCCAGCTCGGTATAGATCCGGTAGCCATTTTTGACAATGTCTTCTTCGGTCAGGCCATATTCATTGACCGCTTCATTGATGACAGCATCAAAATAGGATGGGTAGCGGTAGTCCTCCGACTTGCCTTCATAGGCATCGACCAGCTGGCCATGGATATCGACAGCAGCAGACTGATCAGCTGTTTTCTGGTCAATATAGCCAGCCGCCACCATATTTTGGAGGACAGTATTGCGGCGATTGGTCGCATTCTCTACTGAATAGAGCGGGTTATAGATCTCAGGTCCCTTGAGCATACCGGCGAGTACCGCAGACTGATCCAGGCTTAATTGACTGGCTGAAACCCCAAAATACTTCTTGGAAGCATCCTCAATTCCCCAAACCCCATTTCCAAAATAGGCATTGTTGAGGTACATGGTGAGGATTTCTTTTTTACTGTATTTCTTATTGATTTCAAGCGCCAGGAAGAATTCTTTAGCCTTACGCTCCACCGTCTGGTCCTGAGACAGGTAAGCATTCTTGGCTAGCTGCTGGGTGATGGTCGACCCACCACCTGAGCGACCCAGGGTCAAAATCGCTAAGAAGAAGCGACCATAGTTGATCCCGCTATTCTTGTAAAAGCTCCGGTCCTCTGTTGCGACCACGGCATTTTGCAGATTCTCACTAATGGCATCGAGTTCGACATAGGTTCCTTTTTGCCCGGTCAAACTTCCCGCCTGGTCCCCATTCTTATCATAGATAATGGTCGTCGCCTTCAGTGCATTCTGCAAATCCTTGACGTTGGTCGTCTTAGCAAGGTAGAAAAGATAGCCCCCTGTCAAGAGGCTAAAGCCTAGCCCAATGATCAGGAGAATCTTGGTCAAATGGAATCTGCGCCAAAAACGACGGAAGGGGTGTTGAGAGAGAGGCTTGCTTCTGTGCTTGCCTGAGCGACTATAGGTCGGCTCTACTGTCTCTTCCGGTAGTTCCGTGTCTGGCACTTCTTCTGCCACCGCTTTGGGTGGATGATCCTTTCTAAAAAAAGTGATCAGGTTTTCAAATAATTCTTTTATTCTATTCATACCTGTTATTGTAACACCTTATCCTTGTCCTAGCAAGAAAAGATAGCTCATCCCCTTCTCCCATTTAGTTTTCTTTAAGCTTAGATTTTGCTACAATAGGGTCATGAACTATCAATTTACCATTCCACAATCCTTTCCCCAGATGACTGTGAAAGAGCTGCTTGAGGACTACTTCCTCATTCCCCGTAAGATCCGGCATTTTTTACGAACCAAGAAGCACGTCTTGGTCAATGGCGAGACCATCAACTGGCAGAGCCCCGTTCAAAAAGGAGACCAGATCCAGCTGATCTTTGACGCGGACGATTACCCTGAAAAAGAGCTCCCAGCCGGAGACCCGAGTCTGGTCGAAGAACTCTATCAGGATGAGCATGTCATCATCGTCAATAAGCCCGAAGGTATGAAAACCCATGCCAATGAGCCGACAGAAATTGCTCTTCTCAACCATGTTTCCAGCTATGTTGGATCTACCTGCTACGTCGTGCACCGCTTAGACAAGGAAACCAGCGGAGCGATTTTATTTGCCAAAAATCCTTTTATCCTGCCCATTCTCAACCGCATTTTAGAAGATAAAAACATCCAACGTGAGTACTGGGCCTTGATCCAAGGCAGCTTAGCACAAAAAACCATCGTCTACAAGGATAAAATCGGACGCGATCGCCACGATCGGCGCAAGCGCCTGGTCGATCCACGCAAGGGACAGTATGCAGAAACCCAGGTGACGCAACTGAAAAAAATCGGGCGCAACAGCCTGGTTAAATGCCAGCTTAAGACGGGGCGTACCCATCAGATCCGGGTGCATCTCTCCCATCATGGGCACCCGATTGTCGGGGACCCTCTCTATAACCCTGCACGCGGAGAGCGACTCATGCTCCATGCTCACCGCTTGACCTTCACCAATCCATTAACCCTTGAAACCATCCAAGTCGAGGCCCCTTCTAAGAGTTTCGAAGAAGGGTTGAAAAAATGAGAAAAGAACTGAAATATTCTTCTTAGAGACTTTCCTTAAGTGAGTACGGACGTCAGCGAACTTCAAAGAAGTTCCATGACTTAGTTTTGAGCCCAACGTCTCAAAACTCCCGAGTGCTTGAAATTCTAATATTTCAAGCACTTTTCTCACTGCGTAAAGTCTCCAGTCATTATCGAATAATTCAAAAGATAAAAATCATTTAAAATAATTGACAGAATCTCTCATTTTATTTTAAAAACTTATCTGCATTCAAAAAAGAAGCCTGTGGCTTCTTTTTTTATTATTGATAGCGAGGAGTTGCAAATCCACGGATATTGCCATGTCCGATTCGGTAGGTATTGCGACGGACTTGGTTGTTGGAGTTTCCTTCAATGGTATGAATGATTCCATTTGAGACGCTCTCAACAATTCCGATGTGATCGGCAAAGCCATTATTTTGTTGGCTATTTTGATCCCAGTTAAAGGTGATGATGTCCCCTGCTTTTGGTGTAGTGGTACCATCCTCATTCCAAATGCCCAAGCGTTTGAAGATCTGGATGTGACGTTCGACTCCACATTCACGACCAATCAAACCACTCAAACCTTCCCGCTGGAAGACTGTTGTGACAAAGATATCACACCAGTCATCGGTCGTCTTCACTGCATAACCAACTGGAAGTGGTTTGACACTGTTATAATCATTGACCAATTGTTGGTGAGCTGCAGTTCCGCCACGAACGCCCACTAGACTAGCTGCTGCCCGTAAGACACGGTCCCGTTGTCCATTCGTTACACGAGGACTAAAAGCAGTTTGATCTACTGTCGCACGGGGGTGAAGGGCTGTTTGACCAAGGTTAAAGCCTTCAACACCACCATCAACATAGTTCACATAGACGTGAGTAGTATAGTTGCCAACAAGATTTTTGTGGTTGATAGTAGAAACGTTAACTTCAGTATGTGCGTTAGTTGGAATAGCGTCATACCAATAAAGGTTACTTTGGTTGCTTTCCGACCAAACGGCTACACTGATCTTTTTAATCTGACGTCCCTGGGGTGCTTGATCTACAGCTACTGTATAAGTCCCGTTTGTTGCATTGACATTCTTAATAGAAGCTTGCGTCTTGGTCAAGGCATTTCGGAACTCAACTTCTGTAGTTGTTCCCCCTACACCAATCCGAGATCCATCATTTTGAATGTAATAAAGGTGAATATGGTACTTACCAGTAGAGTTCTTATGATCGCTCGCTTTGACCGATACCTTGTAGTCTCCGTTTGCTTGACGAGTCGCTTCGTACCAGCGGAGATCATCCTGTCCATCCTTATCCGACCATGTAGGAACTTGAACAGTCCGCACACCTTTAGGACTGTAGACATCCTTGATAATGACGTCAAAGGTACCTGTATCCTTGTTGTTGTTTTGGATCAAGATTGTACCAGAACGGCGGGCTTGACGCACTTCTGTCGTGGTTTCTGTAATGTAGTTCCGTTGGTTATTTTGATCTACATAATAAACATGGACATTGTATTTACCATCTTCATTTTTATGGTCTGAGGCTTTGATAGTTGCACGGTAACTTCCATCACTTTGAAGGACTGCTTTATGCCATACTAGATCATCTTGCCAGTTCTTGTCGGACCATGTTGGGATCAAGACTTCTTTTAATCCGTTTGGAGCTACTACATTACGAATTACTGCATCAAACGTGCCCGTCTCAACATTATTATTTTCAATCGTCAACGTGCCACTTGGTTTAACGTGGTGTACTTCTGTTGTAGTCTCTGTGATGTAGTTTCGTTTGTCAGATTGATCCACATAGTAGACATGGACGTTGTACTTACCGTCATCATTTTTATGGTCTGAGGCTTTGATAGTCGCACGGTAGCTTCCATCACTTTGACGAACTGCTTTATGCCATACTAGATCATCTTGCCAATTCTTATCTGACCAGGTTGGTATCAAGACTTCCTTCAATCCGTTTGGAGCTACTACATTGCGAATAACGGCATCAAACGTGCCCGTCTCAACATTATTATTTTCAATCGTTAACGTGCCACTTGGTTTAACGTGGTGTACTTCTGTCGCAGTCTTTGTGATGTATGTCGTGGTTTCTGTTATGTAGTTCCGCTGATTATTTTGATCTACATAGTAGACATGGACGTTGTACTTACCATCTTCATTTTTATGATCTGAGGCTTTGATGGTAGCTCGGTAGCTGCCGTCACTTTGACGAACTGCTTTGTGCCATACTAGATCATCTTGCCAGTTCTTGTCTGACCAGGTTGGAATCAAGACTTCTTTCAAGCCATTTGGTGCAACAACATTACGAATAACTGCATCAAACGTACCGTTCTCCGTATTGTTATTTTCAATCGTTAAAGTACCACTTGGTTTTACGTGGTGTACTTCTGTTGTAGTCTCTGTGATGTAGTTTCGTTTGTCTGCTTGATCTACATAATAAACATGGACATTGTATTTACCATCTTCATTTTTATGATCTGAGGCTTTGATGGTCGCTCGGTAGCTGCCGTCACTTTGAAGGACTGCTTTGTGCCATACTAGATCATCTTGCCAGTTCTTATCTGACCAGGTTGGGATCAAGACTTCCTTCAAGCCATTTGGAGCTACTACATTGCGAATAACTGCATCAAAGGTTCCTGTTTCAACATTATTATTTTCAATTGTTAAAGTACCACTTGGTTTTACGTGGTGTACTTCTGTCGTAGTCTCTGTGATGTAGTTCCGTTTGTCAGCTTGATCCACATAATAAACATGGACATTGTATTTACCATCCTCATTTTTATGGTCTGAGGCTTTGATGGTTACTCGGTAGCTGCCGTCACTTTGACGGACTGCTTTGTGCCATACTAGATCATCTTGCCAGTTCTTGTCGGACCAAGTTGGAACCAAGACTTCTTTCAAGCCATTTGGAGCTACTACATTGCGAATAACTGCATCAAAGGTTCCTGTTT
>ERZ773263.1184-NODE-1184-length-16002-cov-11.969273_pt1 | contig 16002 bp, 16 predicted proteins | sample MGYA00511076_ERZ773263 | MGnify/ENA primary metagenome ERZ773263 (study PRJEB29015, sample SAMEA2738155) | human oral metagenome | biome: human oral; feature: human-associated habitat; material: saliva | place: China | collected 2195 ... | reverse complement strand
GCGCTCCGTACCTGCGCAATCAGGTTCGCGCCATCTGGCCCGATGCGATTGTGTGCCTGGGTAACTTTGCGTCTCAGTTTATTCTGCGTACCGAGAAGGGCGTAACGTCTCTGCGTGGACGTCTGTATCAGACGGGTCACTTTGTTGTGCTGCCGACGTTTCATCCGGCGGCGACTATCTACCATCCCGCGTGGGAGCCGCTCTTGACCGACGACTTGCGTCTTTTGGGTCAGTGGCTCCGGGAGCACCCGAAGGAACAGTCTGCATCTCAGGGACAGGAGGCCTCACATGAGTAAGCTTCCTCGCATGGTTGACTCCGGTATTTTCGTATCTTCGTCCACTGCCGAGACGATTGCTCTTGGCGAGAAGTGCGGAGAACTTCTTGCAGCCGGCGATGTGTTGGTGCTGACGGGTGATCTTGGAGCGGGAAAAACGCAGTTCACTAAGGGTATTGCACGAGGAATGGGCATTGCGGCTGATGTGACAAGCCCCACCTTTACGATAGAGATGGTGTATGAGGGTGGTGTGATGCCGCTCTATCACTTTGATTTGTACCGGCTGAATGACTCAAGCCAGTTGGATGATATCGGCCTGTTTGATGCCATGGAGTCCGATGGCCCTACGGTGATCGAGTGGGGTGAGCAGTTTGCCGATGACATTGGTGATGCGCGTGTTGATGTTTTAATTTCTCGCCTTGAAGGTAACGGCGATTGCCAGCGGCAGCTTTCCAAAGGCGGCGGTGACGCCATTGCCGGCCTCAGTGCAGACGATGCTGATGCCATTTCTTCTGAACCCCTGCGAGAGATCCGCTTTGTGGCGCATAACAAGCGAGGTCGAGAGCTGATTGAAGGGCTTGTATAAAAGCGAGTTTTGTTATAAAACTCGTTTAAGGTGAAGTAGCGGCTTGGAATTATTGGGATTGTCGCACGTAGACACAACATCGGGAGTAGACAATGATTTATACCCTTACAACCAATCCTGCAGTAGATGTAAACATTACCAGCGACGATTTACGTTCTGATAAGATCAATCGCACTCGTGACGCGGTATATTCCCCTAATGGTAAAGGACTTAATGTGTCCTTTACGCTGGCTCATTATGGCGTAAACTCTCAAATTCTGGGTTTCTTTGGAGGCTTTACCGGAAACTATATTGTAGAGGGTGCCTCTAAGATTTGCCCGGTCAAGCCTGTGTGGATTGATGGCATCACGCGCCTTAACGTGTTTCTTAAGGTTGGCGATAAGGAATACGATCAGGTAAATGCGGGAGCACCTGTAAGTCGAGAAGCCCAGCTACAGATGCTTGAACTTATCGACAACCTTGATGACCTGGATTGTCTGATTATCTCCGGTAGTCTGCCTCCCCATATAGATCCGAGCTACTATGACGAGCTTATTGATATAGTTCAGGCCAAGGGTGCAGAGTTCGTATTAGATATTTCTCATCCCTGCTTGGCCCATTTAATAGAGCGCAAACCATTGCTTATTAAGCCGAATGACGATGAGCTTGCCGACATCTTTGGTGTAAATGTCAGTTCTGAGCAGGATTTTGTTGCTGCTCTTCATATGCTTCATGAACGGGGAGCGCAAAATATTTTACTTACACTTGGTGCTGCTGGTGCATATTTTTATGACGGGCAGCAGGTGTACCATGCAACAGCTGTTAAGGTTCCCGTACTTTCGACAGCATGTGCGGGTGATGCAACTCTTGCAAGTTTCTTGTCCGTTTGGAAGGACAGGCGTAATAAGGTTGAGGACGCTTTATCTCGCGCCATGGCAACGGGCGCTAATGTTGCCATGAGTGCTGGTTTGGGAGATTTTGCTTTGGTGGACGAGCTGTCCGCTCAGATTAAGGTTTCCCAAATAGGATAGAGGGATCGCGCGTAAGCGCAAGGAGCGTGTCATATGGCACACAGGAAGGGAGGAGTTGCATATGGCTGAAGACGTACAGGTCTATGACATCATTGCAGCTACTGGTTGTCCAACAGGCATTGCGCATACCTTTATGGCCAAAAAGGCTCTGGAGGATGCTGCGGCTGCAAGAGGTCTCACCATTAAGGTGGAGACTCACGGTCAGGTAGGCATTGAGAACGAGGTCACTCCGGCAGAGATTAAAGCCGCAAGAGCTGTAATTGTCGCTGCCGATAAAGATGTCAATGCTGAGCGTTTTGCCGGCAAACCTATGGTTTCTGTCGGCGTGAGTAAGGCTATCAAAAAGGAGGATGCAGAAGCTCTTATCGAGCAAGCATTGACCGCAAAGGCTTCCGGCGAGATGACCGCTGAGGTTGCAGGCTCTGACTCCACGACTCATACTCCAGAAAAAGAGTCAATTGGTCACCAGATTTACAAGCACCTCATGAACGGCGTAAGCCACATGTTGGTCTTTGTCGTCGCTGGTGGTGTTTTGACTGCGGTGTCCTTCCTTTGGGGCATTACCTCATTTGATTCTACGGCCGCCGACTATAATTCTTTTGCTGCCTTACTTAAGACTATCGGTGGCATTTGCATGAGTATGATGGTTCCGGTGTTGGCTGCCTACATCGCTGAGTCCATCGGCAAGCGTCCTGCTCTTGTACCTGGTTTTCTTGCGGGTATGATTGCTATTCAAGGTCTTCCTATATCTCCAGATACTGGTCTTATTGATGCCGGCGGTTCTGGCGTTGGCTTTGGCTTCTTGGGCGGCATTATTGGTGGTTTTCTAGCCGGCTATACCATTCTTCTTTTGGAGAAGGTCTTTGCTAAGCTTCCTGAGAACCTCAATGGTCTGAAGGCAATGTTTTTATATCCTTTGTGCTCTGCTTTTATCGTTGGCTTGATTATGCTTGGTATTTCAGGCCCCATGGCATCAATCAATATCGCTATGATGAACTTCCTTAAAGGTCTTTCTGCGTCCGGTCCTATTGTGTTGGGCCTTGCCATTGGCTGTATGTGCGCATTTGACATGGGCGGCCCAGTAAACAAAGCTGCCTACGTAACGGGTACCGCCATGCTCACTGAGGCTTTGGCTGCCGGCGTTGGAACCTCTACGTACAATTTTGGTACCAACTTTATGGCTGCAGTTTCCGCTGCATGTATTGTTCCTCCACTGATTACCACCTTTGCTGTTCTTTTTGGCAAGAAGTACTTTACGCAAGAAGATCATGATGCCGGCCTGGTTAACTTCATTTTGGGTTGCACTCATATTACTGAAGGTGCAATTCCCTTTATGACCAAGAACATTTGGCCTGTCATGCCCATCATGATGCTTGGTTCTTCTATTGGCGCTATTCTTACCATCTTCTTTGGGGTACATGATCCGGCTCCTCATGGTGGTTTCTTGGTACTTCCCGTAGTTGATGGTGGTCTGATGTGGGTTGTGGCAATTCTTATTGGTACTATTGTGGGCGGCCTGCTGTTCTTGCTCTTTAAGCGCAGCCAATACGTGAAGAATGGTAACAAGGTTATTGAGTAGGTTTACGTAGTCTTATCTAGCCTGCGTTTTCTACGTTTTCTTAGGCAAATCACGTAGTCTACCTCGGTAAAGCTTTTATCAAAGGAAACTCAGCTTATTGCAAGGTGAGTTTCCTTTTTTGCTTGAGAGTAATATTTGTTACCGTCTACCTAGGGAAACAGACCGTTTACGTTTTCTTGACGACAAATTTGACATCTTCAGGATAAATTTGACTAAGGATTCAGTTTATTGGGGGATGCACAATGCTATATGCACATACAAAAGAAGGGGATCAGGAAGATTGGCAACCTCTCTCTACACATTTGGAAAACGTAGCAGAACTAAGTGCCCAATTTGCTGCTTCCTTTGGCTATGAGCAGTGGGGGCGTGCACTGGGGCTGCTCCATGATGCAGGAAAAGTTTGTGAGCAATTTCAGAAAGGACGCCTCTATAACAAACAAAACGTGAGTGTTGATCATGCAGCTTTTGGTGCACAACAAGCGCTTGAGCTTTATGGGGGTCGCAATAAAGAGGACGATCCGAATGGTGAACAAGCATATGTAGGTGAACTTATGGCCTATGCAATTTTGGGTCATCATAAGGGCATGAAGAGCTCTGTCGATGTTGAAAAGAGGGTAGAGCCTCTTTGCGCACCGCCAGCTTCCGGTCAAGTTATTGATGATTACAGTCCATATCAAGCTTTAATCAAAGAATTTCCTGAGGTTAAACCTCCAGTGAGAATAGACCTTGAGCCGACGGTATTTTCTTGCATTATGCAATCATCCACTAAAGCTGTACAGAATAAGGCGATGCAATCAATTGTTCAACAGCGTCTATCTTTTTCTGGTCAGGCGTTGATACGTATGCTGTTTTCGTGCCTTGTCGATGCCGACTGGATTGATACGGAACGCTTCATGAAGCCCGAGGTGGCGAAGAGACGGGAGCATAGCTATGATTCCATCCCTGTGTTGTTTGGTAGACTCGAGAAACATCTCGATGAGCTGGCAGGCAAGGCTGAGGACACGTTAGTCAACAAAGCGCGTGCCACTGTTCTTGCCGATTGTAGGAAGGAAGCGTCGTCCAAGCCCGGGCTCTTTACCCTTACAGTGCCTACTGGTGGAGGCAAAACGCTTTCATCTATGGAGTTTGCCCTGCAACATGCGAAAGCAAATGGTCTTGAGCGTGTCATATATGCCATTCCCTTCACATCCATCGTCGAGCAGAGTGCTTCCATCTTCAGGAATATCCTTGGTGAAGAAAACGTTCTTGAGCATCATTCGAATTACGATTTTGAGGAGGCGGCAAAAGAAGGACGTGAGTACGAACGCCTTGCCGTACAAAATTGGGATGCTCCTATCGTGGTAACCACAAATGTTCAGCTGTTGGAGTCACTGTTTTCTAATAAACCAGGTAAGTGTCGTAAGCTACACAACATTGTGAATAGCGTTATTGTGCTCGACGAGGCACAGACTATACCAGTTGAGCTTATGCGGCCTACGCTTGCGATACTTGAAGAACTGACTCTTGATTTTGGTGTAAGCGTTGTACTCTGCACGGCAACGCAGCCAGCCATACGAAACGAGTGGCCGTTTGGGTCTCGCCCTCATGAGCTCTGTGGTGTCCATGAGAAGCTATTCTCAGAGGCATTTGATGGGCGGGTTCGTTACCGAGTAATGGGGGAGATTCCGGAAGATGATTTAGTAGGCAGGCTCGTGAATTTGCGTCAGGGGCTGTGTGTCGTAGGAAAGAAGGCAGAGGCGCTTGCTCTATATCGTGACGTAGTGGCTCGCGCGCAAGAGAGTGCTCTAATCAATGATGCAAGAAAGCCCTATGAGGAAGGATTCTTCCATCTGAGCGCGCATATGGTTCCGGCACATAGGTCAAAGATGATTGCCAGAATTCGAGATCGACTTGATGCGGGTGAGCGATGTGTGGTTATATCCACTCAGCTTATAGAGGCAGGTGTAGATGTCGATTTTCCCATCGTCTGGCGTGAGATGGCTGGATTGGATTCTATCGTGCAGGCGGCAGGACGCTGCAACCGCAATGGAAGGCGCACTGATGAGAGGGGCAAGAAAATTCCAGGAGATGTCTTTGTCTTTGAGTTTTCCGAGAAGGATGGCGCTTTCAAATGTCCGAGTGGTATGAGCTGGTTGGGCAAAACGCGTTCGATTGCGGCTGAGCTGCTCGATGTAGATGACTTGGACGTCGATGCGAATTTGCTTGGTCTTTACTTCAAGCGTTGCTATCAAGCCGAAGGCCTTGATGCTAGATGCGTGGTGGGAGACGACGACAAGGGTCATAGGGAATATGGTTCATCAGGGCTTTATGAGGATATGTCTGGCCGGAAACATCTTTCGTCCAGCAAGGGTCTCCTGTCACGGTATATGGACTACTGTTATGACTTTGAGATGTACGCGCGTACGTACAAGGTTATAGAAGATACGGGCAAATCGGTTTTTGTTCCATGGGGAAGTAAGGGCACAATGCTGCTTAACCGCCTACGTTTTCTTGCAGCTTCTCACGAGGAATGCTCCCTTATTCGTCAAATACAACCATATTGCATAAGCGTATATCCTCAGCTTATGCACGAGCTGGAAAGAGAAGGATTCATTGAACAACTGGGTCTTGTGAACGTGCTATACATGGAAAATGATTGCTGCAAAGTCTACAGCGAAGAGACAGGTCTTCTTCCACCAGATGAGGAGGTACTTAATGTAATGACAATATGACATATTTTGCACGTTTTGAGTGGAACAAATCTATTCAAAGAAAGGAGGAGATATATGGGATACGGCATAAGGATACTAGTGAAAGGTTCCCGCGCATGCTTTACACGCCCCGAAATGAAGGCAGAGCGTGTCAGCTATGACGTGATGACGCCCTCGGCAGCTCGTGGAATTCTTGAGGCTGTCTATTGGAAACCGGCAATTGCATGGCGTATCGATAGTATTGAGGTGCTTAACGAGATTCGCTTTGAAACGTTTCGGCGTAATGAAGTGGGAAGTAAACTTCCCTATGGTGGGGATTCAGGTGCCAAGTCGATTGCGGGCGGTCAAGATCTACCACTCTACGAAGTTACAACGGCAGACCGTCAGCAGCGGGCAGCGCTTCTGTTGCGAGACGTTGCCTATGTTGTCAAGGCTCACTTCGACTTGACTGATCGTGCAGGTGAAGGTGATACGGTCGAGAAACACTATAACATTGCTTTACGCCGCTTGCGCAAGGGGCAATGCTTCAATCAGCCCTACCTTGGATGCAGGGAGTTCTCTGCAGAGGTCTCATTGGTCGAGGAGGGGAAGAGTGTTCCTCTCTCTGTTTATACGGGAGTCTTGGAGAAGGATCTTGGCTTTATGCTCTACGACCTTGACTTCACGGATATGGAACACCCTGAACCGAAGTTCTTCCGCGCTGTTATGAGAAATGGCATTATTGATGTCTCTGCAGCTGCGTGGGAGGTGGTTGGATGATAATCAAGAATCTCTATGACCTCTATAAGCGCTATGTTGAAGATCCCGAGATGCAGGACAAGGTACCTCTTGAGGGCATGAGCCGCGAGAATGTTAAATGGGAGCTTATAATTTCCGAAAGTGGCGAACTGGTAAATATTGTTTCGTTATCGCATGGGGATGGTAAGGAAGCAAATCAATCTCAGGAAATATTGGTTCCTGAGCATGATGGGCGTTCTGGAACGAAGCCAAAACCTTACTTTCTTTGTGATACGGCTGCTTATTTCCTTGGTATGGCTGATGTATCAAAGGCTAAAAACAAGCATGACGCAGAAAAGATTCAAGAAAAAGCTTGGAAAAAACGTGAGGCGTCTAAGGACTATCATTTAAAAGTTCTTTGCGATTGCAATGACGTAGCAGCAGAAGCCGTAGTGAAATTCTTCTCTTGTAATGTTCTACAAGAAGGGAAATTCAATGATTTGCTGCGTGATATCACTGCAAGAGACAATATCGTTTTTGCCTTGAAAGATTCTGCCGATAATGTTGTATGTGTGCATGAACGCACGGCGATTATAGATGCTTGGAACTCTTATCGCAGGGCTTCTGGAAATGATTTAACTACAGATCAATGCTCTATTACGGGGAAGATTGAACCTCTGGCTCGACTGTTTCCTCAAGTGACAGGCTTTGCTGGTGCGCAGTCCTCTGGGGCTTCCCTCATCTCGTTTAACTGTGACTCTTTCAATTCCTATGGGAAGACTCAAGCGTATAATGCTTCGATTTCAGAGCGAGTTGCTTTTGGAGCAGGGACAGCTCTCAAGATGTTACTCTCTAATCCAGAGCGCAAGGTTGGCTTAGGCAATACTACGTTTACATTCTGGAGCGACAGACCCTCGCCTAGTGAGGACAATCTTTTTACGCAGTTTCTCAGTGAGTGGGGAGGAAGTAAGGTTGCTGAGGACCCGGCAATTGTTGACCGTCTCCACGCTGCAATCGAAGGTATCAAGCAAGGACATCCCCTCGGTAGAGATTTCAATCCTGATGTTCGTTACTACGTCTTGGGCATATCTCCCAATGCCGCCCGCCTGTCTATACGCTTCTTTGAAACCGCCACACTTGGGGAGGTGGCTAGGCGCTATGGTCAATACCTGCGTGATATTGATATGGTGGGCATAAAGACAAAGTCATTGTTCCAGCTTATCAGACAGTGTGCTGTTCAAGGAAAGGATAAGAACATTCCTTCCACACTTGTAAATCCTTGCATGCAGGCGATGCTTACCGGCAGTAGGTTTCCTCGTTCGTTACTCAGTACTTTGCTCTCGCGCATGCGAGCAGATCACGGGTCAAACAACAGTTTTGATATGGGCCAGCGTACATCGCTCATTAAGGCATATCTCGTGCGTGCGAGGCGTTTTTCGGGAGTTATATCAACAAGAGAAAGCGAGATTGACGTGGCATTAAATAGAGACAATAACAGTGCTGGATATCTTCTCGGCAGATTATTTGCCGTGATGGAAAGAGCTCAGTCAGGGGCATTGGGAAACACCAACGCGACTATTCGTGACAAGTACATCGGCTCCGCATCGGTCACACCAGCGCGTGTGATGCCGACGCTTATGCACGGTTGCCAGAACCATCTGAGTAACTTGCGTAAAAAGAGTCCTGGGCTGAATGCCATTCTTGAGAAGGAACTTGACGAGATAGCGGGAAGGGAGCTCTCGGATAATCCCTATCCGAAGACACTTTCTATGGAAGATCAGGGCGAGTTCTTTATCGGATACTACCAAGAGCGTGTTTACCTCTGGACCTCACACAAGCAGGATGACAATACGCCCAACGAGGCAGCAGGCAACGATTCTAACGAAAACTAGGAGAATATCATGTCAGAACCTATTCAAAACCGTTACGATTTTGTTTTCTTTTGCGATGTCAAGAACGGCAATCCTAATGGAGATCCCGATGCGGGTAACCTTCCACGCATCGATCCTGATACCTCACGCGGTATCATCTCAGATGTTTGTATTAAGCGTAAGATTCGTAACTACGTAGATCTTATCAAGGGTGAGGTTATAGATAGTCCAGATGTTGATGAAGGAAAATTAGGTTACAAGATTTACGTGCAGGAAGGTGCTGTTCTGAATGAGCGTAACCTTAAAGCCTACGTACATTACAATTTTACGCCGCAAGCAAAGAAGCTCCCTAAGAAGACTGAGGAGCAACTAAAGGTTACTAAGTTCATGTGCGATAACTTTTTCGATATTAGAACCTTTGGCGCCGTTATGACGACGGGTGTTAACTGTGGTCAAGTACGTGGCCCCGTACAGCTATGCTTCGGTGAGTCCATCGATCCAGTCGTACCACTCGAAATGAGTATCACGCGTATGGCTGCAACGGAAGCCAAGGAGGATAAGGACAATAAGACTATGGGTCGCAAGCAGTATGTGCCCTACGGTCTCTATCGCATTGAAGGGTTCGTTTCCGCTTCTCTTGCTGAAAAGTCTGGTTTCTGTCGGGATGACCTTAACCTTTTGTGGGAGGCTTTCATGAACATGTTTGAGAACGATCGCAGTGCTGCTCGCGGTCTCATGACCTCTCGTAAGCTTATCGTCTTCAAGCATGAAAGTAAGCTCGGCAATGCACCCGCACACAAACTCTTCGATACAGTGAGGGTCAATAAGAATATCCCTATTGATCAGGAACCAAGGAAATTTGAAGATTATGAAATCAAGGTTCCAGAAGAGGGTGACTTGCCTAAGGGTATTGAAGTAGAGTTCTACGATTACATTGCGCCGTCTGCATAAACTATCATGTACGTCGATGACGATTTGCTCGCCCTTTCGGGATTGCAACATCTGGCATACTGTGAGCGCCAATGGGCTCTCATTCACTTAGAGCAGATTTGGGAAGACAATGCCTACACACTTCGCGGAGATTATTTTCATGAGCGTGTGGACATGGTTGGTTATTTCTGCGTTGATGATGTAAGGTCAGAGCGTAGAGTTCATCTTGTTAGCCGGAGTTTAGGAATCTATGGCATTGCTGACATCGTTGAATATGGTGTCGGCGATGCCAATTCTTTCGTACGACCCGTTGAGTATAAGGTTGGTAAACCAAAGCTAGAAGATTGGGATCGGATTCAAATAGCGGCGCAAGCTTTATGTCTTGAGGAAATGTATGGACTAGAAATCCCCGAAGGTATTCTTTTTTATGGAGAAACACGGCGAAGAGAAAAAGTTGAGATAACGAAAACACTCAAGCAGAAAGTAAGGAATCTCTCAGCGCGTATGCATAATCTTTTTAAAGTAGGAATTACGCCACATGCTGAATATAATTCGAAATGCCGTCGCTGTTCACTAGCAAATGAGTGCATGCCTGAAATTAGTAACGCGGATGTATGCGGTTATTGGATACAGTATGGCGAAAATCTGGAGGAGACATGAAGAGGCTTTTAAATACGCTTTATTTAACAAATCCAGACGCATATCTTCGAAAAAAAGACGATGCTCTTAGCGTATATGTTGACCAAGATAAGGTGATGAGTGTTCCTTTTCATCTACTCGAAGGTGTTATATTGTTTGGGCATGTGGGCTGTAGCACTTCCATCCTAGGAGCCTGTGCTTCGCGAGGTATTTCTACTGTCATACTTGATGAACGTGGAAGGTTTCAAGCGCGTGTAGATGGACCAGTATCAGGTAATGTACTACTTAGGAAGGAACAATATAGACGCGCTATGAATGATGAGGAATGTCTCGATATAGCAAAGCGATTTATCATTGCAAAGATGCATAATGCACGATTAGTACTTCAGCGTTATATGCGAGACTACCCAGATATAAAAGATCATGGCGTGGATAAGATAGTTGCATTATTAAAGGACAGTAAGAATGAAGCTTTGTACTGCAAGGACCTCGATGAACTAAGAGGCGTGGAAGGGAATGCCGCTCATCTTTATTATTCAGGTCTAGGGTTTGCATTGAGGTATGAAGGTCTGAACTTTACAGGACGTACAAAGAGGCCACCCAAAGATCCCATTAATGCAGCGCTTTCATTTTTTTATACGATGCTTAGCAGAGAATTGATATCTGCCTGTGAAGCCGTTGGACTCGATCCACAAATGGGATATCTACATGCTTGTCGGCCAGGGAGAGCAAGTCTTGCTCTCGATCTTATTGAAGAGTTACGTGCGCCAATAGTTGACAGGTTTGTTTTTTCTCTATTCAACCGTAAACAGTTGACCATTTCTGATTTTCTTCCAGAAGAACAAGGATTTTCCTTCAAGGATTTGTCTCTTAAAAAGGTGTTAGGTTGCTGGCAACAAAAGAAACAGGAACAGATTATGCATCCTTTTCTAAAAGAAAGAGTGCCATTAGGATTGGTTCCTTTTGTACAAGCACAATTATTTGCTAGATACTTAAGAGGGGATCTTGATGATTATCCAGCGTTTCTTTGGAGATGAGTATGTATATACTGGTAACTTATGATGTAGCAAGTGGGGATACAAATAGTGCCAAACGTTTACGTAGAGTTGCAACAATTTGCACACACTATGGGCAGAGGGTTCAGTATTCTGTATTTGAATGTCTAGTTGATCCTGGACAGTATGAAAAGCTAAAGCATGAACTTACTAAAGTAATTGACAAAAAATACGATAGTCTACGATTTTATAATTTAGGTAAGCAATGGAAAAACAGAGTTGAGCATATTGGTGCTAAAAACGCATATGATCCAGAGGGATTTTTATGCATATAATGAAGAAGCACATGCGCGAACTCTAAGCAACGAAGTATGCCTTAGTGGTTCGCGCATTTAATATATACTTTTCCATTGAATTTTTCGGCTTAAAGTGTTTTAAATAGCTGAAAACATTTTTAAAATGCATCTATTTCGGTCATATATGCAAATAGATGTATAATTTGACCGTCGCACCCTTCACGGGTGCGTGGATTGAAACATAAGCGCCTGCAATGGTGATGTGTGCTGTAGCTGTCGCACCCTTCACGGGTGCGTGGATTGAAACAAGTTCCTGTTGCCACTTCAATAACTCTTTTTTTGTCGCACCCTTCACGGGTGCGTGGATTGAAACAGTTATACCTTGATGCCAAAGGTAACGTGAGCGAGTCGCACCCTTCACGGGTGCGTGGATTGAAACAACGCCTCCGGCTGGATGATGACCGGCTGGGTACGTCGCACCCTTCACGGGTGCGTGGATTGAAACCTTTCGGCTACGACGAAGCCCGTAAGTGGGCGGAGTCGCACCCTTCACGGGTGCGTGGATTGAAACAAACGGGCGGGTTTCCTACTCCACTTAGATTATGTCGCACCCTTCACGGGTGCGTGGATTGAAACTGTTTGATGCAATATCGCGCATAACATCCAACAAGTCGCACCCTTCACGGGTGCGTGGATTGAAACTAGTCGCGCAAGACGCTATCAAGCGCAAAGACGAGTCGCACCCTTCACGGGTGCGTGGATTGAAACTGTGAGTTCAAGGCATGGGCACTGCTCAATGGCTGTCGCACCCTTCACGGGTGCGTGGATTGAAACAATCTTGAGTCTGACCGGCGTACCCTTTGCCGCGAGTCGCACCCTTCACGGGTGCGTGGATTGAAACCTCATAGACTAGAGGGCAAGTTTTTGTCCTTACAGTCGCACCCTTCACGGGTGCGTGGATTGAAACTGAATGGTATAAAGGACGCGATATTTTCTCTGATGTCGCACCCTTCACGGGTGCGTGGATTGAAACTGATAAGACTTTTTTGTTGCATTATGTAGACCCCGTCGCACCCTTCACGGGTGCGTGGATTGAAACCATTTCTTGGTGAAGCACTTGCTATTGATGAAGCGTCGCACCCTTCACGGGTGCGTGGATTGAAACATAAATTGTATGCTTTGCAATAGTGAGCGGATTACCGTCGCACCCTTCACGGGTGCGTGGATTGAAACAAGTATCTTAAAAGAACGCAAATTGATGGAGGTGTCGCACCCTTCACGGGTGCGTGGATTGAAACCGTAAATGTAATCGTGAAAGTACGCCGTATCGGTAGTCGCACCCTTCACGGGTGCGTGGATTGAAACCATTACAAGTAACGCGGTAAATCACGGTAAATCACGTCGCACCCTTCACGGGTGCGTGGATTGAAACAAACATCAAGTATTACCGTCAACGTGAGAACTTGGTCGCACCCTTCACGGGTGCGTGGATTGAAACATCCATTGCATTCACCAAGCTCTCGTATCTCCTCGTCGCACCCTTCACGGGTGCGTGGATTGAAACTTCTCGGCTTGCGCGAACGTCAAACCAAATGCCTGTCGCACCCTTCACGGGTGCGTGGATTGAAACCCTAAACCGTTGAAACAAATGTTCGCCTATTACTAGTCGCACCCTTCACGGGTGCGTGGATTGAAACCATGACGGTACGGTGATGCAGTCACCTGTCATGAAGTCGCACCCTTCACGGGTGCGTGGATTGAAACTCCCCGCCTTCGTAGAAGGCTACCTTGAACCCGTAGTCGCACCCTTCACGGGTGCGTGGATTGAAACATCTGGAGCGCTACGCGGTATCATGAACGGCATTTGTCGCACCCTTCACGGGTGCGTGGATTGAAACAAAGGCTCCACGTGGCAAGGCACAGCCAAAGAGTGTCGCACCCTTCACGGGTGCGTGGATTGAAACTTCCACTTGCTTCTCTCGTTGACAATCAACGCGCAGTCGCACCCTTCACGGGTGCGTGGATTGAAACTGTGAGTAACTCATCGATTTTGCGCGCTGCTTCTAGTCGCACCCTTCACGGGTGCGTGGATTGAAACCTAAAAAGTGGCAACCATCACACAACGGCCAGTAGTCGCACCCTTCACGGGTGCGTGGATTGAAACCTCCGACGACGATATCGGCTTTGCCATGATAGATGTCGCACCCTTCACGGGTGCGTGGATTGAAACAGACTGGGACGAGCCTGTAGTGCTTAACGCGCTGGTCGCACCCTTCACGGGTGCGTGGATTGAAACGTCATTTCTATACGAGAGAATGTGTCCGTCAGTGAGTCGCACCCTTCACGGGTGCGTGGATTGAAACATTGCCGGTGCTCGCTTTGTCGCAGAGGTCACAAAGTCGCACCCTTCACGGGTGCGTGGATTGAAACATTCTTAAATCTAATCAACTCGCAAAAACGAGAAGGGTTAATTTCCAATCTCAGTGCAACACTTTAGGATAAAAGTGAGTTGTTGGCATCATAGAAAGGAATGCTAAGCAACTTATAGTGTCCCTTCCAATACGTATAGGAGATATCTATTCATTCAGCGTCACAAAAATCAGAATACTCTTTTACGAATTTACGACTAAGTTTAATATTTGTTTACTAGTACGTTCAAGAACAAAGCACCCTTTCCTATCCTGTGTTTCTCTTGCCGTGTTTGACTTAAATCTATACTCCACCAAGGCTTCAATATCATCAGGGGTGCCACCAACACGTGTAGTATGCGTGTGAGTTAAAGCGACTCCATGGTTTTGGAATAGCGTCATTCTGACTGGTAATCAAACCATAGCCTCTCCCTAAAACCCTAAAAGCTTTGTTGCGGCTCAATTAACTGCAGTAGAAACAGCTGCACGAAAAGCAGTACTCATAAGACTATGAACACTTTTCATCTGGTCGTTTGTGTCGATATGCTCAGCACCTTTATGAGTAATGTTCCAGCTTATGGCAATCATTGCAGGTTCTGGACAATCAAGGAAGGATCTAAACTCAATTCCGGAAAGGTACCCCTCATTAACTGCTTCTTTGATAACCGTTGTAAAATACCTTTCATTAACATCTGCAAGTTCTCTAGCTTTAGCGATATCAGGCTCTACACCGGCCTTCAGACATTCATAGGCATAGAATAAAACCTTAAACAAGACGGTATTGAACTCAGAAGTTGCCATATCTTTTCCTTTCTTTCTTAGTGGGTAAAAACAGCTTAGAAGGAAAGTAACAGGCAAAGAAAAAGCCCCATTGCTGGGGCTTTAAGTTTGAGTCTTTACTTCTCAAGCAAAGGAGTAAGTTCTTTTTCGGCCTTTTTGGTGGGGCCATCCCAAGTGAAATATTCAGGATAGAACTTGTATAGTTCTCTACGACGGATTATTGCAACCTGCTCATCACTTGGAAGACTCATACAAATTGCCAAATCTTTTAATTTAGTAAGATTCTTGCCATATTTTTTGTATAGCTTCTTATGTTTACGTGCATAAGAATTGTTCCCTCGCATTAAAGCATCAAAAGAAATATCTAACGAGTCACAAAGAGCATCATAATCGATTACCACGAGAGAGCCTCCTTTACTACAATATCAGCGATTTTGTTCTTTCCGAAACCATTTACAGCGACAAATCTGAGAGATTCGGCAAGAAGCGTCGAGCTTGATTCGTCTCTTAAATCATTATATCCCTTCATATAGTGTTCTCCGCATAGCTGGAATGTTCCCTCTGGAGGTCAATGTGGTCGATGGCAAAGTAGTATTCCCTGCGTAGGCGAGGGGGTAATCTAAGATCGCTAAGGGTATAATCAAAAATGCCCAGAAGAAATGCAGTATGTGCGGATGGAATCAGATTTCTATATGGAAAAAGCAATCCACATGAATTTTTGTAGAAGCTTTTGCCAACGCGCATAGCACAAGACCTAACGCAGTAGAACTCGCAATAAGAGACTATCTAAAAGAGCAAGGATACTAAGAAAGGAGATTTCAATGTTACGAGAGATGCCGTATTTTATGGAAAATGAAGATTGGTATGAAACTCCGCCAGAGTCAAGCGGCTCTCCATGGTTTCCTGATGGTCGTGGTTATCACATCAAGGATAGCGCTCCTGAAAAAGCGAAGAAAAGCTATGAGGAGTACTACCGAAAAGAGAAAGATTTGCAGGGAAGAGAAAGCATTTAGTAACGTAGTACTGATCTAATTCAAGTTTCGTTCTAATACTTCGGCCACTTTAGAGCGGCTTTTTATTGTGGCTTTTGGTATTGGTATTGCTTCAAGACACTACCTAGTTTTATAAACCTTACTTCTGTGGTTTACTTCAACTACGAGAATAACGAGCTCTTCATCTTCGATATCGCAGATTATGCGGTAATCACCTACTCGGTATCTCCAAAA
>ERZ773263.1180-NODE-1180-length-16014-cov-14.649853_pt1 | contig 16014 bp, 15 predicted proteins | sample MGYA00511076_ERZ773263 | MGnify/ENA primary metagenome ERZ773263 (study PRJEB29015, sample SAMEA2738155) | human oral metagenome | biome: human oral; feature: human-associated habitat; material: saliva | place: China | collected 2195 ... | reverse complement strand
TCAAGGTGTTCCTTAGGTAGTTCTTTTCCTTTTACAAAACTACGAGTCGTACGATGATCTAGCATCGTTTTAATTACTTCATTCATATGTTACCTCCGAAATTTTCTTGTAATAGTAACTTAATTATAACGTGAAAAAGAATAGAATGAAAGAAAATAGGCTAACTATTAAGTAAAAAATTAATTGATTGTTACTATCTTTACTTATTCAATATTAATATTAAATTCTTTTAATATTTTATTAAACTGTATTGAAAAATTAGAACTAAGTATTTTACTATCTTTATGACTACTATAATCAAGCAAATTAATATGATCAATATTATTATATTTATCTACTACATACTCTTGTACTTTCAATGTTGAAGATAAAATTACTTGCTTATTTATTTTCTTAAAGTAAGCTAACATTATCTCCTCTTTTGCCGTCGATATTTCTCCTTCTCTAAACGAGTCTATAATAATAGGATACGGGTGATTTAATAAATCATTCAATGCAAGTAATCTACAAAAATAATAAACTTGTTTATCACTTCCGGAAAATGTAGTATCTTTTTTAGTAAATAAATTATCAAAAATCAATGTTCCTGAAGAATCAATTTTTTTATAATACCTATTCATTCTTTCTATTAACTCTTTTTTTGTTAATTTTATTCCTTCTTTACTTGAATTTTGTTCACTCTCAATTGTTTCTTTAGATTTTTTTAATATATTTAATTCTTCTTTTAGATCCATTATTTTTTTATCATAGTCAATATCTTGCTCAAAATACTCAGAATATAATAATATACTCTTTAGCTCTACTGGGGTATTAATTAATAACTCCTTCAGTTTCCCCTGTAATATATTGATTTTTATTTCCAATTCATTTATCTCATCTTCACTAATCGCTATTTGAAACTCAATAGAAGATAGAATTTGATTCCGTACTTCTGCATTACTTAATTCAAAATGAAAATCATGATTTTTAAAACTAATTTTATCGCTACCACATTCTACACAATAAATATTACCAGTTTTCATTTCTCTATTTAATGATCTTAATTCTCTTAATAATTCTTTTAATTTTTCTTTTCGATTTTCTTCCCTATTTCTTTCTCTTTTATAAGCTCCTAGTTCCTCATTGTACTTCCTTGACATATATCTAAAATCATTAAATTCTTCACTATCAGAAAAGTTATCAAGGTAAGAAGATATTTTCTTATTCTCTTTTCTTAATTTTAGGTATTTTTTATTTTCTTTAATTTTATCATTTATTTCGTCAATCTTATTTTTTATTTCTAACATATCAAGTTTATTATTTACGACCTTATAACCCTTTAATGCCATAATCATATTAATAAAATCATTCTTATTATAGTATCCTTTATTAATAATATTAGAGGGATTTCTATTATCCTGACCAATAAAAAATAATTCATAAAATATTTCTAAATCAGCCAATTTATCCCTTCCATCTTTTTCTATAATAGGAATATCTAATAATCCTTGTTTTTTGAAAAAATGTTTCAACCCTGACACACTTTCAAACAAAAATAATTCATCATTTTTTCGAACTATAAATGAATCATTCTTTCTTAAAAATTTATATTCTTCCCCATTAAAATCTATTTTTGAATAAAAATAATAGTCTTCTTTTTTAAAATTTTCTGGAAAAATAGGTGTATTCCCTATAGAGAACATTAAAGCTTGAAATAACAATGTTTTCCCCTTATTATTATCATCACTAAAAATTATATTAACACCTTCTTTTAATCTATCTTCAACAAATGATTCTTGAAAATTACCAAATCCAATTTTTTTTACTATCATTCTCTTCAAGCCCTTCCTTCACCATAGAAATTAAGTATAATAATGTAAATTCGTCATCTATAAATTTAGGGATATTATTACACTTAACTTTCCCTAAAACATCTCTAATATCAGGATATACCTCAACATATATCAAAATTTCTTCTAATAATGATCAGAATAATTCTTTTTTTTGACTATTTTTGTCAAAAAAAAGTTTAGATATATTAGCATTACACTCCTGAATTATTTCTTTTCTTTCTACTTTATTCATATTAACAAGTTCATCATAAAAATCATTAGGAATACGAGAACTAGTAAATAATTCTATTCCTATAATTCTATTAATAATTAACATCTCTAACTGTTTCCTTGTAATATATTTATTAAACTTTATTACTTCAGAAGCTTTCTCAACAGTAAATTTATGAATATTAATATTTTTTAATTCTGCTTGTTTGTTTCTTATTTCATCAAAAATTAAATTATAAAAATGTTCTCCTTTATTATGCGATTTGAAATTAATTATATTATTTATATATATTGCTTTTTCTTTTTTTCCAACAACAAACATCACAATTTCTATGAATTCTTCTATTTTGATTCTCAGATCACTATCTTTTAATACTCTATCTTTATTTCTTCTTATGTATTCAGTTTCAAGTCCTATTATTATATTTTCTTTATAATTCTCTTTAAAATTGTCAACTTTAAATTCTAATAATTCTTCATTTTTTAAATACATTTCTTTCAACTTTGGAATAAATAAAATATACTCAAAAAAATCAATTTCAGATATATAATTTTGAAAAAGCGTTATCAAACATTCCCCTATTGTCTTTGGTCTCAATGAAGAAACATTTTTTGCTTGAACATCCCACAAAGACAATATATCATCATCAGCTCCAGTTGTATCATTGAAACAATCAATAAAGAAAATAGTTATATTTTTACTATCAGCTCTAAAACTCATTAAATAAAGCATTGCTTTTGTTTCAAAATCATTAGCTTTTCCTAAGTTTTGTTCAGTCGTATTAAATTCGTACATCACTATCCTCCAATAGTAATTTTAAAGATATTATATCACTCTTCTATATTTTAATCTATAATATTTTTTAATTAATAATATAAAACATGTAACGTTGCAATTGACATGAAATAATATATAAAAAAGAGTAACTCCTGTTTAATGAAATTACGACAAATCAAAAAATGAATTTACTCTTATGAAAACCATTTTAACAAAAAATTTACAAAATATACAACAACTTATACCTCATACATTACAAAGTTTCCAAAGCATATTTAATATATTGGAATAAAAAATTACTTATGGATAAATCTCACAAACCACATTCTAAATACCGAATAATCATCCAGAGAGTTTCAAAATCTTAGTGAATGTATTTTAAACTATCTTATCAATTTCAAAGTTGATTTAAATATTTAATAAAATATTTTCAATACACCATACAAAAGCTTTAGCTACACGAATGTCTGAATCACTAAAATGTCCACCTTTATTCCATTCTAATATTGTATTTATATTATTATTTTTTAATAGTTCTTCTTGTTTTCTAATATTATCTCCAACAGCAGACATTACTTTATTTTTCGTTTTCTCTTCAGTATCTCCTAAACTTAGGTAAATAGTGTTACTTAATAGCGTATTATTATTCATAAATTCTTCCCAACCATTAAACCAAACTGACGGAGAAGCTGCCGCAATACCAGAAAATGTCTTTGACTTATACGCACTCCAAAGACTGAATAATCCCGCTAGAGAATAACCACCTAATATCACCTGAACATCATCAGTAAAATCGTATCTTTCTTTAACCTCTGGTATTAACTTACTTTCAATAAATTCTAAAGTATCTATAGCACCAGAACCGAAAGATTTATTCCCAAATGCCGCTGGTGCTTCCCAAGGAGAAAGTTCGTTATTCCAATCCTCTATTTTAAAAGCAATAAGTGAGAATTGATTATCTGTATTTTTTTCAATTTCTGCTACTTCATTATCTAATACTTCTATATCATGTTCATCAACTGGTTGTATTAGTAAATATTGTGTATTCTCCGAAATATATCCAATACATTCTTTATTGTCGATGATAAAATTCTCTTTTCTTAGTTTCATTAATTTCTCCTATGATGTTTATTGTTTTATATACTCATATATTACCGACCTATAGAATAATTCATTTTATCTTTAAGCCATATTTTCCAAAATAATTTCTTTAACAATTTTCAGATGTGCTTCAATTTTCTTAACATCCGTTCTTATATATTTAATCAACTCTTCACTAGATACATGTTTTTTTATAAGTGCATAATCATAAAAATCTCTTTTATCATATGTCTTCCATTTTTTTCTTGAAGAGGATTTTTGTAAAATTGGATTATCCTCTAGATTGAAATGATACAAACAAGTTTTCTCTTTTATACTATCACATATTCTTTCTAAATCACCTAATTTTTCTTTATCTTCAAGAGAAAAATTAACCTTGTGTCTATACTGATTTCCTTGTATTTGAATATCAAATGAAGACGTAGTACCTTCGATAGGAAGATCAATACCAAAAAAATGAGCTCCTCTTATTCTACCAGAGTATGTTTTATACCCCAAATCAGCAATCTTATTCTCTAAATTCGCATAATGAATCTTCTCGATAACAGACCTTAATCTCATACCTTCAAGTACTTTATTATTAGACTCTTCTAAAAAGTATGATTTACCATAACTTATCTTTTCAATAAACACTTCCACATTTTTCATATAATTAATATAATCTTTTAAGAATAATCTAAAAGTCTCATCTACTTTATCAAGTAAATCATTATAATACTCAATCAACTCACCATAACTTCTTCTAATCCAACTATTAGGAAGCTCGAATCCAGGTTTAACTAAACTAAGAAGTATCCCCTTAGCATTAGAATCTTTCTCAGAATAACGAATCAATTGATTCTCATCAGGTAAAGATTTTACCTTATTTTCTATAAAAATAACATGAGTCTTTCCATCCTCATCAATAACCTCGATAGTTAAATCAATCGAGTTTTTTTCTCTATAAACCTTCAAGTCTGTATATTTTTTATTAATATCAATAATATCACTAAAAAACTTATAATTAATAAATTCAGACTTTGCCAGAACAACAGCAAATAGATTGCTGTGATATAATTCTAAGTTACTTAGTGAAAGTTGATAATTCAGTGTACTTTCTATTTTATTCCTAAGAGTTAATAACTCATTATAATTTTCCATCTAACAATTCCTTTACTTTGATAATTAATTTATTTTACTTTTTCTCATTATATCATACATATAATAAATAATTTATAATTTTTCAAATTGCATATTTTTCTTTAATAATAGAAACATCTTTTAAATAAAAAAATCTAAGATTGATATTCTACTATCATCTCAGATTTTACTTATTATGTGATTTATTACAAAAGAATAAGTACTGATATATATATAATTATACCAATTCTATTCACTTTAAGAAATTTATTTTACTTTTCTCTTAAATTTCCTATATAATAATAACCCTTTGTCTTGACCATATTGTTTAACAAACTCCCTATACTTTTTATGAAGTTCCTCTCCACTTAGTTTAACTTTTTGGTTTATGTCCCCTGCTACTATTTCAATCTTATCTACTTTTTTATTATTTTTCACTTCAATCTTTATAGGTATACGTTCTATATTAATACTTCTTTCATTCCAAAATTTAATCGCATAATCAAATCCAGAATCTTTACTAATTATAACAAAATTATCATTCGGGTATCTTTTTATTACACTACCTAAATATGTTGACAATTGAAAATCAAGAGCGTTTTTTCCTCCCGAATCTATTTTATAAAAATAGTACTTATTCTTCTTATCCTTCAATATCATTTTTACCAATTCTAATGACATTTTTCCATTATTATGAGAATAAAAAATATTAATGTTCAACGGCTTAGGTAACTCTTTTATGAATTCGAAAAAATTCCCCTGTACATTCTCATAGTCAACAAAAACAAAATATCTCTTTTTTCTAAATTTAATTTTTATCATTATTTTTTTCCCCTATAAATTATTCATATACTTCTCGATAGTACCTATATACTTCATTGTACAGCTAATTTTTTACTAATTCAATGCATAATAATAGTAAATAACCCGTTTCTAGAAAATCTCTCAATCTGGCATACTAAATACAAAACAATCCCTCTTTATTTGACTATCATCAAATAAAGAGGGATATTATTTACTTTTCATATTTTATTTCACAGCAAATTCTTGACTACCTAATTCGATACCACCAATACCTTTATAAGCTGTAAGTTTTACAGGTGTAGTTAAGTCAGTTAGTCTATAAGCTATAGCACCAGAAAGTGTACCATCTTTTTTAATTTTTGACATTTGATCTTTTACTAAGTTTTTATCTGGATGCATTGCTACTTCTAATTTATTCACTTTATTTTTATCATTATCTTGAATTGCTCCTTCGGGGAATGAAGCAAACCAAGCAGACATTGGATTAATTATATCTTTCCCACTTTTGCCAGTAGTATCTATATATCGCTGTCTTTGATACCATTAAACTTTTCCTTTAAACTCTGAAACTTTTTATTTTGGATATAGAAAAAGACGGTATTGCTACCGTCCTAAATTTATATGATATAGCAAAATGAATATATAACTGACTTTAATTTATCGTCATTGCCAACTATCTACCCACTCTTTTACTTCATTTTCTGAAAAGTTTGTTCCAAATCTTTTAATAGGATTTCATATCACATTAGACTTACAAACAGAATGCACTCTCTTTTCAACTCCACTTGGTTCACTACTGTGTGATGTACAAACTGGAATGAGTATTTTGCCTGTAAAGTCATATGATTCAAGGAAAGTACAAATAATACGCGACGCATCTGACCACCAAAGCGGAGTAGCAACAACGATTGTATCATACTGGCTGATATCTAGTTTTTCCCCTTCAATTTCAGGTCTTGCATTATCATCATTTTGTTCTTATATTACCCTACTATTACTGTTGTTGTAATTCAAATCCTCATTAGTATACGGAATCTTCGGAGTAATTTCAAATAAATCTCCATCAACTTCTGTAGCAACTTTTTTCCATATTCTTTGTTGTTCCAGTCGCACTGAAATATGCTACTAATTTCATAGTTTCCGCTCTATTTTCTGGACTTATTACAGACTGATAATTGAGATAAGTTTAGGATTAGTAATAATTAATTAACTATTTCTGTCCTAGTTTTTCCCTGTTGGCTTGAACTTTTCCACCATATATAGGGAAAGATCCAAATTCACCATAGTTTTCAATTCTTTCCATATTTTTTAATGTATTCATATCTTCATCACTAATCACAAAGTCTATTGCCATATTTTCTTTTTGATGATCTGGATTAGCAGTTTTTGGTAATACAATCATACCAAGTTGCCAATCATAACGAATACAAAGTTGAGGAATGCTTACACCATATTTTTTTGCAATTTTAGCTATTTTTTCGTTTTGAAGTGCAAGACCATGGGCAATAGGAGAGTATGCTTCTATTTCAATGCCTACTGATTTGCAGTAATCAATAAGTTCAAATGGTGTATTTGTGATGTGTGAAAGGATTTGATTTACCATTGGTTTAACTTCACAACTAGCCAAGATATTTTCAATGTCCACTTTAAGAAAATTAGATAGTCCGATGGCTTTTACCTTGCCCGCTTTATAAGCGTCCTCAAGAGCTTTCCATACTTGTATATTTTCTTCAAAGTATCTATTTTCAGATTGATTTACTTCAACCCAAGGCTGTGGGCTGTGAATAATCATCATGTCAATATAATCAAGCCCCATTACACTTAAACTTTCATCAATAGATTCCATTGCTGATTCATAAGATTTATTCTTTGCAGCAATTTTTGATGTTACAAATAGTTCTTCCCGAGGTACTCCACAATTTCTGACAGCAGCACCAACACCAGCTTCGTTTTTATATGCTTGCGCAGTATCAATATGACGGTAACCCATAGCAATTGCAGATTTAACTGCGGCTTCTGTTTCTTCTTCTGGAATCATCCATACACCAAGGCCAAGTTTTGGAACTTCCACACCGTTTTCTAATTTAATCGCTTCATTTGTAATCATATATTTAATCCTCCATTTATTTTAAGTTCAGCACACTATATTGTTCCTCAGATAGTGGTTCTAACCATTCATTTAATCCATTTTCTTCCGAAATTTCAATTGCAAGATGAGAAAACCAGCTATCCGGCGCTGCACCATGCCAGTACTTAACACCAGCAGGAATATTAATACAGTCTCCAGGATTCATTTCTATAATATCCTTACCCCATTCTTGGTAGTATCCTCTTCCTGCTGTTTGTACTATTTTTTTCTGTCAATTTTTTCTTCTTTACTTTCCTTTAAAGATTCAGCTATTTTGTTTAGCATAGAAGCAACCTGTTTTTCATTAGCATCAAGCATGTCATAAACTTTGGCTTCTATTTCATATAATTCGGAAAGGACATCTTCAGCATATGCCTTTCCTAGATTTGTCAGGACTATATTCATTTCACGCTTTTTTCCTTTAATTGGAATCAAGTCAATATATCCATTTTTTTCTATTTCTTTTACTACAGTATTAACCGTAGTTCGTGGTAGCTCCCAGTCCTTACAAATTTCAATTTGAGTGTGAGCATTTCCGTCATTTAAGACATACAGCACCCATAACAAGGTAGTAGAGATGCTACTTTGTTTTGCAAAATCATCATAAAATGAATCTACATGGTACATAGCTTTTCCAAAATTATAAAAAAATTGCTTTGAATTCATCTATCCTCCTTCTAATATCCTAATTCGTATTTTATTATAATACGAAACAGGATTTTAATCAATACTTTTTTTACAAAATAAATACATCACCAATTTTAGTGGGGAGGATAATAAATTCAAAAAAAATTCGGACTGACATAATATCAATCCGAATAAAATTTATTTTATTTAACTGTAAATTCTTGACTACCTAGTTCAGCTCCACCTACACCTTTGTAAGCAGTTAGTTTTACCGGTGTAGTTAGATCTGTAAGTTCATAAGCTACAGCACCAGAAACTGTTCCATCTTTTTTAATAGTTGCTGATTGATCACGTACTAATGTTTTATCTGGATGCATAGCAACTTGAAGTTTATTAACTTTGTTCTTATCATTATCCTGAATCGCTCCTTCAGGGAATGCTGCAAACCATGCACTCATTGGATTAATTATATCTTTCCCACTTTTGTTAGTAGTATCATACCAAAAAGCTATAACTGGGTTTTTCCCATATTCATTACCTTCAGCTCCTACTGGAATTACTTTATACTTAGTAATTTTAAGATCAATATCTTCCATTGATACTTTTCCATCTTTAAATGTGTACTGACCCTCTTTACTAGAAGAATTCACTTTATCTTTATCAGTTTCATTTTTTACTGGATTTTCTTTTTTCTCTTCTTTCATTGTTGAACATCCACTTATTAATAAGCTAGACGCCATTAATGCTGTTAATAATTTTTTTGATTTCATAATAATCTACTCCTTTTTTTAATAAAACTATTTAACTCATTGTTCTTTTATAACGCAATTCATAAAAAAAATTTGTTTCATAATTACTATCCCTCATTATTTTTAACAAAAATAATACTGATTATTTCTTCTATATAACTTTCAAATTCATATAAATCACTATCAACTAAAATATCTAGTTCATTAGAAAAAATATCAATTATAGATTTTAATGAAATTCTACATTTATTTTCAAATATTCTTTTCATTTTAATCTTTTCTAATTTAACATTATAATGAAAAATATTATTTCTCAATTCATTACAGATTTTATTGGCTTGTAATATATCAGTTACAACTTTATGATTAGAAATATTGTCATAGATATTAACAAATTGTAAAAGAATTTTACGAACATTTAAATATATTATATACTTAATTCTATAGTATAAAGAAGCATCCTTATTTAAAAATAAAGGGAGAACATTACGTAGAAAATTCAATTGACAATAAATCATAAATATCAATATAATTTGAGATCTATTAATTATATTATTCTTAGACAACTCTTCACTTTTAAAATCAATATTATCTAGCTTAAATTTTTTTATTTTATAGTTTCGATAATAATATTTTAATATACTATCTGAATAATCAAAACTCTTTGATTTTTTCATGATAAAATTTGTAATATTTTCTGTTATTAACATTAAATTCTTCCCAAAATGAAATTCTAAATTTTTTTTACTAGAATACTTTACTGAAAAATAAAGTTGCACTTGATATGTATTTAAATAAGGCTTTGCATTGATATAATAAACACCTAAATCCAATGTATTAACTAAATCACCATTAACAAATTCAAAATATGCCGATCTAAGTTCATTAATTATTTTTGTCGCTTTATTTATTTTTTGATCACTAAATAATTTCAAAGATGTTCTCATATTTTTTATAATATTTTTCAAATCTTCATCATCTATACCATTAATTTCTTCATAACCCATACAAACTAATGAAAGATAAGGAAATATTGCCATACCTAATTCATGTTTTTCTTCATTTGGATATTCATTAAAAATTAAAAGTAATTTTTTCGCTTCAATTAATTCTCTCTGCAATATTAAATTAGATAATTGTTCAGGTTGCAATATATTTTCTTCATCATTTTCTATAATTCTATCAACATATTTCATATTTAACTCCTTTTTTAGAATTAAACTTATTCACCATAATTTTTATTAATATTTTTCTCTGCTACTTTTTGATATATCACTTCAGATTCTCTTAATTTTTTATAGTCTTCATTAATTTTTTGTTTGATTATTTCATTGAATACTTCTTCATTTAACCATTTTTTAAAGTTGGAATTACTTATCCATTGTTTAAATAGTTCTATATTATCATTCATGATACTCTTGAATACATTTTTCAATGCATTATTATATTCAATTTTAATATTTTCCATATCTGAATTTTCTAATGCGTTTCTAAATTTATCATCACGCATTACTATTTCTGGTAATGATTTAATTTGTCGAATTACATTATCTTTATCATTCCATGAAATATTACCAAAAATATCATTAAATGTGACAATAATATTTTCAAGATAATCTAACTCAAGTTTATTCTTTCTTCCTGCACCAATATTATCTCCATTAAGTTTCCCGTTTTCATCTTCTAAAATAATATCAATAGTTTTTTTCTTCTCTAATCTATAACTTTCTAAATCTATAGTATCTAATAAACCTTTTGTGAAATCATCCTCTTTAGGTGTAGGTAGTCTATGTACTAACTGTTCAAAAAAGATTACTTTTCTCTCCCAATCAATTTGACCTATTGGGAGGATTGAAGCTAAGAAATTATATGTTCTAATAAAAGATTTTACTCCACTTTTAAACTCCACTTGTTCCTCTTCAGTTAGAGTTTTATATCGTTCTACTATACTATCTAAAATAGCATCTAATTGATCTCTATTTTTATTTTTCAAGAATATTTCAACTACTTTATCGACTTCATCTTCTTCATATACATACATTCCATCTAATACACTTAATAAATCATGTAGCTTATTAGGATCAGTAAATGATTCTAATTTAGTTTCTTTATAATAAGGTTGAAATGCCTCTAAAATATGGTCTGGAGTATTAGCGAAATCTAATACACATGTATCTATTTTAAATTTAGCACTACGATTAAGACGTGATAATGTTTGTACTGCTTTAACATCATTTAGTACTTTATCTACATACATAGTATGTAGTAACGGTTCATCATATCCAGTTTGATACTTATCAGCAACTATTAAAATTTTATATTCATCTTCTTTGAATTTTTCAGTAGTCTCTTTAGAAGAAAATCCATTTAAACTTGCTTCTGTAACTAATTTCCCTTTATATTCTTTTTCACCAGAAAATGCTACAACAGCTTTCCATCCTGTTTTACTGTTTTCTAAAAGTTCTGAAACTATATGATAATACTCTACTGCTCGAAGAATACTTTGTGTAATTATCATAGCTTTAGCTTTCCCATTAATTTTTTTAGAGGTATTATCGATAAAATGATTTACCATAACTTCTGCTTTTGATCTAATTGGAAATTCTTGACCTTCTACATAAGTTCTAATTTTACGTTGTGATTTTTTTCTATCAAATTCTGGATTATCTTTCACTGTTTTATAGATTTTATAGTAATTTTCAAAATTAGTATAATTTTTTAAAACATCAAGAATGAATCCTTCTTCGATTGCTTGCTTCATAGAATACAAATCAAATACTTCACCAAACATTTGTAATGTTTTTGCTTTTGGTGTAGCTGTAAAAGCAAAGAAACTCGCATTTTCTGGCATTTTTCTAGCTTCAATAATTATATTTAATTGGTCTTCTATGCTTATTTCCTCATCACTCATTTTCCCTGATACAGCCATATTAAGTGATGCTGCTGCACGTCCACTTTGAGAAGAGTGAGCCTCGTCTATAATAATTGCGAAGTTTTTCCCTTTCAGATCAGAACCAATTTTTTCTATTAGATATGGGAATTTTTGTACAGTCGTGATTATAATTTTTTTACCATCTAATAAAAGATCTTTTAAGTCTGTTGATGTATTAGCGTGACCTACAATACTTTTTTCATCAATAAATTTTCTAATATTATCAGTTATCTGTTTATCTAAATTTAATCTATCAGTAACAACAATAACAGAATCGAAAGCTTTTTTATTATTATGATTTACCTCTACCAAACGATAACTTAACCATGTAATTGAATTACTTTTCCCACTACCTGCACTATGTTGAATTAAATAGCGTTTGCCAACACCATTTTCTTCTACATCTTTTACTAGCTTAGTTACCGCTCTAAATTGATGATATCTAGGAAAAATTAGTGTTTCACTTCTTTTCACCTTATCAACAGAAACATAAGCAAAATCTCTAATTATAGAAGTTAATGTCTTAGGTTGTAAAAACTCTTTCCACAAGTAATCTGTCATTGTACCGTTTGAATTTACAGGATTACCTGATCCTCCTGCTAATGTACCTTTATTAAATGGCATGAATCGAGTACTCTTCCCATCAAGTTTTGTTGTGAATGTAATAAAATTCTCATCAACAGCAAAGTGTGCTAAGCACTTTTTAAAACTAAATAATGGGTCTCTTGAATCTCTATCATTTTTGTATTGTTCTTCTGCATCTTTATATGACCAACCCGTGCTAGAACCTCGGCTTTTAAGTTCCATTGTAAATATTGGTAGTCCATTAATAAAAATTGCTAAATCAAGTTCTAACGCTCTGTTTTGATTTGAATATGTTAATTGATTTGTTACCGAAAAGATATTCTTATCAAATTCTTCATAAGAACTTAATCTTTTCGGATCTAAAGCGTGATAGAAAAGAATAGTTCCCTGTGATGGATAACATTTAATTCCATTCTTCAATATAGATACAATACCATCACGTCTAATATCATTATTAAGTTTATTATAAAATTTCAAACGACCATTTTCAGTATCAAGTCCAAGAATCTCAAATTCTTGAGGTTGACTATCTTTTATAAATCGTAGTAATCTTTCTTCATCAATCGCAAACTCACGATTATAACTACTCTTCATTTCTAGTGGTGTTATATATTCGTATCCATTTTTATCAACTAAATATTTAATTATTTCTTTTTCTAATTGTTCTTCCATATGAGTATATTTTATTCCCATTACTCCACCTCCTTTTCTTTTTTACTTCTTATTTTCTTTCAGGAATTTTTACATATCTAACATCTATCTGACCGGTTACTACTTCAGAGATTAAGGATTGTTTTAATTTCATATAATTTTCTATAATTATATTTTTTGATGAAATTATTTTATTCTGTAATTCTATAAAACTATCAATTTTACTAACTATATCTTCTTGTTCCTCTATAGTAATAAATGGTATTTTTATATTTTTTAATGCCTCTGATGATATATGTACAATTATTTCACCAGAACTTTCTATGTACTTCTCATATTTTATCTTAGAGGTATTACAAAAATAAGAAATATACTTAACGTTTATATCTTTTTTGACTTTGAAAATTATTACATCTCCCCCAACAGCTATTTTATGATTTCCTATAAATGCAACAGCTTTCCCAATATCTTCTTTTGTTTCTCCACTGGCTGTAAATAATACAGCAGGTTCTTGTATATACTTTGCGTCTTTAAATCCCTTATCATCTATGGTAGACACACATTTTTCTAACCAATAATTATATTTTGTATAAATATCACCATACAAAATAGCCTCATTAATAGAATTCGTCAGATTCTCTCTTGAAAAGCCTCCACCTTTACTAAAATTACCTAATTTTGCTAAACGTATATACTTTCTACAATTTAAAGAGTCAAAGATATTATCAAGATATTTCTGTTTTAATGTTTCTAATTTTTCAATTTTTTGTTTCTCGATATGGATTATTTCGTCTATCATTTTTATTTTCCAATCAAGATATTTAGCAATCTGTTGTTGTTCTTCTAAAGGAGGTACCAATGTTAATAATGTATTAAAGTTTTCTTCAGTTATCGTATATCTTACTGACTTAGAATATATTTTATAGACCCTATCTTGAAAAAGATAACTAAATAAATACTTATAGTATTGTGGTATTTGTTTTTCTACTTTAAATACATCATAAGCTGGACTTATCATTCCATTATATTTTGATACATCAGAAAAAACTGCTGAACAATCTAAATCAAACAAGCACAGCACTAAATTTTCTTTGTTTACAAGCTGATATCTCTCATAAGATGAAGGTTGTTTACCTCCTATCTGATCTTTAGACTTCACTTTAATTCCTTTAGTAGTCAAAGATAACAAGTCTGTAGTTTTATTTTGTATACCCACTACCGATTTTGTTTTTATAAATATATTTTTATTTCTTTCTATTCTCCAATGAGTAGGAATCTTTCTTACCCATGGTATCTCTACTTTTTTATAGTCTTCATATTTATTCATAGAGTCCCTCCAAGATTTCTTTCATCAATCCTTCCGATTGTTGTTCTAATTCTCGGATTCTTGCAACTATACTTTCAACACTTTCTAACTGTTTTTGTTTATAAAAATACTTTGTAAAGTTTATTTCGTAACCAATTTGCGTTTTACTTTTATCTATAAAAGCATCCTCGTGATAAGGTAAAACCTCTTTTTTGATAAATTCCTCTATTCCTCCAGGATATGTTAGTGGAATAAGCTCTGTATCCCTTAACTCTTTATCAACTACAATATTACCTTTTTTATCTTTTTGGATTACTGCTTTATCATCTTTTACTATGATATTCTCTAATAAACCAGTTGAAACTAACTTTTTAAAATTAGTACCTTTTATTCCTAATTCTTTTAATTTTTTATCAAAATTTTTTTCAAATTTCACATAATCAAGATAGACTTCCTCATTTTTCAGTTCTTTTAGAACTTTTACATAACTTCGAATATTTTCTCCCTTTTCTAATTCTTTAATCGCTCCAGCTGTATTTTTCACGAAACTTTCAACTAATTTTTCTTTTGTTATTTCACCATTATAAAAACCTATTTTTTTCAAGTTCTTTTTCTACTTGAAGAATATTTTCATTATTGCATAATACAGCTTGCCTTAATGGACGCTCTACAGTAACTTTATAATATCCAAAATCTTCGTTATTAAATATTTTCGAATTATCATTTTCTTCAAATTTTTGGAATAAATCAAGAATTAACTTTCTATCTTCTTTAGAAAATTCACAGTTTTTTAAACCAAGATTTTTTCTTAAAGGAGTTTTGATATTACTTGCATCAATTAATTGAATTTTACCTTTTCTTCTCTCTTCTTTTCTATTTGATAACACCCAAATATGTGTTGTAATTCCTGTATTATAAAACATATTTTCAGGTAATTGGATAATAGCTTCTATTAAATCTTCTTCTATCATGTAGCGTCTAGCATTACTAGCTCCTCCTCCAGCATCACCTGTAAATAATGCAGAACCGTTATGAACTTCCACTATACGAGAACCCAGAGGCGTATCTTTCATTTTTGAAATATTATTTAATAAAAACAACAATTGTCCGTCACTTACATCAGGAATCATTCTATAGTCATCTTGTTCTTTATAACTTCTTACAAATCTACTATCTGTAACATTTTTCTTTG
>ERZ773263.1173-NODE-1173-length-16088-cov-12.119129_pt1 | contig 16088 bp, 15 predicted proteins | sample MGYA00511076_ERZ773263 | MGnify/ENA primary metagenome ERZ773263 (study PRJEB29015, sample SAMEA2738155) | human oral metagenome | biome: human oral; feature: human-associated habitat; material: saliva | place: China | collected 2195 ... | reverse complement strand
GCTCACCCTGGCTGATGAGCTGCACGCATTCGGCAGCGGATTCGGCGCGCTGGTCGAATTGGCCGGGGAGAAACTCAACGGCAAACGTGTGGACGGGAAGGCTCTTCTCGCCAAGGTTCTTCCCATCGGAGCCCTTCTCGCTAAGACCCTGTTCGCCGGCGTAGTGTGGCGTTGGCATAGTGCGCGTTGCAATGTCAGACTGCGGCTCGGAAAAGACGGTGGGAATGCACGATTCAAAAAGCTCTTCGGAGATACCCTCAACGTCGTAGCGGTTGATGAGGTCTATATGGCGCAGTTCGGTAATGCCAAGCAAGTCTTGAATCTCTTTGAGAAGGGAAGTAGCCTCACCCTTAAAACCGGGCTTTCTTTGAACATAAACGCGCAAGACCATAGATCCACCTTTCCCGTGCGGAGCGCTCAGTTAACCATCTCTATTTTACGGTACGATTGCAGAGCAGGTGTTGCGTTTGGCGAGAAGTGCCTGTTTTGTAACAAGTTTTCCGGGGGTCTCGCAACGAAGAACGATGATTTGCTTAGTTGATTAAATTATTCTTGAAAGAAAGCTCTTTTGTGCCAGTCAACCACTGAACATGAAATCAATGGGTATCACGTCAGTATTTGTCTCAACTCGATGTATATAGAAATGGCTGAAAGGAAACCGGGCAGGGTTCTAAAATTATAAAAGTAGATTCTATTTAACAATTAAATGATATATAATAAGTAACATTAAAATAATAGAGAGTAGGGAAATGTGAAGAAGGAAATTGACTTCGAAGAAGTAAAAGTATTCGAAGAGAAGTTGAAGGATGTTCTAACAATTTGTGTAATATATGCGAAAGCCAATGATCAAGAAAAATACTTTAGCATACGCAAGGAACTAGAAGATGATCCGGCAGGTCTTGGATAATGAAGCGTAGAAATTCAGAACTTCATACCGCACTTCATCCTGCTCTCCATATGGAAAATGTGTATCGCTCCTATGTCGTAAAAGGAGAAAAACACAACGTTCTATCAAACCTGTCACTCGATATATATCCCGGAGAGGTGGTCTGTCTACTCGGTCCTAATGGAGCTGGAAAGACTACTACTGTAAAGATTGCATCTACCCTGCTGCTCCCTGATTTAGGAACTGTGGAAATCTGTGGGATTGATGGGATAAAACATCCACGTAAGGCCTGTGACCATCTTTCTCTCTTGCTTGGGGGAGAGGATGGCTTCTATCTACGTGCCTCCGCAAAAGATAATCTATTTTTCTTTGCTCAAGTATCCAATGTTCCCTTATCGCAACAGAAGGTCCTCATTGATGCTGCACTAAAGAGGGTTGATCTTTTTGACGTCAGAAATCAGCTGGTTCAAACATTTTCTCGCGGCATGAGGCAGAGGCTTCATATTGCACGAGCTCTTGTTGCACAAAAGAATCTGATATTACTGGATGAACCTACAATCGGACTCGATCCTGAAAGCGCCGCGGATGTTCGTCAGCTCATCGCTGAGTTGCGACATGTTCCCAGTGGTGTTCTTCTGACAACCCATATTATGCGGGAGGTAGAGCTTTTAGCAGATAGAATTGTGGTTATCCAAGATGGCAGGAGTATCTTTCAAGGCACTCTTGAAGAGATGAGAAGTAGCGTTGAACTTGAGCATGTTTCTACCTATCTAGCACCTGCTATTTCAGAGGAACAGATAGAAAACCTTAAACGGCAACCAGGTGTTTCGTCTGTCGAAGTTCTTGACAAGTTTGATTCATATTACGTCGATGTTGCCTGGGCAGCATCTGCGCCAGATACATTGTGTACGGAAACGTATTCGTGGAAAGAGATTAATAGGAGAAGTCCTTCACTGGAAGAAGTCTACCTTGGTCTGTTGAATAAGAGGCGCATATAAAATGAGGATGCGGGTAAATCGTGTCTCAGATTTTGTGTTCTCCGAGGCACGGATGCTACTATTTCATACACAAACGCTTCTTCATACTCCGTTTTTTGTTATCGCTGTTTTGGGATTGAGCATAAGTTTTTCTTTCCTTAAAGCCTTTTCTTTTACAGGCAATATGTCCGATGCCGGAGTATTTTGGACGTATGCCGCCATTGCATCCTTATGGGGAGCCACAACTCTTGCCACCGGTCTTATCGGCTATCAACGATTTCAGGGAACTTTTCCGTATCTTTTATTGAGTCCTCATGGCATACCTGCGATTTTTGTACCGCTTATTGTGTCGGCAGCTTTTTTGGGACTGGTACTGGGCGTTCCTGTGGCATTGTTATTTAACCTTCTGTGTTTTCATCAAGTTGTACTGCGACCAATCTATCTGCTTGTGATCGTTTTGGCAACGCTTGCATGCGCAGCTTCTGCCCTTTGTCTTTCCGCCTTGTATCTACTGACGAGAAGAGCTTCGATTTATGAGGGCCTTATCCTTACCGGTATGTGGCTTATCTCCGGAATCGTGATACCGCTTTCAAGTTTCAGTGAACCTGTGCAACTGCTTTTCTGCCTCCATCCCCTGACTGTTTCGGTAAAGATTCTTTCGGCAACTACCCTCCAAGAGGTGGCGCTTCTTTGTATTGCAAGCTGTACGCTTTCAGCTTGTTTTACTGTCATTGGAAGCAAGGTAATTACCGCCTCGTTTGCGCGTGTACGTATGGAAGGGGATTTCTCTTGATACGCGAGAGGTGCGCATGCTGCGCACAGGCCCTCAGCTCATACACAAGGATTGCCCTTACTTCTCTTCAAAGTTGGGGCTCTCCGCATGCCTTTGTAGTGCAGTTTTTAATTGAACCACTGTTGACCTATCTTTTCTTTTACTGCTTTGGTATTCAACTCTCTGATTCGTCGTTATCTGTTCTGACTGCAGCCTTTGTAGGATCTGCTTGGATTTTGGCGCTGCAATGTTCTGCAAATATTGTTGCGTTTGATCGCTTTAACGGAACTATGTCGTTGCTTACGCTTTCACCCCGCCGGTCCACAGCATTGTTTATCTGGCGCGCTATTGTCATTTCGTCCATCTGTTTTCTCAGTTCGCTTGTTACGGCAGGTATTTCATTATGGTTGACAGGGTTCGAAATGCTTTCGCTTTTGCCGCTTTTGGGTCTTTTATTATTTTTCGCTACGGTGGGCGGTAGCGTCTTTGGAGCCTTGGGTTCTGTGGCAGGCCTTTTCTTTTCAGATGGCTTTGCTGTGACTAATATTTTTCTCATTCTGTTTCCCCTTATAGGCGGAAGTGTTGTCCCTCTTGTGTACTTTCCCGCTGTAGTTGCAAAAGTCCTGCATATACTTCCGCTTTGCTGGCTTACTGATGCAGCGAGGTCCCTCTGGAGCAGCCAAAGCTCTGATGCGGTTCTGTATGTTTGGCCCGTTGTTGCTCTTCTTGCTTTCTGGATAGCTGCAACGATCCTGTTGTGGAGGCTCAGTGCACGTGTCCAAAGAAATACCGGACATATTGAAGGCATGGGAATCTGATGTCTTTTGAGTAAAGCCAGCGCACTGAGATGCAGCAAGAGTCTGTAAGAGATCCATATGATGTGAGATGCATTCTTGCCATAAGATATCGTTATATAAGACAATATAAGTAATATCATTACTATTGTCTTACGATAGGAGTACAAAATGGCTTCCGTTACTATTAGAGTTGACGATAAGACCAAGGCTGAGGCTTCGAAGATTGTTGAGGACTTTGGTTTTGATCTTTCCTCCGTGACAAGGGCTTTCTACCGACAGATTGTGCGAGAAAATCGAGTTCCGTTGAACCTCTCTTATGGTGAACCTAACGAGGAGAGTCTTGAGAGCATTGCTGAGGCAAAAAGAATCATTGAATCCGGAAAGGCAAGATTTGACAACCTTGATGACATGCTCGCTAAGTTGAGGTCATGAAATGCTCAAACCGGACTTTACCAGACAGTATCGTCGCGATGAAAAACGACTTCTCAAGAAGCATATTGACCTGACGCCCTTGGACGAAGTTATGCACCTTGTTCTCGAAGACACCGAAGAATCGAGATCAGAACTTACAAGGCGCTACGGCGCCCACGTATTGCGCGGCAGATGGTCCGGCAGTAATGAATGTCATGTTGCAAATACCGGCGACTGGCTCCTCATTTGGATGACGGGCAACGGTATTGCTGTTTTTCAACGTACTGGAACGCATGATGAGTTGTTTAGGTAGATGTTCAGGTAAATCTGATAGTTATCTAATAGGAAGGCAACGATTTCTGAGATATCAATTCCTCTTGATGAGGGATTGGAAAACGACGTGTTACAAAGAGCCTTGGGCGAACATTTCAGTTTTGGTATCTAACATCAAATCGTACAGTAGAAGACCCAGAGGGAGGCAACGATGGTAACTAAAAAGGCGCAGACATACGACCCGGTGGAGTTTTTGAAGACCGACGAGGATATCTTGGCCTACCTCAACGCGGCGTTGGAGGACGGCAATTCGTCCCTCGTCTCTGCTGCGCTCGGCGACATTGCCCGCGCGCGCGGTATGACCCAGCTCGCAAAGGAGACGGGCATTACGCGAGATGGCCTATACAAGGCGCTTTCACCGACAGGCAACCCGTCATTTGCTACGGTCCAGAAGGTGATCAAGGCTCTCGGTCTCAAGCTTGACGTAGCCGTGCCTGTCTAACCTGCTGAACTAAGGAAATCAACCTTTGAGATGTCGATCTCACCAGACATGAGCTTGGAAATCATCTACAGACCCAGTTCTTCAGGGTCTGCTTGTGGGTATAGCGTATTCCGTCATCTACCTGATGCCTCTCAAACCATCGCAAGCACAAAGATACCGGCGATAACAGAGGCAGTAACAAAAAGAGCGACAGCTTCTCGGAAGGTAAAGCGAGACCGGTGCCATGAGGTACGTGGAGCTGCGGCTACATAGTTGCGAGCATCGAGGGCTCGTGCGAGGTTTTCCGCATGCCGCAGTGAGCTGGCGATAAGCGCTACCGTAATTGATTGCAATGCTCGGCAGCGCCGGGCAAGTGAGCCATGATTGGCGCTTCCACCTCGTGCTTCTTGGGCTTCTGCAATGGAAGCCGCATCTGCAGAGAGCGTTGGGATAAAACGCAACATAAGCGAGAAGACCATAGCAAGTTCATGGCCGGGTAGTCCTATGCGCGAGAGTGGCGAGAGCGCGTTGTCAAATGCTTTGCCAAGGTCATTGGGCGTGGTAGTAAGCATGAGCAGCATGCCAATGAGAATGGCGGCAAAGACGCGCACTGGATAGAGAACAGCTGCCCAGACGCCTGCGGAAGTGATAATCACAGGTCCTGCAGTCACTAGGGTTGTTCCACCCCGCACGAGAAGAAGGTTGCAGAGGGCGAGTATCGACAAAACCCAAGCTATCGGGATAGCTGAGCGCAGGATATGGCGGACGGATATTTGCGCCAAGACGAGAAGTGCTCCGATCACCAAACAAAAAAACGCCAGTTGCACGGGAGTTTGTACAAAGAATGAGGCAAGTATGAGAAGCAATGCGCAAGCGCTTTTAACCGTAGGGCTTAGCCGATGGATGACAGACGAAGCGTGGTAGTACTTGCCGATAGTAAGCTTAAATGACATTAAGCCTCACCTCCCAGAGCATTAAAAAGCTCGGCTATCAGCTCATCAAGGGTAAGCGGTTGTCCAAGGTCTGCACCGGAAGCTGCTATGAGGACATGTGCCCATATAAGCGCCTTTGGTACACTTAAACCTATCTGTCGGAGGTATGTCTCGCCAAGCGCTGTGAACACTTTGAGAGGCGTATCATTGCCGACGATAGAGCCTCGGGACAAGACTATAAGTCGGTCCGCCAGTGCCGCGTCGTCCATGGAGTGCGTGATTTCGATAAGGGTGGTACCTTCAGATTTCACCTGTTCAAGCAGGGTACGGAGCCTGGTTCTGGCATGAGGGTCAAGTCCCGCGGTCGGTTCATCCAGCACCAGGATGCTCGGCTGCATAGCAAGTACGCCGGCAATCGCGCAGAGCCGCTGCTGGCCTCCGGAAAGCTCGAACGGTGAGACTTCTACCTTGTTTTGAAGGCCGGTGAGCTCAAGCGCGTGAGTCACGCAATCGTTGATATCCTGCGGCGAAAGTCCCATATTCTCGGGGCCGAAAGCGACATCTTTGAATACGGTTTCGGCAAAGAGCTGACGCTCAGGATGCTGCATGACAAAACCAATGATGCCATGGAGCTGTTTTCGGTGGTGTCTGTCGGAGGTCTTAAGACCGTCGACCACAATGGTTCCCGAGTCGGGAGTGCCAAGCGCGCAGAGTAAGCGGGCGAGGGTTGATTTGCCCGATCCGGTAGCGCCGATAATTGCAGTTGAGGAGCCTTTCTGCAGTGTGAAGCTCACATCATCCAAGGCTCGGATGACGTTGCTGCGTTGCGTCTGTGTGCGTGTCGAGAAGAGCCTGCGCTTGCAGCCGGCATCTATGCCGAAGGTCTGAGAGACGTGGGAAACGTCGATGATGTCTCTTTGTGTGGTCGGGCATGAAGTCGGACGCGGAGTTTGGTGTGAGTCCGAATGTGCAGCGACAAGCAGCTCTTTTAGGGAGTCTTTCAACCGCTCGGGATTAAGGGTCCAGGGAATCTTAAAGCCCTTTTCGCGAAGGCAATCCTGAAGCTGCACTTCAAAAGGCTCTTCCAGTTTCAGCGAGGCGACAAGATCTCGCTGCCTGAAGAAATCGTCAGGCGTCCCGGTGAAGGCAACGTGCCCATGGTCTAGGGCAATGACCTGATCGGCGCCCACTACCTCATCCATAAAATGTGTAATATGTGCGATGGTGCAGCCATCTGCGCAGAGTTCTCTGACAAGCTTCATGACTCCGCGCCGCCCGATGGCATCCAGTGAGGCGGACGGCTCATCAAGTACCAGCAGTTTTGGATTCATTGCCAGAGCGCCCGCGATAGCGACGCGCTGGAGTTGACCGCCCGAAAGTGTCGAAGGGTCTCTTTGGGCATAGTCTGTCATGGCGACTCGTTTGAGTTCTCGGCGGACGAGAGCATCAATCTTCTCGCTTGGCACTTGAAGATTTTCGGGACCAAAAGCGACGTCTTCATCAACCAGACTGGTGACAATCTGATCTTCGGGATTTTGGAACACCAGGCCCAGCTGTCGGCGTGCGCGGGCATAGGCGGTAAAGTCAGCCTTTCCGCCTGTGAAGACCTTCTCGCCCGCAAGCATGACAGAGCCTGAGTCGGGAGCGGAAAGTCCGCAGAGAATTGAGGCGAGCGTTGATTTGCCACTGCCGTTAGCCCCCACGACGCAGGTTCTCTGACCCGTCGGAATCTCAAGAGAGATGCCATCGAGAGCAATGGTACCGTTCTCGTAGATATAGCTGACGGTATCGAGGCTGGCAATATTTTGTGATATCTCAGACCTTACGGCCTGCATGGAAGAAGTGTTCACAGGAGTATTCCTGCTTAGGCAGCGTCAATAGCATGCATCTTCCACAGACGCACGGTCGACCTTAGCAGAAGAGCGGTGACGACTCCATTGATGATGACTTTAAGCGCGTTGAAGGGCAGAAGCGCCGGAATGATAAGACCCGCAACCGCGTCGATGCTCATGCCTGTATAAAGCGGCGTCACCACAAGGTTGCCAAGGATACAAGCAACAACGCTGACGATGCTTCCTACGATAAGCCCGGGAATGGCTCCCTTGACGCTTGTAGCGCGCCCGTGAATTATGAGGCTTGCGGGGAGCACCATGCTCAGCGTTGCCAAAATTGCCATGATGGTGCCGTATATACCGGACTCAGTCGCAAGATGCACGAGGTAGGGAAGAACCGAAACGACGGCTCCCGCAGCCGGTCCATAGGCGATACCTGCAATAAGCGCAATGATACCCGAGGGGTCGTACTTGAGGAAGGTAACACCCGGCAGAATAGGAAATTGCAGTACGAGCGTGCAAATTGCCGTCGCTGCGCAGAGCATGGCGAGAATCGCGATGCGCCTAGTGCTCCATCCGCCGCTTGAGAGGCTGGTTGCGTGCGAGGCGCCGTGAGCGCTGCCGGTTGTGACGTGCGAGACGCTTTGGGCGTCATCGGTTGCGTTATGAGCTGTAGACATATTGATATCTCCGCTTCTTTCATCCGGACTATACCGTTGGTCTTGGATTCTCACCAAGTCAGCCGCTTGTGCGGGTCGCGGACTTCGTTTGATGGCACATACTGTTATGCGCTTAAACGTTACCGCCAGTAGGGAATTTCACCCATCCCTGAAACTTTCACAAAAAACTATAGCACGTTCGTGATTTTGTTGTTGGTATAATATGTATATCGATTGTACGTTGTACCCTAGTACGGGGTAGTACTCTCAATGTCGATTTGAGGTGTATTAACTATGAACAAGTCAACAACATGGAAGAGCTTTTTGACGGGCTGTATGGGCGGGGTGATTCTTTATTTTGTATTTGATCTCTGTCTCACGATAGTTCAGCCAGGAATTGCTTTTTTAGACGGCTTACTTGTTCGCTTTGTTTTTATCCTGATAGTTGGAGGTATTATGATGTTCTTCTACCTCACTAAGAAAAGAAGGACATCTTAACGTTATTTTTTCGATAATGGTACCAATGTAAGTAGTTATTAAGGATGGCATCAAATTACTTTGGTGTCATCCTTAGCTTTTATCAGCGATATCTGGAAGGTATTGATTTTACGTGATCTTATGGAGAGTATACGTCGTTTTGATGAGCTTAGAAAATAATTCATACAGGTTACGAAAAACATGTGCTGCTGTAGAAGGATATTGTAAAAATGAGAATGATGTGGTTTTTTATGAGCCGAAGGCCAACGCTTTAAAAAATTCATGTGGTATTTATGTATTTTGAGATATAAATACAACCTCATACAAAAATTTTTTTCAATTGATGTCATTTTTGGAAATTCCTAAGAAAATGCGGAGATAAAGACGTTCTCAGATGATACCTCTCTTCTCAGCAACAACGTATAAAGAGGCTTCTTATACAAATGCAAGAAAGTTTGAAGAAGCAGAGATTCTACAGCATATAAATAAGCACACCTAAAAGCATGAATCCATAACTTCCCAGTAAATTTTGAAGAAGTTATATATGGTTAAGTTATGAATTTAAAGAGACAGTTTAGCTTCTCTAAAGGTTTTGGTTGCTGAAAGTAGCGGGGGGGGTATGCTCATAGAGCTGTGTTTAGCTTTTTAATTCTTGATATGTAATTAGACGGAAAGGAAAGTGCGCTATGAAAAAGAAGTTTTGTAGCTTCTTGAGTTTGGTGCTTGCCTTGAGCCTTATGATTCCGGGAGGTGCTCTTAATGCTTTTGCTGATGATGCTGCGCCCTCAGCTTCTAAAGTAACTACTGAGCAATCATCTCAAAGTGGCTCTGAAGCAAAAGAACAAAAAGAAGAAGACGCTCAGGTCTCTACTGAGGAAAATCAGAGCGTTTCTTCAGGGTCCGCTCAATCAGAGACTGGTAGTGAGGAGCAAGCTAATGCAACACGAGCTGGTTCTTTGTCTGAGATGAGTACTAGTATTGAGGAAGTCTCTACAGATAATTTCATTACTTCTGATCAGATCCTTTCCGCATCGCTCCTGCGAGCTCCTTCAACTCCTAAGCAACTTGACGCAACTCTTACGGATTTTAAGATTTTAGATGCTGATGGCAACCCTGTTACAGAGCTGTCTATAGGGGCAAAATTCAAGCTGAAAATGAACTGGAAGCTCAAACCTAGCGAGATTGTCCATACGGGGGATTATTTTGATCTCACAATACCTAATACGATTAATTTAAGTACTGCATCAACACCTAAGACATTTGATATTACTGACATCAATGGAAACGTTGTTGCAAAAGCAACAGTAACATCCGATACCGTTAATGGTGGCGGTAAGATACATGTTGTCTTTAATGATAAAGCCAATAATCACAATAACTATAAAGGCACAATTGAACTTGTAACCTATTTTAACCAGAGGAAGGTTACGGTTAATACAGACAAACCAATTACGATAGATGTAAATGGAAAGACCATTACTACTAATATACATATTAAACCAAATGCGACAGTCAAAGAGATTGTTGCAAAGTGGGGAGAAAAAACCACAACCCCGGGAGTTGTAAAGTGGAACATACGAATTAACCAAGAAGGTCGAAATTTACAAAATGTAAAAATTACGGATACTCTTAAAACTAATAATGGAGAATATATCCCCTCCACCACAGGAAATCAGAAGTTTACGCTGGTAGAAGTTGAATACAATTCGGATGGAAGCTTCAAGAAATGGGGTGCCGAACAGGATCTTACTGGTAAGCTAACAGTGTCAGCTGATAAGAAGTCATTTGAGATAAATCTCGGTAACATTGGTACCAAACAGTACTTTCTTATGTATTACTCAACTATGACTTCAGGAACTGTACAGACAAATGCTGCCCGGCTTACAGCCAATGGTGTCGATAAGACAGTAAACGTAAACTATCATGATCTAACTGGTGGTGGCGGACATGCAGGAGGAGACCTTGCAAGCAAAATCAAGCTTATCAAAGTTGATGAAGATGGCACTACACCATTAAAAGATGCCGTATTTACCGTAACTAAACCTGACGGCTCCACTTTTGAACTTACTACCGGAGCAGATGGTAGTGTCGTTTCAAATGTTCTTCCTCAGGGTAACTATAAGGTTAAAGAAAAGACAGCTCCCAAAGGTTATGAGCTTGGAACTGATGAGTACACACTTCAGGTTACTCCTACAGGTGGTGCTATCCAGACTATTACCAACAAGCCTATTAAGACTTCAGTTCCTGTAACCAAGATTTGGGTTGGACCTAAGGCCGGGCCTATAACTGTCCACTTACTAGCTGATGGAACTGATACCGGGAAGACTCTTACCCTTAATGAGGCTGGCAATTGGAAGGGTAGCTTCGACGGCCTTCGTAAATACAAGACAGATGGTACTGAGATCGTCTACACAGTCAAAGAGGATGATGTTGCCAACTACACTAACGCCATCACCGGCGATATCGCTTCAGGCTTCACTATTACCAACACCAATACCGAGAAGGTAAACGTTCCGGTTGCCAAGAAGTGGATTGGACCTAAGGCAGGTCCTGTCACTGTCCGTCTGCTTGCTGACGGAGCAGATACCGGCAAGACCGTAACACTCTCAGATGCCAACAGCTGGACTAATACCTTCTCTGGCTTGGATAAGTACAAAGCCGATGGCACAGCTATTGTTTACACCGTCAAAGAGGATGACATTACCAACTACACTGTTGCCATCACCGGCGATGCTGCAACAGGCTTTACCATCACCAACACAAATACCGAAAAGGTAAACGTTCCGGTTGCCAAGAAGTGGATTGGACCTAAAGCTAACTCTGTGACGGTACACCTCCTTGCCGATGGCGTTGATACCGGAAAGACGCTCACCCTTGATGAGGCGGGCAACTGGACAGGTACGTTCTCAAGTCTCGATAAGTACAAAGCAGACGGTACTGAGATCGTCTATACGGTCAAAGAGGATGACATTGCCAACTACACTGTTGCCATTACCGGCGATGTTACTTCAGGCTTCACCATTACCAATACCAATACCGAGAAGGTAAATATCTCTGGTACTAAGACATGGGACGACAATAACAACCAAGATGGTAAACGTCCTGCCTCCATTACCGTCAATCTTTTGAAGAATGGCACTAAGGTAGATTCAAAGACAGTTACCCCTGATGTATCAGGTGCGTGGACCTACAGCTTTAGCGGTCTTGATAAGTACGATGCCACAGGAACAGAGATTACCTACACTGTCTCTGAGGATTCAGTAGATGGCTACACTTCAACCGTAACAGGCACCAACATCACAAACTCCTACACTCCTGAAACCACAGTTGTCAAAGTAACCAAGGCATGGGTTGGACCTAAAACAAACTCTGTAACGGTACACCTCTTGGCTGACGGCACAGATACAGGCAAGACACTCACCTTGGATGAGGCAGGTAACTGGACAGGAACCTTTAGCAATCTTCCTAAGTACAAAGACGGTACAGCTATTACCTATACCGTCAAAGAGGATGACATTACCAACTACACCAGTACTACCACAGGGGACGCTAACACAGGCTTCACCATTACCAATACCAATACCGAGAAGGTAGATGTTCCGGTTAAGAAAGAGTGGGTTGGCCCTAAGGCAGGTCCTGTCACCGTGCACCTTCTTGCTGACGGCACTGATACCGGAAAGACCGTAACACTCTCAGATGCCAACAGCTGGACTGACACCTTCTCTGGCTTGGACAAGTACAAAGCTGACGGTACAGCTATTACCTATACCGTCAAAGAGGATGAGGTCTCAGGCTATACCTCAGAGATAACAGGTGATGCCACAACAGGCTTCACCATCACCAACACTGAGGTTCCTCATGACACTCCAAAGCCAAAAGAGGATACCCCTAAGAAATCCGGTAGAAAGTCTGCTAAGAAATCCGGTGGAGCTGTCCCTTATACGGGAGACTCAAACGCTACAGGTATTGCAATCGCACTTGCCTCTGCAGCAGTAGTCCTTATCGGTGGCGGAATATACCTTCGTCGTAGAGGGAAGCGCGAATAACGGTCTCATTAGCTAAATCTGAGACATAAGAACAAAACAGGGTCGCATCGAAAGATGCGGCCCTGTTTGTATGATGCTTTGTATCAACTAAGACTAAGTTTGCATGACAATTACTGAACAGTTATCACATACATTACGACAAGTTCTTCTCGCTACTCTTTAATAGCAAGCTCTTGCTTTAGCTGACGGATGCGCTTGCGATACGGTTTTGCAAAAACAAAGAATTCAATAGCCGCAGCAATTATGAATACAATGCTTGTCCCAATGAGAATACCGAAAGCGACAGGAGATACCTGTTGAGTGAGAATTCCATTTACACAAAATACCAGTACAAGGAAAAGCTGTGAAATTATAATGCGGGGCCAAAAATCGGCCTTTTGAGCTTGGACGAGGCGAGACTTCAGATCGCTGTGAAGAACAAAGGGGGTTCCGTCATCTTTCTTGCGCAGGTAAGCTCGGCCGGCATAGGTGGATACGGTTTCAATACCCATGTCTTCAAGGAAGCTGAGGTAATCGCGGCTTTCTTTTGAGGTTGTACCCAAGATCTCAATGGCATATTGCCACGCATGAGGCTCGCTTGTAGTAAATGTGTACGTTCCGCCGCGATAGTTAACCAGTTCTTTACCCTGTGCGCTCATTTGATTGAGCCATGCTTCTTCTGCATCAAAGTCGGTAAAGAATTTTTTGATTGTTGTTGAGGTGCTCATAATCAAGCCTCCTTTGTATAGGCTGTATTGATGACGCTTTGCGCGTTAGCGAGAAGTGCCTGTAGTCGATTAACTTCCTGCAAAAAAGCTTGCTTGCCCTGCTGAGTGATTCGGTACTCTTTTTTACGGTCGCTGGGTTGGTTGTGCAGAGCTTCTATCCAACCTTTTTCAATGAGCGAATTAATGGCACCGTAAAGTGTGCCCGCTCCGATGGCAACTCGACCGTCAGTAATCTCTTGGACGTTTTGCATAATGGCATATCCGTGCATAGGTTGATGAAGAGAAAGAAGAATGTAAAACGTCGGTTCAGTGAGTGCACCGGAATCGATTGCCTTTGCCATAACCCCTCCTTTCGCTGTGTAACTATGACGAAGAACAGAACTACGACTCTCGATATATCGAGTAACGTTATATCGTTATCCATAATATATCGAGAGTCGTAATAGTTGTCAAGAAGATTTTAGAAAATTTTTTGAGGTTTTATTATTCGTCAAAAAGATCGGCGTGGGTTCCTGTTCGTGATAAGATAAGAACCAGGTCATTGCCATTGATTGCATAAATAAGAAGCCAGTCAGATTTAATGTGGCATTCTCGAAAGCCAATATAGGCTCCTGCTAAAGCGTGATCCCTATTGCAAGTGTCCAGAGGTTCTCCATGGCAAAGTTTGTCAAGAATCTTCTGGAATGCAGCCATGTCATAGCCGCGCTTCTTGATACGTTTATAGTCTTTCTTAAATTGTGTCGTAGGGATCAGGTTGAATTTCATGCAGCCACCTATTTATCAAGGGCCTCAAACATAGCATCAACTGAGTCATAGCTAACCGCTTTAACCTTACCTGCCATGATGTCTTGTGCTTCTTTCATTGCCTTTTCAGTGGCTGCGTTGTAGTGGGGTTGACGTACTTCAAAAGGTAAACCACCTTCTATGACAGATTTATGGAGAAATATATTGATAGCTTCGGTCAGCGTCATCCCAAGGCTGGAAAAAATAGACTCAGCATCTGCTTTTACCTCTGGGCTCACACGCATATTAATAGTTGCAGTCTTTGACATGTATCTCCCTCGTTTATCTAAACGTGTATACAATGTATCACGATTGCAATACATACTCAAGAAAGATTGCATTGGTTTTTGATAACGGTTTTACCAGATAAACAACAGAATAAACACAATATTTACGTAAACGAACATTGTGCCAAATTTCATTTGATCTGCCGTTCTTCAGGCTCGTCAGTGTCTTATTCGACCGTTACTGACTTTGCAAGGTTTCTTGGCTTATCAACGTCACAGCCGCGTGCAAGGGCCACGGAGCGCGCAAACAGTTGAAGAGGTACCGAGGCGATGATTGGTGAGAAGGCGTCTCTGACTTTAGGCACGTAGATGACATAGTCGGCATGCTTTTTGATTTCCTGATCACCTTCGGTTGCCACGGCAATAATCATGGCGCCGCGTGCTCGGGATTCCTGGATATTGGAGATCATCTTGTCGTAAACCGGGGAATTTGTTGCTACGGCAATGACAGGATAGCCTTTGGACAGAAGCGCAATGGGACCGTGCTTCATCTCTCCGGCCGCGTATGCCTCGGCATGAAGATAACTGATCTCCTTGAGTTTGAGGGCGCCTTCGTAGCAAATGGCAGCTCCCATGCCGCGGCCAATGAACAAGGCATCATTGGCATCTTTGCAGGCCTGCGCTGCGATGTCGATAGCCTTTGTATCGCTGAGGACCTCCTCAACCTGCTCGGCGGTGTCGGCAAGTTCCTTAAAGAGCAGGCGTATCTGAGCGATTGAGAGCTTTCCTTTTGCTTGAGCCAGAACCATGGCAAGAAGCGTCAGGCTCACAATCTGGCCGAGGAAAGATTTGGTTGAGGCAACGGCAATCTCCTTGTTAGCCTTAGTGTAGATAACGCCGTCAGACTCGCGGGCCACGGGGCTACCAATGACATTAGTAATGCCAAAGACCTTGGCACCCTTGATACGAGCGTCGCGGATGGCGGCCAAGGTGTCGGCAGTCTCGCCGGACTGGGAGACGGCAACTACCAGCGTTGACGGAGTGATAATGGGGTTGCGATAACGAAATTCGCTTGCGGCCTCGACTTCGACAGGTATGCGTGCCCAGCCTTCGATAAGTTGACGGGCGATAAGACCGGCGTGGTAGCTGGTTCCGCAGGCAATGATGTAGACGCGGTCAATTAAACGGAGCTGCTCCAAGGACATGCCCAGCTCATCGATGGAGAGCACGCCGTTGGTCAGACGTCCTGCAAGGGTGTCGCGGATGACACGGGGTTGCTCATGAATTTCTTTAAGCATGAAATCGGGGTAGCCGCCCTTCTCGGCAACATCAACATCCCAATCAACGTGCATAATCTTGGGTTGGACGGGATTGCCTTCAGCATCGGTGTAGCTGATGCCATCAGCTTCCATAACGGCAAACTCGTTGTCTCCGAGGACGGTGACGTCTCGGGAGGCTTCGATGACCGCAATGATGTCGGATGCGACGTAGCTGCCCTTCTCGCCGTGTGCAAGGACGATGGGGGAGTCTTTGCGAGTGACGACTATGCGGCCAGGTTCCTGGGAGCATACGACGGCAAGACCGTAGGTGCCAACAATTTGTGAACACGCTTTGGCAACAGCGTCGCGGAGGTTACCGTCGTAGGTTTCTTCAATAAGGTGAGCAACAACTTCAGTATCGGTGTCGCTGCGGAATTTGTGCCCACGAGCTTCAAGCTGCTCGCGAAGTTCGGCAAAGTTCTCGATGATGCCATTGTGTACAACGGCAATTTTATTGTCGCAAGAGGTGTGCGGGTGGGCGTTGCGCTCGCTTGGAGCGCCATGCGTTG
>ERZ773263.1172-NODE-1172-length-16095-cov-4.483791_pt1 | contig 16095 bp, 25 predicted proteins | sample MGYA00511076_ERZ773263 | MGnify/ENA primary metagenome ERZ773263 (study PRJEB29015, sample SAMEA2738155) | human oral metagenome | biome: human oral; feature: human-associated habitat; material: saliva | place: China | collected 2195 ... | reverse complement strand
AAAGGAACGTTTTCTTCATAGGAGAAGGTAGCGTAAAAACGACGTCCTTTTTTCTGTATGACAGGAACGTTTTGTTTTTTATTCGCAAGGTTTTTCTGATAGTAAGTACAATCAGAGGTTTTTAAAGTATAGGTTTCATAGGCCCAATCCCCATTTTTAAAGACCTTGAGGTCAATTGTTTGGGTGACATGGTTGAAATTGCGGAAGAGGTTTTGTTTGTAGTAAGCAGGGTAGTCAAAATGATGAGTACCCAAGCGAGGAACTTGAGGTAGTTTTTCACCTTTTGCCTCTAATTCTACTTTCTTTTCTTCCCAATTTGCCAAGTTACTGCGATAAGAAGAGACGATACCAATTGCTCGATTGAGGACAGCTCTGCGTAAATACGAAGGGAATTTTGGAAATTCCACGTCAAAGGGATATCGAGCTTCGTTATCTTTTGTAGAATGAATGAGTTGCTCAGCATAACCCATACGCTGATTAGCATACTCAAAATCCTTCATTTCATCCCAATGCGTATCCACAATGGGTATAAGAAAACGAAGAGCTTCACGATAGATAACAATGGAGGTTTCTAAAGCTTTTAAATCACCAGATAACTTTATCGCATAGCTAGACATTATCTTCATATCAACAGTTCCTTTCTATTAGTATAGTTATATTATAGCAGAAATAACCTAAGATTGCAAGACCTCAGGGAATTATCAGGTATACAAAGAACACCTCGCTTACACCACCCAAACTTCGTTTGGTTGAAGCATGCGCGAGGTAGTAATCAAGGCGGCTAAGTAGTCTGGTATTGCTCCGATTTCTAATGTATTCATTTTTTAACCTCATCTTTTGGAATTTCAATCGTTTGACCTTTAACTTTGACAACAAAGGTATCCTCTGTTTCCTTATCAATATAAAAGCTGCCGTCTTTTAACCATTGTGATTTACTTGTGAAGTTTAAATAGTCACCATTTCTGTGGATTTCATATTGTTTAGTATCTAGAGCATTTCGCTGTGAAAAGTAACTAACAGCTATAATAACGGCTAGTGCTATACTAAACACAATGGCTAGTCCACTAGTGACGACATACCTATTTAGTTCAGCTTCAAATAGTGGATAAAATAGAGCGATAGCTATTAGGCAAGTGAAAATGCCGATACCAAAAAAGACGCCTAATGGGTAGAGAGCGTCATTTGCAAGTGCTTGTTCTAAATTGTTCATTCGTTTCCTTTCACTTCTGTTTTCTTTATTTCGAAAATTTTGTCTTCATTTTTCACATAGTAATGTGTTTCATTTTCACTGACAATATCGAAGCTGCTATCGTTTAACCATTTGGATTTACTGGTGACTTCGATTTTGTCACCAACTTTTTCAACCTCAGCTTCTTTGTTTTGTGCGGCCATTGTTTGGTTATATGTAACAACTACGCTCGCGATTAAACCAATAAGTGCAACTCCCATTGTTGTAACCATACCTATAAAATAGATGTCTACTTTTTCTGTGAAAATTGGTAATGCTACAATGGTGACAAAAAGTCCGATGAACATGAGGATTATCATGAGCATGAAGATTGGTATATATGGATTTGCTTTTAATGTGTATAGTAGTTCTGTCATTATTTACCTACTTCTAATTTTTTGACTTCGATGATGTGGTCATCTTTCACAAAATAGTAGTCGTCATTTTCGCCAATAATTTCGAATTTACCATCTTTTAGCCAGCGCGACTCGCTATGGATAAGCAGTACATTTCCTTCTTTTGTAGCGTGTGCTTTACGGTCGTGAATAGCATCTTGTTGTTTACTTGTCACTATGATGGCCGCAATAAAGGCTACCAGTAATGTGCTAACCGTCAACACGCTTCCCGCGGAAAACATATATGCGTTTGGTTGCTCAAAAAGAAGGCTCAAAGCGCATAATATAATACCGAAAACTGCGAATAAAATTAGGATGAGAAAAGATGTGCTGTATGGATTGTTGGTTAATGTTTTTAAAAGTTCTTGCATGTTAGTATTCCTTTAATTGTGTTGTCTCAAGTTCATATCGTTTACCTGCCATATTAATGTATACTTTACCGGGTTCTTCTGAAGTTATGTCGAATCTCTTTGATTGTATCATGGGGCTGTAACTTTTTAATATGACTTGTTTTTCTGTTCTATATAGAGCGATGCTGTCTGGGTCTAAGGTTGTCTTTAATTTTAAATAACTCCAACCCGATATACTAATTACAATGGTTATGACTGAAAAAAATTGCATTACTTTTCCTGTCCAATCACTATCTGGCTCATTGTCTATGATTTGTCCAACGATAACGAATATTAGGCCAGCTAACATAAGAAAAATAAGATATGTTGGTGGCGCGGACATATTATCTCGTATAAATTGTTCCATTTGCTTTCCTCCTAAAAAGCACGGAGAAACCGTGCTCAAAATTCTGATTTTGCTAGTTTAATATATTGGCGTCCAATTTTAATATATACATGGGTGTCTGTTTCATCTTCGATGGTGAGTTTCGTTGTTTTCACAATTGGTTTTTTACCGGTGATTACTAGTTCATTGCCTTGTCGTGATATCTCCGCAAATTGTCTTAAGTCGTTAGAATTTAATTCTTTTTGCATCTCAACCACACCATATGCGAGCATACATCCGAATAAAGCGAGTGACGCTAACCATGTGTAAAAGAAACGTTTAGTCACTTTTGTTCGCGTTCGAATGAATCCGATGACAAGAAGAATGAGTATCCCACCAATTGATGTATTGAAAAGAATATTAACCATCAGTGATGGTTGATACAAATAATTTAAAAGTTCGTTCATGTTTAACCTTTCTAATTTACAAAATATAGTGAATTTCTTGTTCTTAAACTCATGTTTGTTACCTCATGTTTTTCGATTCATCTCATAAAAAAAGAGGGGTTTGGGGTGAAACCCCGTGTTTAACGCGCCGTATGGCGCGTGTTCAACGTTTGAAAATTTCATTGATTAGTTGGGTTTGGGGCGATAGCCCCATGATGAGCGAAATGCGTTAGCATTTCGTGAAGACGATTAACGGCGTTCCCATTCTTCGACGCGCCATGACACGTTGTCGTTTGTGAATTGTTCCACGTGACTTAACTGGAAATCATCCCAATTAACGATAGGTGCGTAGATGTCTCCTTCAGCATGGATATCAATAACTGTTCGTATTATCTTATCTGTTACAGGGAGAAAATCTTCGTACGTCTTCCGTCCACCTGCAATAAAAATATTCTGGTCTTTAGCGCGTGAACAAATGACTTCGAAGTTATCAGTGTCATACAGTTCCATTGTGCGGCCTGGCAATTTTCTTCCTTTAAAGCCTGCTAAGGTTCGATAGCCAAAGAGAAGCGTTTGTCCCATTGTGCGCTTTTTAAATTGTTCTAATTCTTGCGGAATATGCCATGGTAATTGGTCACCACGACCGATAACGCCGTTTCGTGCTTCCGCCCAAATACATATAATTGACATGAATATACCTACTTTCTTTCTATATTATATCATATAAGCAACGGTTTGTCAAGCTAGTAAAAATGTGGTAAAATAGGTTTAAGAAATAGTAAAGGATTAACATATGAAACATACCCGCGGAGACCCTTTTGTATTCAAATAAATGAATAATTAGAAAGGAAACTATATGAAAAAATTAGTATCAAGTATCTTGGTCGCGGTTGTGGCCCTAGCAGGATGCCAAAAAAAGGAAAAACCTGTTGAGACACCCAAAGATGAAAAAGATAAATCGCAAATACAGGCGAAAGATGACGCGAAACAAGCATCGGAAACGCCTGTTGTAGAAAAACAAATAGAAAAAGAAGATAGTTCGAGTGCGTACGTTGCTCCAATTGATAGAAAAGAAGATGCGCCTGAAGTGAGCCTTGTGAATGTGGTTCATGAAGTAGCGGAATCGGAAGTAATTACACCGGTTGAGCAACCAAAAGCTCCTGAACAACTTAACGTATCAGAGCAACCTAAAAAACCAGTGGAGCAACCAAAAGCTCTTGAACAACCTAAAGTTGAAACACCAGTGGAGCAACCAAACGCTCCTGAACAACCTAAAGTTGAAACACCAGTTGAACAACCAAAAGCTCCAGAACAACCTAAAGTTGAAAAACCAGTTGAACAACCAAAAGCTCCTGAACAACCTAAAGTTGAAACACCAGTTGAGCAACCAAAAGCTCCAGAACAACCTAAAGTTGAAACACCAGTTGAACAACCCAAAGCTTCTGAACAACCTAAAGTTGAAACAACAGTTGGGCAACCAAAAGCTCCTGAACAACTTACCATAGAACCAGAAGTTCATGAAAAACCTGAATATACCTCTCCAATTGGTGGTAATATCGTAGAGCCAGAAGTCCATGAAAAACCAGAGTATACAGCTCCTATCGGCGGTAATATCGTAGAGCCAGAAGTTCATGAAAAACCAGAGTATACCGCTCCTATCGGTGGTAATATCGTAGAGCCAGAAGTTCATGAAAAACCAGAGTATACAGCTCCTATCGGCGGTAATATCGTTGAACCTGAAGTTCATGAAAAACCAGAGATTGAACATCCTAAAGCTCCTGAACAGCCTAAGATAGAGGTTCACTATGAATTGGGTGAATCATTAGTACAACCCGCATTACCTGAATTTGAATTCACACGAAAGGTGACAACAAAGAAAACAACTATCATTCCGCCGTATGTTATGTTAGCTCACATGTTTATGAAAGAGGGCGAGACTAAGGTGGATTTTCCGGGAAAAGATGGATTGAAGGAAGAAGTCGTTGAAGAAATTAAGGATAAAGACGGTAAATTATTAGCTACGAATATTTTATCCACTAAAGAGACGAAGACTATTGTTAAGGTTCAGCGTTTTGGTACGATGACATCCACATCTGACCTTGGTAATACAGGTTTGTATAATATTCGAGAGCATTTCCCAAATGCTGATTTCGTACAATTTAATCATCCAATTAAATTGACGGGTGAGGAAATGAAAGCTTTATCAACAGAAGAACGCTATAAACGCGCGGGTAGTAAAGATGAAAATAGTTTATGGTTAGCAGGTGACCCGGGCCATTATATTATCGCGAATGCGCCGTTATCGGATGCTACGGTAGATAAGTTAAATAACGGGTACTATTTAGACCATAAATTAATTGGTCAAGAAATGTTAAAATTAGTAAATGAAGAACGTGTCCGTGTTGGTAAAAAAGAATTAAAATGGTCAGATAGCTTGTATGATTTTGCTAAAATTCGTGCTCGAGAATTGGGTGCAAATGGTCATATTCGATTCTATAATAACGATAATAAAGCAATGCCTCATACTCGGGATAAGAGTGGTAAATCTTGGGATACAGTTTTTGAAGGTACGAAGTTCTATGGTCGTGGGTACGGAGAAAATACTGCGGGATATACTATGCCGAGAAATATTTATCAAGCGTTTAGTGAAAAAACCATTGCTGAACGATTGTTTAATCAGTGGAAGGGCTCAAAAGGGCATTATGCAAATATGATTCATGATGGTTATGGTTACTTTGCGTTCGATATGAATGCTTCTAAATTCTGGCGCAATGATAAAGATAATATCGATTATTTGGCACAAGGTATACAAGGTGTACAGATGTTTGGTGGTCTGAATTTTGAATAGTGTCTCACGCATTCTCCATCCAAACGAAGTTTGGGGAACCCGTTAGTGAAGCACCATCCAAATGCGGTTTGGATGGTGAGGCTTCACGATAAAAATTAGGACTTGACGGTCGTCAAAAAGTGTGATAAAATAAGGTATAAAATAAGAAAACCAGAAAGGTAGAACAAATGTTAACAAAACGAAAACTAGCAATTGGAACGATGTCACTGGCTGGAGCATTAGTTGGTTCAACTGTTGCTGCAAGTGCAGATACTCAAAGCGATTATAAAGCTGAATTGGAACGTTATGAACAAGCAAAAAAAGAATATGATAAAAAAATGGCTCAGTATCAAATCGATTTAGCTAAATATAAAGAAGATAAAGCTAAATACGATGAGGATATGAAAAAATATCAAATAGATAATGAACGTTATCAACGTGAGTTGGCTCAATATCAGAAAGATAAAGCTAAATACGATGAAGATATGAAAAAATATCAAGCTGATTTAGCAATCTATAATGAAAAGAAAGCTAAGTATGACAAAGACCAGGCGGATTACATTGCTAAAAAAGCTCAATATGATAAGGATGTAGCTCGTTATCAAGTTGAAAAAGCTGAGTATGATAAACAAATGATTCAGTATACGAAAGACAAGGCTGAATATGATGTCAAAAAAGCTCAGTATGATAAAGACTTGGCTAAGTATAAAGCGGATAAAGCGGAATATGACAAGCAAATGATTCAGTATAATAAAGATAAGGCTGATTATGATGTCAAAAAAGCTCAGTATGATAAAGATTTAGCTAAATATAATGTTGATAAGGCAAAATATGATAAGGACTTAGAAACATATAATAAAGAAATGGCTGAATATGAAAAAGCTATGGCGATTTACAAACAGAAAAAAGCTGAATATGACGAAAATCTTGCCAAATATAAAAAGATTGTTGGCGCGTAATTAAAGGTGGCACCAAGTGCCACCTTTTGTTGTTGTTGCAATCGCTTGGTATTGTGCTATAATAAAAGAAGAATAAGAAAGAAAGAAGGACGGTTATGCTCAAGAAGCTATTAATATTGATGTCGACGTTAGTGGCCCTTGGTACAGGTGTTTATTTCACTTTGATTCCAAAAGCGGATAGCGGTCAAAAAATAATCCTTGAAGTACAGTTTCTAGAGGAGGGAACGAAACGAGTTCTTGCAGAACCTACTCATTTAGAAGGTGACCAAGGAGTATTCGCGTCTATTGAGGTGCCTTTACAAATTCGTGATGAGTATACCATTGTTTCACAAGGTTTTGATGAGACATCAACGAATCTCATTAATCAAGGTCAATTTTATGGGACTAAATTAGTTTATCAAATTTATTTTAAAAAGGTAGATAAACAACCTGAAGTGCCACAAAAAGGACCATTCACATTAAATGTGGAAGAGTATGATAAATTAGGTAAAAATTATCAGTTAAACTACCCAGACGCAATAGGAACTGATGGTAAACCAATTCGACAAGGTGCTAGTCAATCAACTGATTTCGCCACTAACTTTGGTTATTACACTATCGATGAAGACCATGTTTTAGTTTGGTGTTATGACCCTCATTTACCCGCTCGTAACGGTGCTAAATATGAAAAAGTAGCCGTGACGGAGAATGAAGATGCTGCTCTTATTCAAAACTTTGGTATTGGATATAACGGTCATGAGAAATCACATTTGTTAGCGTCTACTGAACAACGCTTATTGTGGGAATTGCAAGGAAATACGTTTCCGAAAAATCCTTATGTGATTGAACGCGATAAAGATGGTTCTGGTAATTATTCAAACAGTAAACTACGTCAATTAGATACGTCGGAAGAGAAAGAAATTAAAGATTTTGAAAATCGTATCAAAGAATTAACTGCCTTGTATAAATCTGGTAAAAAAGTTGATTGGACTCTGAAATCTGGTGATGCTCTTGGATTTAAAGATAACACATTTGGTGTTATTGGAGATGGTAAAGAGCGTGAGTTAGTAGTATCAGCTAATTCGGAAGATGGTAAAAAACTAATTCAAGCTTATAAAAATGGGTCTATGACGGTCGCTCAAGGTGTGACTGTCACGTTTGATGGTGAAGATATTCGTATCAAAGTTCTAGGTACATTAGCTGCTGGTCTACATGACTTGGTATCATTCTCTATGATTCGCGACTCATATGTTGGTGATTCATATGAATATCAATCCAATTATGGTGGTCAACCACTTCAAGTCAATCGTATCAAAAATCCAAAAATGGACACATTGAAACTAGAAGTATTGAGTCCTGAACCAACGAAACCAATTGAACCAACTAAACCGGGTACAGAGCCTGTTAAACCGGTTGAACCACTTGAACCTATCAAACCAAATCCTGTAAATCCTTTGGTAGAACCTGTGGAACCAACTGAACCTAAAAAACCAACTCCTCCAGCAAGTTTAGTGATTGAATTGGAACCTGTTAAACCTACACAACCGCTTGTACCCGTAAAACCAACTGGGCCGGAGTTGCCAAAGATAACTGAACCAAAAGCGCCAGTGAAACCGACTGAACCTTCATTAGATGGTGACCATCCACGTTTCCCTGACGCTCCAAAAGAACCAACAAAACCAAATGTGGAAAAACCTACAGCTCCAAATGCACCGGTTGCGCCAACGAAACCAAAAGAGCCTGTTAATCCAGACGCTCCGGCTCCAGCAAAACCTAAAGAACCAACAAAACCAGTTGTTGCACCTTCTACTCCGGTAGATGGTTCTGAGAAACCTGTAGAGCCAGTTGAGCCAGTTGAGCCAACAGAACCAAAAGCTCCGGGTGTGGCTCCGATAGCTCCGACAAATCCATCAGAACCGACAAAACCAAGTGAGCCTACTAAACCAAATGAACCAACAGCTCCGACGAATGGAGATGTCGAACAACCTATTAAACCAAATGAACCTAGTAAACCTAGTCAACCTAATCAACCGGTTGAACCTACAAAACCAGGTGAGCCACGCAATCCGTCCGAGCCTATTCAACCTGTTGAACCGTCTAAACCGGTTATTGAACCAAACGAACCAAGTAAACCAATGGAACCAAGTAAACCAAATGAGCCTAACAAGCCTACTAAACCAGCGAAACCGGATGTGAATGAGCCGATTGCTCCAAACAAACCTAATGGGAACGCGCCAGTGAAACCTGAAAATAAAGAATTACCAAAATCAGGTGATGTGTCATCAGCGTTTTCTCTTGTTGCAGGTTTCGGTACACTTGGTTTATCAGGTGTGACAAAACGTCGTAAAAAAGATTAAGAAATTAAGAAAGAAGCCATTGGCTTCTTTTTTAATTAGGTATTGCAATTAAACTCACTTGTGATATAATATAATCAGAAAGAAGGAAAACAACATGAAAAAATTACTATTTGTATCAGCCACCGCTCTTGCATTATTTGCAGTAAATGTTCAGGCTAATGATGGCATGGGAGCACCTGTAACTGACCCAACAATTTCTGATTTGGTACGTGACCAACAAAATAATGACCCAATGGGTTATTCACGTGTTTTAGTTGACCAAGATGGAAATTTGGTGAAATTGGATAAACAAGAAATTCATGTGAACATTCGAAACGGGCAAAAAGGATTTGCGATTATTAATACTGGTCGTAATGAATATAAAATTGAAGTGCAAGAAAAAGATGGAAAAGCTGTTCTTCTATCGACGCCTCAATTATTGACCAATCTTAAAGTTGAGAAAAATGGTTGGGTGAAAACTGAATATGGTAAATGGCAATACTATCGACACGGAGAATCTCTACCAGCGGGATGGGCACAAATTGAAGGTAAATGGTATTTCTTCGACCCGTCACATGATATGAAAAATGGTGGATGGGAATTTATCAATGGTAAATGGTATTACTTGAGTGAAAGTGGTGCGATGTTGACTGGCTGGCAATATTTGGATGGTCACTGGTACTATCTTAACTCATCAGGTGCTATGGAAACTGGTTGGATAAACGATAAGGGTACTTGGTATTATCTGGATAAATCAGGTGTTATGAAATCAAATACTTGGTTTAAAGTTGGTGATAAATGGTATTTTGCGAGATATTCAGGGGCATTAGCTGTTAATACAATAATTGATGGCTATCGTGTAAATGAAAATGGTGAATGGGTTTAAAAGAGGGCAAAATCCCTCTTTTTAAAATGGTAAATTTTTAAAGGGGGAAAAACCGTAAAAAAAAGAGAGGGCGAGCCTCTCATATTTCAGTCTATCGTGGAAAGGAATCCACAGCGTATGCTTAGTATATGGCACGTCCGACATTTTCTGCATCGGTTATACTGTCGTAACTCCATTCGTAGTAATCATCGGTTAAAATGTCGAATACCTTTCGCAAGGGTAATCCTCGGGCCCATAGTGGGCTGCCTATTTCATACAACTGTTGTGGAGACATAGTTAGCTCTATACTACCTGGCTCATATTCTAATGCTTCCAATTTAGCTTCTAGGTCGTAGGTTGGCAAACTGGATGCATAGCGTTTGATATCCGTAATATGTTGTTCTAGGATGTCTTTCGGAATGTTTACAGCTTTGTCTAACATACCGTTAACAACGTCTATCTCATCTTCTTTGCCTAATAAGTTTCGAAGCATTTCTGGATGGTTTTCCAAGATAATCCGTTTGACGATAATATCTTCGTCATAGATGAGTATTTCAGGTTTGTAGTCAATATTTGCCAAAGCACAACGTATATCGATATGGTTGTGATGCAACCATTCGTCATATTTTTCAGGCATTTGCTTGTTTTCGATGGCTTTGATAATTTCTTTTATTTGCATGACTTTCCTTTCTATTGTTCTATTTCCTCTTCCAGTTCGTATATGAGGTCATCTAAGTCATAATATGACAAATTAGGATTAAAAAAGACATCTATTCGATTCTTGTCAAGGTTGTATTTGTTGATTAAGTGTTGGGCGTCTATAATGTCTCCGATATGTTTGGTATTAAATCCCCTCGCCCACAATGGGCTCCCGGCGTTATACAATTGTAACGCGTCCATTGTTCTTTCTAATGTTGTGGCTACATGTTCTTTTGCGGCTAACTTCACTCGGAATCGTCGTGAATCTCTTTTTCGCACATCATCATCTTGTAGGTTGTCATTTGTTGCAAGATGACGTTTTAGATGGTCGATTGCAATGTCTGAGTATGAGTCGAATAACGTTCTAACATTAAACAGTTCTTTTGGGTCATCCAATATGTCATTTATATATTCTGGATGGTTGCGATATACAGCTGCTCTAATGTTTGGGTTTTTAGATGTTCTATAATAGTCGGGAAACTGACCGATTTCGGCTAGCGCCATTTGAACATACTCATTGTCGTAGTCACGCCATTCCAGATATTTTTCTGGCATTTGGTTATTGTAAATCGCTGCGATTATTTCTTCGGTGTTCATGGTTTCCTCCATTGGTACATAAATTTGGAGTATAACGGCCATATGTTTTTTGGATTGGTATCGATGGCGTCTAACATTGAGTCTAATTCATTCTGTTCAAGTTGTAAACGGTCGATGTTTTGTTGAGCTAAATGAATATATCCGATTTCTGTGGGGCTCAGTGTTTTGGCCCAGAGTGGTCTTTGGGCATAATACAATTGCTTTGATGTCATTGTCGCCTCAAAAGTTGTAGGTTCAGCTGTGAGTGATGCTAGCTTAATTTTGAGAGTTGGATAGTCGGCATCATTTGCTGCAAAATTGTTGAGAAATTCTGCTAGATAGCGCGTGTCAGGATATGTTTGGTCCTCAAAATAGTTTAATAGAAAATACTCATATTCCGGGTGGTTTATGATATATACAATTGCGTCTGGATTGATTCTCAATACCATATCGCAGACTGATTTGTTTTCATCGAAAATGAGTTCGTTATGAAAATATCCATGTTTTGCGAGTGCTTCTCGTACGTCTGACAAGTAATGTCGTTTCCATTCATCATATTTGTTTTGATGTTGACCATTTTCGATGGCCTTTATGATTTCAGCTATGTTCATTTTGTTTTCCCTTCCGTGTAAGCGCTACCATATATCCTTACCGTCTTCCAATCGAGCGATTTCTATAGGTGTTAATGTTTTTGCCCACAAAGGACTTCCAGACTCGTACAATTCTTTTGGGGACATGGTGAGTTCGATTAATGTTGGTTTGTATTCAAGCGCTGCGATTTTGGTTTCTAGTATAGGATATCGAAGTTCAGAGTCATATTTCTTAATGTCTTCTACATGTTGTTTCAGTACGTCTACAGGTATGTCGTTCCTTGTGAAAACAAAGAATGATACTGTTTGTAATTGTTCAGGTTTTCCTAAAAGATGGTGAATTAATTCAGGATGAAAACTCAAAACTTTGCTTGTGACCAGTTCTTCGTCATCGTTAATGAGAATATCAGGCCGATAATCTATTTCCGCTAATGCATATCGTACGTATTCATCATCATGATAGAGCCATTCCTCATTTATGTCACCACGGTCTATTGAATCAATAATGTCTTCGTATTCGTCTAGGTATCCCATGTTATGTTTCCTTTCTATCTTATTCCTCAGGCATTATTTCACCGTTTATTAGGTAAGCGATTCTTCTTAGTTTTATACTTCGTGCCCATAATGGGCTATCCATGTCATACAATTGTTTGGGCGTCATGGTGACTTCCATTGTTGTTTCGTATTCTAAAGCTGCGAGTTTCAAATATATCATGGCATGTCATCGATAGTGTCTGGGGCATATTTCTTTACATCTGTTAGATGTTGTTTGAGTGCGTCTAGAAATGTGAATTTGGTCATTAAAAATTGTCGCCTTTTATTTTGTGTTAAAACATTCTAATCGTCTTTTCCAATTTTCCAGTATATATTATGTACTTCATCCTCACTCAATGTCGGGTCTAAAAGTGGCGTTGCATCGTCTTTACTGTGAGTGCGCTCTATACTCTGAATTTGATATATTGTATGTGGGCTAAACGGAAGGGCCCATAGGGGTGAATTTGTTTTGTATAGCTGCAGTGGCGTCATGGTTGTTTCTATTGGGCTTGGTTTATACTTTAGTGCCTTTAGTTTTGCTTCCATGTCTGCTATATAATAACCGTTTTTGTCGTTTTTCATATCTTTTATGTGCTGTTCCAACACATCCATCGGAATTTTGGCTTGTTTTTCTAAATATTCATTCACAATTATCAGGTTTTCGGGTTTACCTAATAATTGTGGGAGATACTTGGGGTTTTTTCTCATAGCTTGTTCTCTTATAGATGGATGCCAGTCATTGATGAAAATGTGAGGTGCATATCCTGTTTCCGCTAATGTATAACGTACAGAGCTATCTTCGTGTTTGGCCCATTCTTCGTAAAACTCTGTCCCTTCGCCATTGCGTATCATCTGTTTGATGCGATTTTTGTCCATGATTTAATCCTTCCTAGAAGGCTTCATAGGTTGATAGAACGTCGTTTTTGTGTTTGTTTAGTAATTCAAGTACCATGGCAACATCTTCACCCATTCGTGTGTCATACAAATCATTGTCTTTGAGTGTCTTTGCTCGTTCTTCATAATAATTAAAAATGCCATGCCAGTTAATGGTTGGACGTGTGTGATATTTTTGATAGGCTTCTTCTAATTTCTCAGAGTTTGTATGTACTCGAAAGCAATCTTTGTTGCAAAGCAAATTCATGAGAATGGATGGTTCACGACGTCTTTCATAGTCTACTTTCAATGTGTCGGATAGTTTTTCGAAATTTGGATTTTCTAAATGTTTGCGTCGTTGTTGTCCACGGATTTCTAGAATTTCGTCAAAATTCATATCATTTCCTTTCTAGGGCTGCCAAGCAAGTGGACCCGTTCTTTTATTTTTAAAAGCTCTTTGCAAGAAATCATCTGTATCTTCTCCTACGCTTTGAGCTTCTAAGACATAGCTGATATCATCTGGCGTCAAGTGATATGCCCATAGTGGTGAGTTTGCTTTGTATAATTGGATAGGTGTCATGGTTTTCTCAAGTGGTGTCGGCTCATAGATGAGCGCAGCTAGTTTTGTTTCCATGTCATCTCTAGGATAGTCGGAGTCGAAGGTATCCAAATCTTCTAAATGTTGTTCTAAAACTTTGATATCGGGATAGGTTACGGTTTCGAGTGCTAAATTTACCTCAATATAATACTCTTCTTCCCCTAGAAAATGCTTGGCATATTCAGGGTGTTCTTTTAGTATTGCGACTCTAATTACAGAGTCTGGGTCTTTCACAAATATTTCAGGGAAATAACCTTGTCGAGCTAGTGTATGCCGCACTCCTATGTCGGAGTGACGGGTCCATTCTTCATATTTTTCTTTTTGTTCCCCATTGTTAATGGCTTTTACTATTTCTGCTGGATTCATTTTTCAGTTCTTTCCGCTTCTGTTTGCTGTCCAATTTCTACTGTATCACTATCGTTAAATTTTCTCATGGATTTCCTTTCTAAAATGCTTCGTAAACGATTAATATTTTGTCTTTGTGTTTTTCTAATATGTCTACAACATCCTGAATATCGCTTTCTGTGTGACTATACCATTCACCTTTACGAATTGATTCAAGGCGCACGTGATAATATTGATAAATATCGTTCCAGTTAATGCCAGGTCGTTTATATTTTTCTAAGAAAAATTCTTCCATATCTTCTATTAAAATACTGCGATTTCCTTCCGTGTCATCTAATAGTGATAAAAACAAATAATTGTCACGTTTTCCACGATATATGTCTTTTTCTTTGATAATGTCCGACAATCTTTCGAAGTTCGGGTTTTCGAGGTATTGTTTTCGTTGTTCTAATCTAATATCTAATGCCGTTTCTAATTTCATGTTTATCCTTTCTAAAAGGCATCATAAATGGACGGATTTTCTAGCCATGATTCATGCCATGTCCATTCTTCGTATTTGCCATCACTTTTGACATTTAATCGATAGCAGTCTTGAAATTCTATCACAACGGTTCCTATTGTCCCTTCATATTTGACCATTTCAGTCGCATAAAAAATCGATGTTTCATGGCGTTCTTTCGGTGTTAAATGACGTATGAAGACCTTGTCACCTTTTTTGTATTTTATCATGTTTAACCTTTCTAAAACGCATCATATATGATACATAGTTTTTGACGTAATGGACCTAGATAATTCATAACGGTTTCCACATCATTTTTACTGGACAGACTAATGGGGTCTTCGTTTTCCATTTTCATGCGCTCATCAAAATAGGCATACAAGGAACTCCAATTGATGCTGTTTTTATTTTGTTCAATTGCATGTTCGATATCGTTTTTTCTTTCTGTCCCTATTAGTTCAAAAAACAGGTAGTTGTCTCTCACATCGCGATATCGATAATTGTCCATTGGATATATATCTGAGAACTTTTTATATCCTGGCGTTTCCAAATACTTCTTTCGTAGTTCGACACGTTTGTCCATTTGTGCACTGTTCATGTCTTTTCCTTTCTAAAATGCTGTATATTCAGAGATTGGCTCCAACCAATCATCAGCGTAGTGCCATGTGCTTCGTCCGACAGTCACTTTATTATATCCTCGTTCTGAATGGTCTACGACTTTTCCAGTTTTACCTTGAAGTTTTAACATCTCTGGAACATATGTTATGTATGGGTGTCGATGTTCTGACGGTGTGAGGACTTTTATGCGTACTTCATCTCCAACATTATATTTAGGCATTGTTTTTCCTTTCTAAAACGCTTCAAATATTGATGGTACAAATTGTTTACGATATGGCTCAAAATATTTCAACATTTCTTCCGTACTTTCCTTCACTAGCAAATGAACATCTTCTGTTTCGATAACTTTCTTTCTTTCATCTATATAATCATATATTTGTTGCCAATTTACGTCATATTCTATATCGGGGTGAAAATTGCTTTCATAGGCGGTGTCATTTTTTAAAATATACTGTATTATAAATTTTTTTTCATGTCGTCGTTTGATGTCATTACTCGTGAAAATGTGTAACAACTCGTCGCCAAAATGTTGCATTCGCATTTCATATAGTTGTTTTAAGTTGTTTTCTAATTTCATTACGTTCCTTTATTTAATTTGTTTTAAAGCTACTTGAGCTCGCTGTCTTTAATTTCTTTTAATCCCTTATCGTTTTTGAGATAATAAGTTTCGTTTTTACGAGTTATAATTTCGTATGTCATCGAGTTCAACCATGGTGATTGACTTGTGATAATTAATTGTTCGTCGGTTTTCTCGATGGTATACTTATGATTTTGAATATCCTTATGGGCCATATATACAGGGCCTATACATATTCCTATTCCCACTATAATAGTCAATGGCATGGTTATTATCAGTTTTACATATGAAATGTATTCTACTTTTAGTTTTTTCACAAACGCGGTAGTGAAGCCTCACCACCCAAACTTAGTCTGGGTGGCGCTTCAATAACGGGTTCCGTGTCTCAGCCTCTTCCCGGTATTGACTCCTTTTCTCACCATACGGTCTAAGCCTGA
>ERZ773263.1171-NODE-1171-length-16096-cov-6.361075_pt1 | contig 16096 bp, 16 predicted proteins | sample MGYA00511076_ERZ773263 | MGnify/ENA primary metagenome ERZ773263 (study PRJEB29015, sample SAMEA2738155) | human oral metagenome | biome: human oral; feature: human-associated habitat; material: saliva | place: China | collected 2195 ... | reverse complement strand
AATTTGCTAGTGTTTTACCAGCCTTACCAAAACCAATAATAATATTTTCTACTTTCTTATTCATATTTAAATACCTCTCTATCACCGATTATAGACCTGCTGATTAAAATTCTTTGTTAAAATGCTCAAACTTAAAAAACCTTTATTCTATCTCCACTAGAATAAAGGCATAAATCTTTGACTTCTTATAGTATTAGGAATTCTTTTTATTACTCGTTCTTTGTAGCCAATCCATGATAACTTTGGCAACCACCTTTGGTTTCTCTACATAAATTTCATGACTCGTATCTTTTATAAATTGAATAAAGATATGATTCATATTGTCATGGTTTTCTTCGATTTTATTCTTCTTATATTCATATACGAAATCTGGATGATCCGATAACAGTAATAATGTTCCAATATTCAAACCAGCATGGAAGATATCAATATAATGTTCTCGAAGTAAACTTATTAGCTTAGATATCGTTTCGTCATTCATATCTAACTGATTTTCTATAATAAAGGATTTTGTCATGATAGCGTCTTCTTCAAGCGTTATATTCATCAAATCATAATCGATGATACCTCCATCTAGGACGACTAGATTTCTTGCTTGTAAGTAGGAATGATATCGAATTGCTATATCAGCACCCATCGAAAAAGCAATGACATTAGATCCAATAGGAATTTCACTTGATAACCACTCTATCAAATCTTGTTCATCTCGAATTCTTACATCTCGATTTGAGTATTGTCCTGGAATATCAATAAACTGTACTTCATATCCAAGCTGGTTCATTGCTTTTTCAAAGTCTTGAATCGATTCTTTTGTACTGCCTAAACCTGAGATAAAATAGAACTTCTTCATCTTACTCCTTAGAAAATATATCGTAAGCCAGCCAATTATTGCTCAAATATTAGCCAAGCACACAAAACAAAATATGGTTAAATCAACATTTATATCATTAAAAATGTTTTATTCTGCATCACATTTCGAAAACAACAAACATTATTATTCACCCTTTAAAATATCGGGAAAGTTTCCAATAAGAAAATGCCTGTAATCAGAGTGGTTGATTGATTTTTTATATTCTTCTTTGATGATTTCCATATTTATCTTCTTTCGTTTTTCCGATAAGTCATCATATCGAAGAATTGTAATTAATCTATCTTTTTCTGCTTGTAAGATTGCCTCATATGCATCTGGTATATACTCCACATTTGTTACATTCACTTGTTCAGAACTTGCTACTGCATCAGGAATCTCAAGATTATATCCAGAATCCTTCACGTTTTTTGCAGAATAGATATATCCAGAAACACCTTTGTACGTATTAACTAGTGCGTTGGGATAATACTCTTCTAATCTAAGACGACCATCTTCATTAAACCCATAAGGTCCCCATTTTTGCCATTTACCATCATAAGCAAAACCAGTATCTTTGCAAAACTTCTCTATTGCATTACTTATATAAACAAGTACATTTTCTCTTTTTGTAGAAAAGTATACTAAAGGAATCTCATGATTAGAAACACGTGGTTCTAAAGTTGTTATGCCTTCGATCTGTGATGCGTGATAGAACATACTTACTTTATCTCCTTACTTTCTAGACACAAACATTCCATACTCTTTTGGGATTTCTATAACTCCTTGTTTTTCATAATCGGAAATCAGTCTATACAACTCTTCTTTTGAATAATTTTGCCAATCATTCATTTCCTTAAATGATTGGATATATTCCACTAAATCAGAATAATTGCTAATTAGTAACTTATCATCATACTCCAACTTCTCTACATCAGAAAACCAGTTTTTAAGTATGCCTTTGCCATTTTGCAAGGTAAATGTATGCTGTCGTTCTGTTTGGATGTTTAGCATCTGATTGATGAATGATTCAACACCATTTTCACCATACGTAGCAGAGTAGAATATTCCATTCTTTTTTAATACTCTTCTGATTTCTGATAAAGCCTTATCCAGATTAGGAATATGATACAACATCATATTTGCGATGACGATATCAAATCTTTCATCTTCATATAGTAACTCTTCTGCATTTACAACCGCATAATGAATATTTGAATGTTCTCCAATATTAGTTTTAGCTTCTTTAATCATTCCTTCAAATAAATCTGTAAAATAAACCTCTTTACAATCCTGAAGTAAATGTGTGTTATCTTTCCAAGTAATACCCGTACCACAACCAAGTTCTAAAATTGAAGATTTCTTCTTAATGTCATAATGATTTACAATCCAATTATTAAAGCCTTCTTTATTTGTAGAATACAGCTGATGTAATCGAATACGGATATTTAGTTTATCTGAATTTTTGTATTGTGTATCAACTGTATCTGTTGTAACTAATTTATTCATTTTCTTCTATATACTTTTGCTTTCTCTTCTTTTGTCAATAATACGATATTCTCTACATAAATGTAGAGAATAGAATTGATACCTACATTAAGAAAAACATATTATGTATTAAGCTCTTATGATGAAATAAGCTATCTGTATTAAATTGAAGTTTATAATACTGTCTTAACCATCAAAATCTCATCATTTTGAAACTCAATTGAAAAACCATTTTTTAAAAATAAATGAGCCGAAGGATTATCAGCAGCTATATCATCATAGAGAGCTTTTACTCCATTTGCTTTAGCTGTTTCACAAAGAAGTTGAATACCTTGCGTACCAAATCCTTGTCTCCTAAATTCAGCTTTTATAATTACATCACATAAGTAGATATTACGTAGCTTATCAAAATGATATGAAATTTCACCCACAAAGACTTTATTGGCATCATCTTTTAAATAACGATAGTATCTTTCTTGTCCTGAGTTTCTTACCCATAATGTATACCATTCTTCCCAGTCTTCTTTCGGAAAAGGAATTGTTCCTCCCCAAGCATCGTTATATGACATCGTTTCTATATCTGCCATCATTGACTCTCTGAACCATAAATCTTCTAATTCCGGTTTTACAACTTTTAACATTATTTTTCCTCCGCGAAAAAGACTCTTTATTATTCTAAAGGTTAAGAATTACTCCGTTATATTTAACCAATAATAGCACTGTGGCTTTAACCTAATTTCTAGTCATTAAAACTACCGTTTCCACATGGCACGATAGTACTAGAAGTTTAGTAGTTATCGGCCGCACTTCGCAAAAACTGGTCCACGAACTCTTTAACGATTGCACCATTTTTGCACCCACCATTATGCGGCATCAAACGTTCTGATCTTATTTAGGAAGCTATCCATATAACCGTTCAATTCCTCATAACGATCAAAAAGCTCGTTAACCGCCTTATCATTCATGCTATGGGTAAGTGCGTCTCTAAGTTTCTTAACGGACCTGCTGCCTATTTTTTCTTCCGCGCCGAATAGCTTCGTCAGCAGATCTTTATCAAAATCGTATCCAGCATAAGCTAATGCATGCGGAACCTGTTTCATTGTAACCTGTAATCGGTCTATATGCTGGCCGGTTTTGTTAAATTGATGGTCTTCCAAAACAACCTTGTATACTATCTCGCATATAGAAAACTTCTCTTTAAAGTCAGCTATCATTCTCTTTTTGTCTTTATCGGCCATCAAAGTTTCTATGCGATTCAGCTCATCTTTTGCACGATTTCTTAATGACAGCTTTTGCCCATCATCCAACTGCGTTAATGCCATCTATGTTCTCCTTTGTAGTAAGATCTTCAGTATTTTGTGGTGAAAGAATAAGTAGAAGCTCTTCCATGCTCTTTTCAATATTTGCCACATCTACAAAGAACAATGAGACCGTCGCGCCATCCCCACTATCAAAAGTAATTCTTCCGCTATCTTTCATAGCGGCATTGATCGGATAAAGAAGCCAGATTTCTGGCGTACCGTATTTCTTGGAATAAGCATACATCTGATACATGTCGGCCTGCGATATTCCATAGTTGGCCCCTTTGTCATTGACGAGGCTCTTCCACTTGGTATCCAGAATAACAACACTTCCATCATCCCTGGTGACTACAAGATCCGGTCTAAGTGCAAACTTTCGATGCTTCTCGCCATTCAATGTATTAAATAGGTAGTGCCCTTTATCCTGAGCAGAAACTTCCCAATTGACCCTATTGAATACCTTCTTCATATTACGAGCTACATATGACTCAAACACTTTTTCCATCGGAAACAACAGTGCTCTTGCATTGTCGGTCCCCGAAAAAGTAGTAAAGCTCTTGTCTTTCAGAAATACCTTTGACCACTTCATTAATATTTCATAGTCCTTGGTATTGCGATCAATTACTACCTTTGCGAAATCCTTATCATAGTTCTTTGAAGGCTCAACAAGTTCAAACGACGTAAGTAGCTGTCTTATCTCTTTGCCATTTTCAGCACTGCCGCTTATGCTCTGCAATTTCAGAAGTGTTGATTTTATCAAACGGTTCTCTGGCCTGTTTACCTGGTATTCATCAAATCCAACATAGAATCGCTCTTTATGCGCAAGGTTGGCCTTAATGTGCTCATTGACCATAAGCTTTCCTTTGTAAACGGTAAGGTTATCCTCCTGTCTTGCATAAGAGGATTTAATACCATGCTTTACAAGTGCTCTAACCTCTTGCAGATACATATTGATGAAGACCTCATACAGATTCATGCGATCCGTTTTAAGATTAGCATTCGTAAAGACCTTGCTCGGAAAATCCTTCATGCTTCGAAGCATCTTCATAAATACTTGCTTCGTCTCATCCTTCTCTCCGTTTACAAATTCTATCTTAGGCAAGACCTGAATCTGATAGTTATTCTTCATCTGGATGAGACCGACGTAATTTTTGAAAGTTACTGTCTCACCCAGATTTCTTTTGTACCCAATCTTGATAAAATCTAAAACATCTGATTCTGCATCATCTGAATCAAAAGCATGAATGAACTCTATAAGCTCTGCAAAAGAGTTCTTATCCATGCATTTATATTGATCCTTATAATCGGGATTCCCGATTACGGTCTCAAACTCTTTTAGCTCCAAGAGTTCCTTCATCTAATCACCACTTTTCTTATCCTTTATTTCTTTATAACTCATGATGTTGTCAAAGGCTTCATCTTGAATTACATAAGAGTAATCAGGGATATCAACGTCGGAGGTATCCCCCCTGAATATCTGATTTGATTTAATCTCATTAGCAAGAATAAACATATGCGCTGTATTCTCTTTGCCATTATCCCCAAGGACCATTCTTATCTTACTGTAGTCCTCATAGAAGTATTCCTGCAAAAGAGGAATAACTGACTTCTTGAATATACTTGCAAGCTTCTGAACCGTTGCTTCATCCTTAAGGCCCGTAAAGAAAGCATGACCTATGGTATGTTCCCTATCAAACAAATACTCAATACGCTTATTAATAACCTCAAGCATTTCTGCCACATCGAGTTCTACATTACCCTCAACGACTTTATCGGCACCAATATTTCTAAGAACCTGAGGGTTAGGCATCATCTCTTCAAACTGGAATCTTCGACGTAATGCAGTATCCATAATGGCTATGGATCTATCTGCCGTATTCATGGTTCCAATCAAATAAACATTATTCGGAACACCAAAAGGAACATTAGAATATGGAAGAGTCGCCTCCATAGCTTCCTTTGCACCTTTTCTCTTGGTAGGCTCGATAAGAGTGATCAGTTCACCGAATATCTTCGAAATATTACCTCTGTTAATCTCATCAATAATGAATACAAAAGGCCTTGTCTCATCCTCTACCTCAACTCCTGACTCGGTAGGAACCCGACTTAATAAATCGCCTACGTTTATTCGGTTTAACGGGTAGACAGACTTTCGATCCAATCTTGTGCCACCGTTAAGATCAATGATGCTAATATTTGCACCCTTGTATAGCCATTGAACCTTACGCTTCCTTGGATAGTATTCATCTGACGTATCAAATTCAACACCACCGGTGATAATAGCAACTCCATCTATAGCATCGCTGGAAGCACGTGCAACAACAACATCTCCTATTTCCATCTCATCTTGGAAATTTAAAAGGATACGTCTTTCCTTATCATTTAAGCCTTCCGTTTCGTCTTTAATCACCTTCGGTGACTTGTGCCATCCAATTCGAATAGTACCTTCGCTAAAGCATCTTTGCTTTAAATCCGGATCGTCGTTTCCACCGAGGATTACATTCCAAACGCGAGCATTTTCGCCAACAGTAACTCCGCTTGTGCTGGTTTTCTTTTTAGACGCCCTATCGCAAAAATCTTTAAATACACCATCTTTAATCGTATATTCAACATCAAATGAATCAGAATCCATCTTGGGTTTTATTCCCTCGATAAACTCTTCATACCCGTATGACTGATGAAATGTCGTAAACGCTACACGTTTCTCTTCATCTTTAAGAACACGATATCTATCCAGGACTTCCTCATACGGCCTTGCTTTCACTTCATCAAAACTCAATTTGTCGCAAATGGCAACTGCATAAATTGCGGTATTATATGTTTTTCCTGTTCCAGGAGGTCCGTAAAGAATTATGTTCTTATCGAATTCTGTCTCACCCATTTCATCATCACCGCCTTTATCATACATGAGATCTATTCCTGTTAAATCCATTTCCTGTAATGCTTCTAATAATTCCGGACGCATCTTATATTCATAAGTGTCCGCATTAATTTCACTGCCAACACGTCCCTGAAAAGCTATCGGGAAGTATCGCTGTGTATCTCCATCAGGGCAAGGATCCATTTCAAAGAAACTTAATGCTCTTTTGCTTGTGTTTAAAATGCTACTGGTATAAACGGTCGGGTGCCCTTTATATTTATCTGATAATGTTTTAGGTGATCCAATACCGCCAATATCAACATAGCAAGCAAGAACTCTCATGCATCCAACATGCGACTTGCTCTCCACCTCATCAATGAAGCGTTTCCAATCATCCTTAGTCAAATTTACAGGGTATTCTTCTTGAGAAGGCCAGTACTCTACAGCTCCTCCCAATACCCCAGCTTGCTCGAAGATATACTTATAAAACGGCATCAGAAACTTAACGGCGTCTTGTGTTTCCTTTACAATCTCCGTTGTTCTGGTATAATCATACGGTTTTGAAATTCTCTTTATAACCTGAATTTTTCTCGCTTTGCCACTGTCACGAAGTTCCTTGACCTCCTGCTGGCCACCCTCAGCGAGTAAATAGTCTCCCTGCTTATTTGTGTATGCGTAATAAGCGTCGACACCTTCCGGTATCTCCATATCAGCTATTACGTTATGACGAGAATAATCTTCTTCCTTACTTGCACCGTCTCTGGTTTCAACTCTTACGGAAAGTACCCATTCCTCGTCAGTTAAACTCTTATCGTTTAGTGAAATGGAAATACTATGAGGGTAATTCTTCCAGTCTTTTTCCTTCAGCTCAACCCAGAAATATTTCTGAGTATTGTTACCCTGATTAATCCAACCAGAGCATGACTGTGCTTCTAAATCAGGGAATGCACTAACAACATGTGCGCAGAACTTTGTGTACTCTTCGCGGGCCTTTCCGCCCTCTTCCTTGAAAGCCTCCATTGCCTCTTTATCAGGGCCGGCTTTATCAGGATTAACATAATGCTTTCCGGCATAGTCCCTAAGGAAAGCCACGATTCTTTCAAAGTCAATGGCATCATATTCTTTGTCGCCCTTACCGAGCTTTCTTGCCGCAAGGTCATAGATTCTATAGTTTTTTACAGTGAAATTCTTATCCCTGAACGCTTTAACTTTTCTACAATTTCCTATGTACTTGCTTAAATCCGATACCTTCTCAAGGTCAATTCCAAAGTACAGATAAATGTTAGGATTACCTGAATTAGAATTAAACACAGGGAATGTATAAGGTTTAAGGCAATGAAGTATTACCGAAGCTGATGCGGCCTGCATTCCAGGTATTCCTGTCGATAATGCATTCTGGCATATATCAAACATTTCCTCGTCAGACTCATTATCCAGAATATCTATGCACATCTGAATAAAGCGCACGCAATCATCTTTCTTTGCATCATAAAAAGAGTAGAACGCTGTTCCAAACATTCCAATTGAGGCATCACCCTCACGATTGGAATATGCATTGTTATTAGCATTCTCCCAAATCGTGTCGAGCAGGTCTGTTAATCTTGTTTTTTCACTGTCCGGCAGATGGCTTTCTGAAATAGATTTTTTCTTAATATCTACCTTCTGTCTCCAAGTGCCAATAACCATGTGATAAATCAGATTCATATCCTTAAAATCGATCTGATCAAGGTTACCCATATTTTTATAAGCACGTACTGTTTCGCGAGCAAGCTCATAGCTACCATCGTGCTTGTCAGGATCCATCTCTTCAGTATGCTGCAATTCCTGACAGATATTTAAATACTCACGAGTTTCCAAGTTAACTCTTACCGGGCTCTGAGGTGTTCCAAATCCATGTTTTTCCATAACAAAGAGATCGTATAAGTCACCCTCCAGCTCCTCAATAAGCTCAAGTTCCATATAACGTCGTCCTGCGGTACCATCAAACTCACCGGTAAGGTCATATTTATGGTCGTCTATATCGGGCACTTCGATATTTACTTTATTTGCTTGGCACTTTAATCTAACAGCATGTTCTTCGCCGGAAACATAAATATATACAATGTCACCCTCTTCGACATTTGTACTCTGCTTCCAATCAATTTTATGCAAATCCCTAAAAGCATTAATACAGTCATACTTTTTAGGATTTCCTGATACAAACCATTCTGTTGCCAATGCGATCGCCTCTTTTCTTAATAGTTATTCTTCTAGACCTGCTTGTCTTTTATATATTTACCACTTTTTATACGCTCATCACTTGGTTTTTCTGCATCAGCAGGAATGGCCCAATAAGAACCTATCTTTGTTGCCCCTTCGATACGTCCTTCAGAGCACAAAACTTGAATCCTTCTGACGGAAATCCCCCACTTTTCTGATGTTTGTTTTATAGATAAGTACTCCATATAGTCCTTTCCAAAAATTATAAAAAGCACATTATACAATCTAACGATAATTATATGCCAAAGTGCGAATAAAATCAAACAAAAAAAGCGGCAAGACAATCGCCTCACCGCTAGGTTTTATCTATCAATTTCCACTTCAAGTCCGGCTTCAAAACATACCAGCAAATGGTCCTCATACACTTTTATCTCCCGAATATATTTTCTAACCATCGTCTCATCGTATTCGGTAAGCTCCTGGTTTGCCTCTTTAAGGAAAGTCTCAAGCTCTCTGATTCTTTTTTTGAGGCCCTCCTTCTCAGCCTTGTCTACCAAAAACTGCTGCTTCTTCTCATTTAAAATATCGATCTCATCTGCAAGCGCCGTATAGTCTTTCTTGGCCTGAGCCAACCGTACAAGTTCCTTTTGTTTTACACTAAGCTTCTCATCTAATGCCTCAAGTTCACCGGTATTATCATCGGCAAGCGCTGCTTCAATGTTTTGCATCAAGATTTCTTTCGTATCATCGGAGCATTGAAGAACCTGGTTTATCGCTTCAACAGTGGCTGCTTGAAGTTCAGCTTCCTTAATAGTTCTTGCATCATAGGCGCTCGGCCCATTTTCTACTCTGGTGCTGCATCTCCATACATTCGAGTAAACTCCTCTATTGTTCCAAGCCACCCTTCTGTAAATATCACCGCATTTTGTGCAGGTGCAAATGCTGCTTAATGCATATTTGCTGGAATATACTCTTCGCCTTTTCCCTTTACCGCTAAACGTGTTCGCCCTTCGTAGCATCTCCTCTTGAACTTGTGTAAAAACGTCTCTGGGAATAATCGCCTCATGGTTACCAGTCACATAATACTGAGGGTAGGATCCGTCATTCTTAATTCTTGTTTTCTCAATAAAGTCTGTGGTAATCGTTTTCTGCAAAAGCGCATCACCGATATATTTTTCGTTTTTAAGAATTCCCTGGATCGTGCTTAAGTGCCATCTATACTTTTTCCCGCCGGTTTTTATTTTATCCCTTTCCAGACCGTCAGCAATGTCTCTTAAGCTGGCCCCCTCTAAGTATTCCCTGTAGATGCGGCGTACTATTTTGGCTTCCTCTTCATCAATCACAAGGTTACCTTCGGCGTCTTTTGTGTATCCCAAGAAATGGTTGTGGTTTACTTGGACTTGTCCATTCTGGTATCTGAACTGTAATCCAAGCTTCACGTTCTGGCTTAAAAACTGCGACTCCTGCTGAGCAAGGGAAGCCATGATTGTAAGAAGAAGCTCACCGCTTGCTTCTAATGTATTGATGTTTTCCTTTTCAAAAATGATCGCTATGTTCTTATCCCTGAGCTGCCTTACATACTTGAGGCAATCTAAAGTGTTTCTGGCAAAGCGGCTGATGTAGTCGGTGTAGTGCTCGACCTGGGTTTCGTAGCTTCCAGCCTGTTCATCGCTGTCAGTACTTACTCTACAGTACGCTGCGACTTTAAGCTTTGGCTTATCTGCCTCTTTTGATACCCTGTTCCCAGCGCGTCTCCTGGCCGGGATAAGTGTTACATTTTCATTCATCGTTATCCTCTCCTATCTGGCTATATGTGTATTGCGCCTGCAAGTATGGATCGTCGTATTTCTTTTCCACCTTGCCGGGGAAAACCATATCCATAAAAAGTGCCAACTCACGCTCAGTCTCTTCATTCATATAAAGCGGAAGAAGCAAATGCGGAGCCAGCGGTATGGTCCCCTGGTCTACTGCAAATCTGCTGTAACGCTTCGCGGCTTCCGTATTGCCTGACACGTCGCCAGAATACTTCGAGCAGATATAAACCAAAGGACGGTATTTCTTTTGTGTATGCATCCGACGCTCTCCTTTCGTTAAAAGATAGAGATTTTAATCTCCTCATCTTCCTAAGGGGATTACGCAGATCGAATCCAGGGCCTAATCTACCGTTTAACGATAGAGCCTGAATAAGCCTTTGAAATCAATACTTTTATTCTCTATATGTGTTCACCTTTGACAGCAAAACTACCGTCTCGACATGTGGTGTAAAACAGAATAGATCAACTGGTACAATCTTTTTAATCTTATATCCAGCTTTCTTCAACGGTTCAATATCTGTTATCTGTGTATATGGATTACAAGAAATATATACGACTCTATCTGGAGAAAGCTGTGCTAGTTTGCGCATGAATGGTAGTGTCATTCCAGATCTTGGTGGATCTAGAATTACTACATCTGCTTTTATATTCATGCGTTGAATAAACTCTGCCGCATCTGCTGCATAGAATTCTGTATTTAATAATTTGTTGTGCTTTGCATTGTTTTTAGCATCTCGTATAGCTTGTGGATTGATTTCAACTCCAATAACATGCTTTGCAGATTGAGCCGCTAGTAAAGAGATTGTTCCAATACCACAACATGCATCCAATACAACATCAGTATCTTTAATCTTCGCAAGTGATAGTGCTGTACGATAGAGCACTTCCGTTTGTTCTGGATTAACTTGATAGAATGACTTTGATGAAATGCGGAACTCTAAGCCACCAATACGGTCAGTGATATAACCTGGACCATATAATACTCTTTCATCTTTTCCAAGTATCATCGATGTACGAGCACGATTAAAATTCAGAATAATCGTTTTAATCTGTGGAAATTTCTTTACCAGTGCGTTTACGAAATTCTTTGAACTTGGCAGTCCCTTTGAACCAATTACGATATCAAGTAAAACATCATTTGTTGCTTTCGAGATACGGATATACGCATGACGTAACGTACCCCTACCACTATCTTCATCGTAAATTTCAATACGCATGGATTCTGCTAACTTACAGATTGTCGTAAGAATCTCATTTGCGAGCGTATGTTGAATCAAACACATCTCACTTGGCACTTTACGATGACTATTTTCTTCATACATGCCTGCATAGATCCTGTTAGTCTTTTTATCTCTTGCAAAGCTTGCATAGATTTTATGACGATAGTGATACGGGTCTTTCATGCCAAGCACCGGTTCAACTGCTTTGGTACGGAAAATCTTACGCATCTCTTCACGTTTCATTTTTAATTGTTCTTCATATGGGACATCGATGTATGCACATCCACCACACTTTTTACTCACTGGGCAATACTTCATAATGTTACCTCTTTTAATGTATATACAACGTTATCTGTTACTTTACGTAGAACTTCATAGGATTGATGACCATTTGCGATTAGCACACAATCATGGATACCAAGTGCTTCTGCAACTTCTTTATCATGTACAGTGTCACCAATATACTTACATTCAGATGGTTCTACATCACTCTTTTCCATCCAAATCTTTGCCATCTCTACTTTTGAAGCCGCAAGCAGATTATCAATCCCTAGAATTTCATCAAAGTATTGATCAATTCCTAGTAATTTACACTGCTCTACAAGTTTATCGTGACGAGATGCGGATAGAATGACATTGCAATATCCAAGCTGGATTGCCTTTTCTACCGTAGTAATAAAATCATCCATCAAAGAACACTCATCGAAACGACGGTCGTATTCTTGATTAAATTCAAGAGATACTTCCTCATAGCTTTCTGTATCAAAGGTATAACCAATATGGTAATAGTAGTTAATTACCGGAAACGAGAATGTGTTGAGATAGTCTTGTTTTGTGACAGGATACTTCTCCATTTCCCTCTTTTTTAACATTTCATTTTCAATCGATAAGCACAATTGTAAATCATCTAAAATTGTGCCATTAAAGTCCCAAATTAAAGTTTTCATGGATTGATTATATCATCTCTTTTCGATGTCTAAGAAAAAAGATGTCGCCATCAACAGGATTATGTATCCGCGTTAATATCGACATCGATTTCTTGAATCTTATTTTCCTTAAATTTCCAACTGCATACTTTTGTAGGCTTTTTTATCATATATGATGTAGTTGAAACATGGTTATCAATTAAATCATATATTTTATACCCAGCCATATCATAGAATGTAACACTGTCATTTTCAGTATTATTTTTTCCCTGAAAGGATGTACTTGGACCTACGCTATAGTATGTATCATTGATTGTATAGTCTTCACTCCAATGTACATGACCTTGCATGACTAATACTGTATTCGTATTTTGAATATGCTGAATAAACTTTCCAGCTTGTGGTAAACATGGTATCCCTGGATATTTTCTGACTGGATGATGCATCAAAACGATTTTCTTTTCAGGTGTATTTAGTTTTTTATCAAGCCAAGAGAAATCCTCATCTGTGAATTTCCCATTTGCATTTCCATACTCAGAATTATTTAATGCAAGAATCGTATAGTCCTGTATTTGATGCATAGTATGACTTTTAGTTCCAAATACTTGCTGATAATTATCATTATCATGATTTCCAGGAATCGCTATGCTTAGGATTTCCGGAAAGTACTGTTTAACAATACTTTCCACTGTACGATAATCATCAGCACTTCCATTATCACAGATATCACCCGTCAAACAAACACAATCATATTCTCCGTGTTGTAGCGCATCTTGCAAGCACATCTCCAAGTGTTTTAATGGACTCTCTAGTTTAGCAAGTAGTCTTTCATATGCATCATCGGCTGTGTAATGTGCACGATAATGTATATCACTTAATTGCAAGATTCTCATTACTTCAGCTTCTTTCTAAGCCATCCATTTACGATATCTAATACAAATACAGTCACAACAACTACCAATAAGATAATGCTTACTTTATCCCAGTTTCTTGCTTGGATTGCAAAGATTAATGGTGCACCAATTCCACCTGCACCAACAAGACCAAGTGTTGCGGCAGACCTTACACCAATTTCAAAGTGATTTAAAATCAGGGATGTATATGTTGGCATTACTTGTGGAAGACGCGCATAGAAGAAAGTTTGTACTGGATTGGCACCTACTGAATGCATCGCTTCAATCGCATCCTCATTCATTTTTTCCATCTCCTCGGTAAAAAGTTTCCCTAGCATACCGATTTGATGAACACCAATCGCTAATACTCCCGCAAATGGACCAGGACCTACCATCTTTACAAAGATGATTGCATATATTAATTCTGGGAAACTACGCAATACATCCAAGATGATTTTAGTGATCTTTGGTACTAGCGTATTTCTTGACCATAGGTTATGGCTAGCTAGTAACATTAATGGAAATGCCAAGATAGTACCGATTGCTGTTCCTACGAAAGCTATCGCAATTGTAAGAATCATGAGTGAGAATACATCTTCTCCACTGCCATCGAAGAAATATGACCAATCAGGTTTTAACAATCCTCTGACTGTATCTATTACCATGGAGGGTGAAAAATTATTCAGTGCTGAATAATCTAAGCCATAACCTGATAGGATAATCAATAATATAAGGCATAGTAGTATCCATATCGTTGAATACTTTCGAAGAGTTCCTATCATACACACTTCCTCCTTGCGTATTCACTGATTGTATCTACTAGAATAACCAATATCAAAATCATTAGGATAATGATTGATACACGATCATACTTAAATAGCGCTAGCGAAGTATTTAAGATAATACCAATTCCACCTGCTCCAACATAGCCTAGTACAGTTGAAGAACGTATATTAATTTCTAGTGCATAGAAAGTATAGCTGATTACAGCTGGTAATATTTGTGGCCAAACCGCCCATACTGCAATCTTAAACTTATTAGCTCCCACAGACTCAGCGGATTCAACAGGTAGTGTATCAATCGTTTCAATAGATTCATACAGTAGTTGTGATACTAAGCCAAAGGTAAAGATGGTCAAGGTAATCACACCTGTAACTTCTCCAATACCAACAATCGATACTAAGATAGCTGCTAGAAGTGTATTAGGAATTGTACGAATGATATTCATCACAAAGCGAATACAACCTGTTAGTACGGCATTCTTCGTAATCAGTGTTGTCGCAAGAAAAGAGAACGGAATGGCTAAAAGTACACCTAGTAAAGTACTTAATATTGACATTTGAATCGTCTTAATAATCGGTGTTATAAGTGATGGAAGATACGACCAATCTGGATGAAGTAGTTTCTGTAGAAACAATTGCATCTGTTTTGTATTTGAAAGTACTTCCGAAAGATTCGCATTTGTAATACGTATGCAGGCATATAAGCATATTACCAATACTGCAAATGTCCCTAAATGTTTATACCATTGATAATGAACTGTATTCTTAATCTTCATCTTGAACTTCCTCTTCAAGATTTGAGATGCCTTTGTAAATATAATTTAATTTTTCATCCGTAAGTTCTTCAGGAGTACCCTCAAATACCAACTTACCATCTTGTAAAGCAATAATCTTTGTTGCAAATGCCTTAGCTAGTTCAACTGAGTGAATATTTACAATAACTGTGATACCTAGTTGTTCGTTAATATCCTTTAGATCAGATAGAATCTTCTTCGATGTTACAGGATCCAAGGAAGCTACAGGTTCATCCGCTAGGATGATAGTTGCTTCTTGAAAGAGTGTTCTAGCAATAGATACTCTTTGTTGCTGCCCACCTGATAATTCATCGCAACGACTATGGAGTTTATTCTCTAATCCAACTTTAGCTAAAACTTCATTACATAGCTGATAATCTTCATTAGAGAATAATCCTAATGTACTTTTTAGCGTACTATAGGTTCCAAGTTTTCCAGATAATACATTCTTCTGTACTGTATTACGCTTAACCAAGTTAAATGATTGAGATATCAAACCAATTTGTGTTCGTATCGTTTTCAATTCTTTCTTATTGGCTTTGGTGATTGATTTACCATCTATCAAAATTTCACCATTCGTAATCTCATTAAGGCGATTAATAGAGCGCAATAATGTTGATTTGCCCGCACCAGAAAGACCGATAATCGCAACAAATTCAGCATCTTGAATCGTTAGATTTACATGATCTAGTGCATGTACTCCATTTTTGTATATCTTTGAAACATTTCTTAATTCAATCATTTCTTATTGTGCTGCCTTTTCGATATAGTTAGACATTGTGTCATATGCCTTTTCATCTGCTTCTACATAGCCAGTATGATTCCATAATGACATTGCATCTTTTGCGGCTTCATCTTGATTCATATTTAAGAATACTTCTTTAATCTGCTGTTGTAGTTTTTCATCCATCGTTGGTAATACCGCAATCGCATCATTTGGAATATCACCCTTTGTCAAATATAGAACTTTCA
>ERZ773263.1168-NODE-1168-length-16103-cov-10.769192_pt1 | contig 16103 bp, 3 predicted proteins | sample MGYA00511076_ERZ773263 | MGnify/ENA primary metagenome ERZ773263 (study PRJEB29015, sample SAMEA2738155) | human oral metagenome | biome: human oral; feature: human-associated habitat; material: saliva | place: China | collected 2195 ... | reverse complement strand
TCGACACTCCCCGCGTCCTGGTGCTGCCCTCGACCGTCGAGGAGATCAAGCTCGCGGAAGACATGGCCTCGGACCTCAAGGCGGGCACCGAAATCTACGTCGCCGCCCCCAAGGGATCGAAGGCGTGGACTCTCACCGAGACCGCCATGAAGAACGCCGGCTACAACACCGCCAACCTCTTCGAGTACACCCGCCCGCAGGTCGCGGTGTCGGGTGACGGAATCGCCGAGGCCGGACCCGGGTACACGCTCACTACCTCCGTGGGCACTCCGACGACGGTGAATGTCTCCGCGCAGGGCGGCACCCTGGGCGGACGCCAGATGCGCGTGGTCCAGATCGGTGGCGACGGCACGGAGACGGTTCTCCAGGACTGGGATTCGATGGAGGGTAGCTCGGACGAGAGTGCGTCCACCGCCTCCTACGCCTGGACCCCGACCAGCGCCGACGTCGTCCTGCGCCTCGACGTGCGCCAGGATCCCCGCGTCGTCACCTCGGCGACCGTCACCGTCAAGGCCAGCTCTGACTCCGCCCCCTCCGGCGGCCAGTGGACGTGGGGCGTGCGCGGCTGGTGGTATCGCTACACGGACGGTACCTACCCCTCGAACACGGCCAAGACCATCGATGGCCAGGTGTACCGCTTCGACGCGGACGGCTACATGCGTACCGGCTGGGTTTTCGAGCAGGGCTCCTGGTACTACCACGCTCTGTCCGGCGCGCAGGCCACCGGCTGGGTTCTCGACGGGGGCTCCTGGTACTACCTGAACCCCGGCACCGGCCAGATGGCCACGGGATGGGTCAAAGACGGTTCGCACTGGTACTACCTGAACCCCGCCAACGGCAAGATGAAGACCGGATGGCACTACGAGAACGGCTCCTGGTACTACCTCAAGCCCGGCAGCGGCCAGATGGCGACCGGCCGCCTGTGGATCGTCTGGAAGTACTACCGCTTCTCGGACAACGGTGCGTTGATCCGCTGATCCACTGAGCCGAAGGACTACCCATGCGTCGCGCCCGCCCCACTCGGACTCGCGCCGGGGGAGCGGGCGCGCTCGCAAGACGACGCGAGGCGCGGCCACATGCTGCGCCCGCCCTATCGCGCCCCACAGGGATGTGCCGCGCGATCCCTCACCCTCATGCAGCTCAACACCCTAGGTGTAAAGAAAGTGAGCCGACAATGTTCCACTACCGACGCGCAGCGCTGACGCTCATAGCGGCCGGCGCCCTCGCGCTCACCACGATCGGTGTGCCCGCAGCCTTTGCGGACGAGGCCGATGCCACCCAGGCCTCGTCGCCCGAGCAGGCAGTGAATGACTCTCCTGCGACGATCATCGTCCAGCTCGAGGCGGGCGACGCGGGAGCCGACCGCGCCGCGCACTACGCGCAAATGAAGAAGCGCATCGGCGAGGCCGTAGCCGCAGCTCTACCGGGTGCGACCATCTCCGATGTGCGCGACTACCACCATGCCTTCGACGGCTTTGCGATCCAGGCACCCGCCTCGACGCTCGGTGCCATCAAGGCGACGGCCGGCGTCAAGGGCGCTTTCCTCGACGGCAGCCATACGTTCGTCACTGACGAGGAGATCGACGGACACTATCGTGCTGCTTCTGGCGGCGGAGATGCTGAAAGTGCGCCCGGAGCGGCGGCACGGATGATGCGAGTCGACGCGGCTACTCAGAAGGGGCAGGGCCAGGTTATCGAGCTCATCGACAGCGGTATTGATACCTCGCACGAGGCCTTTTCCGGCGACATGGATCTCGCATCGGCACGCCTCACGCAGGATCAGACGGCTTCCCTGACGTCCCAGCTCGGCGCAGGCCAGGCGGGAGTGTGGGTCAGTCCTAAGATTCCCTTTGCCTACGACTACGGTGACGGGGATACGAACGTGCTCGCCACGTCTGAAGGCGGCGAAGAAGCGCGTGCCGCGAATACCCAGGGCACGCGAGTCGCCGCCCTCGCGGCGGCCAACGGGGGGCAGTTTTCCGGTGCCGCACCCCAGGCGCAGCTGATCGTCGCGAAGGTGACGAAAGATCCGGGCAACAGCGCGAGCGATGTCAACCTGTTGGCGGCGCTCGACGACGCGATGGTTCTCAAGCCCGACGTCGTCTCGGTCTCCTTCTCTAAGACCGAAGGAATGACGGACGATGCTGAGACCCTCTACGCCCACGTCTACGAGACTCTCGGCGCGCAGGGCACGACCGTCTATGCGCCCGCTGGTGACGTCGAGAGCTACGGACGGGCGGACGACCCCGATAACGGCGCGCTCGGCTTCCCCGCAGCCTTCTCCTCGACCCTCGCCGTGGCCTCGGTCAACGAGCAGGAGATCATGGGTGCTCTCACCTTCGGCGATCGCCTGATCGGGTACCGCCCCCTCGCTCGCATGGGCAAGGGCGATGGACCCGGATTCGACACTCTCGCCGAGGGTACGTACCGCGTCGTCTACGCCGGAAACGGATCGAGCGAGGACCTGACGAAGTACCTCGGCGCGGACTACGGGGACCTGTCGCGCACGATCCTCCTCGAGGAGCTGGGCGGCAACGACTCGAGGGGCAACTCGGTGGAGGTGAAGCACAAGATTAAGGCCCTCAAGTCCCTGACCAGCAAGCCCGCCGGCGTTCTGCTCGGGCACTGGTACGACACCGAAACACCCGTCAAGTGGTCGGTTGACCGCTGGTTCAGCCTGCCGATGGCCACCATCACGACCTCGGACCGCAACCGCCTCTACGACGCCATTAAGGCCTCGGAGAGCGGATCGGTCGAGGTCAGTGTCTCTGCCTCCATGACACTCACCGTGCCCGAGGGCATCCACGCCTCCGACTTCTCATCCACGGGCGTTACCCCCGACCTGAGGCTTAAGCCCGAGGTTGCGGCTCCCGGTGGCAAGGTCACGTCCGCGACGCCCGGAAATGACTACGATAGCGAGTCCGGCACTGCCGAGGCCTCGGCTCAGGCCGGCGCGGTCGCTACCCTCGTGCGCCAGCGCGTCGCCTCCGACCCGGACTTTGCGGGCCTGCCTGCCGCCGAGAAGAACGCGGTTGTCACGAAGCTCCTGATGGGCACCGCCCGCCCGATCGTGGACGCGGAGCAAAATGATGGCGCCTACTACTCGCCGCGCCGCGTGGGCGCGGGTCTGGTGGATGCCCAGGGTGCCACGACCTCGTCCGTGTACCCGAGCGTCGTCGGGGCGCCGGACCCCTCGCGCCCCAAGGCTGACCTGGGTGATGGAACCTCCGGCTGGACCTTCCAGGTGACCCTGACGAACGTCTCCGACACGGCCCGCACCTACACGCTGGGCGGCCAGGCGCTGTCCGAAAAGGTCGCGAGCATGCTGTTCACGCGTCACTCGACGAACTGGGCTGGGCAGGGCATTGACCTGACCTTCTCCTCCGAGACGGTGACCGTGCCCGCCAAGGGAGCCACCACCGTGACCGTCACCGTGACCCCGCGCTCGGCCTTCGCCTCGTACGCGGCTGAGAACGCGCCCAAGGGCACGTTCGTCGACGGCGCCGTCACCTTCACGAGCGCCGACGGGGCCCCGAACCTCACCGTCCCCTACGTGGGCTTTTATGGCTCCTGGGGTGCACCCGCGATCTTCGACCTGGTCACCCCTGACAACCACATCAACGGCTACGGGTCGACGTTCATGAACGGACGCCTGCCCTTTGGGCAGCAGAGCCCCTTTGACGTTGAGGACGAGAGGATGATCAACGGGGTCAACCCCGACCTCTTCGTCATCTCGCGCTCCACGGACGAGGACGCCCGCACCTCCGTCACCCCGGGCACGGTGCTGCTGCGCTCCGTCCCCTCCCTGACCTACACCTTCACCAACGAGGCCGGGGAGACGATCCGCTCCTTCACGTGCGGGCGCGCGGATCGGTCCATCTACGACGTGCACACGCGCTCGCCGCGCACGGTCGAGGACTCCGCGCCGGGCTGCGACCCGTGGTTCAACGGCTACGCGCCGGACGGCACCGAGTTGCCGGACGGGCGCTACACGCTGACGATCGAGGCCTCGACCTACGGCCCGTCGCCCGCGACCCAGGCCATCAGCTATGCCGTCACGCTGGACACGAAGGCTCCCGTTATTTCCAACGTGACGGTGTCGGGCGAAGGCAAGGACCGCGTCCTGTCCTTCGATGTCACCGACTCTTCGGCGATCGCCGGTGTGGGCTTCTCGGCCACGCCGGACGGTAAGGTCGTCGAGCGCGGTGCCGAGGTCTACCCGACCGGACGCGGTGAAGATGGCCTGGTCCACCGCCACTTCGACGTGCCGCTGAAGGACGCCCTGACGAGCATCGGCGGTGACCCGTCGACGATCTACCTGCACGTGTGGGACTGGCCGGTCAACGGGGCAGCAGCCCCGGTCGCCCTCAAGGCGATCCCCATGACGTCGCTGACGTTGTCGCGCCAGTCGGCCACGCTCGGCGTGGGGGAGACCGTCACGCTGAGCGCCACCCACGAGCCTGCGGATGCGAACGTGACCGGCCTCGTCTGGTCCTCCTCGGACGAGGCCGTGGCGACGGTGAGTGCGACCGGTGAAGTTACGGCGGTGGGCGCGGGTGATGCGACCATCACCGTATCCGACCCGACGCAGCCGAGCGTGTCCGCCAGCGCTACCATCCGCGTCAGCGCCCCCGCCCCCAAGGCCGGTACCTGGAAGCGGGATGGCCGAGGCTGGTGGTACCGCTACGAGGACGGCACGTACCCCGCCGATACGACGGTGGCGATCGACGGAGCGACGTACCGCTTCGACGAGCGCGGCTACATGCGCACCGGCTGGGTGAAGGAGCAGGGCTCGTGGTACTACCACAGTGCATCGGGCGCGCAGGCGAGCGGGTGGGTCCTCGACGGGATCTCCTGGTACTACCTGGATCCGGCGACGGGCGTCATGGCGACCGGGTGGGTCAAGGACGCAGATACCTGGTACTACCTCAATCCCGCCACCGGCAAGATGGTCACGGGGTGGCTCAAGGACGGCGGTGCCTGGTACTACCTGAAGGCCGGCAGCGGCGCGATGGCCACGGGCCGACTGCGCATCTTCTGGACGTGGTACACCTTCTCCGAGACGGGGCAGCTGATCGGCTAGGCCGCCCCTGAGGTTGACCGTTCAGGCTCGCACACCCTGCTGCATGTGGGATGCGCGGGCCTGGCGTCTGTCAAAGGGGCCGAGCGCCAAAATTCCCAGGCTTTTTTCAGGTTGTCTTGTCGTTGTCGCAAGGTTCGTTCTTTACACTGATTGTCATCACAAGGGAATACGGCACGGACCAAGAGGGTCCGGGACATGCCGACGAGACTTTTTCGAGGAGCCTTCTGGGAAAACTTGCACTGTGTTGATGGGATAGGCTGAGGGGTCGACCGCGAGGTCGGCCCCTCAGCCTATGCGCTGCCTTGCACAAAATGTCAGTGGGTGGACATGACGATGGCCTAGCGGACATGCATACTGCACAACTGGCAGAACTTACGCATAATGGGACGGCGCGCCACACGGTGCGCATCTCATCCTCACGTTGTCGATACGTAAGTGAGCCATTGATGTCCCATCACTCCACCCCGGCACTCGCCCTCGCCGCCGCCCTCGCCCTGACCGGCGTGAGCGTCCCGGCGCTCGCGGCGAGTCCCCAGCCGGGCGGTGTCCTCCCCGCTAACCCCGCCCAGGCCGCCTCCCCCGAGGCGCGCACGGGCACGCGCGTCGAGGACCCGCTCCTCTCCATCCGCCAGGCCGAGGCCGGGGGAGGGACCCTGCCAGACGCTGCCTCTGCGCAGGAGGCGGCTGATGACACCCCGACGACGATCATCGTCCAGCTCGAGGAGGGCTCGGTCGGCGGCTCTGCAACGGCCACGCGCGACGAGGTCAAGGCCCGCGTTGCCTCGGCGGTTCAGGCGGCCGTGCCCGGCGCGCAGGTCGCCACCGTGCGCGACTACACGAACGCGCTCGATGGCTTCGCCATCGAGGCTCCCGGTTCCGCCCTCTCCGCCATCCAGAAGGTCCAGGGTGTGAAGGTTGCGTTCATCGAGGGTGTGCACAAGCCGCTGGAAACCAGCGCGGATGGGGCGGGCGCACCCGTCCTCAAGAACGCCTCCTCCCTGGCGATGACGCACGCGGCCGAGGCTGCCCAGAAGGGCGATCGTCAGGTCATCGAGGTCATCGACTCCGGCCTGCAGACCGACCACGACGCTTTCGCCGGCTCGATGGACGGCGTCAACGTGCGCATGAGCCAGGCCGACGTGCAGGCCTTCGTGGGCAAGCTCCCGCACGGTGGAGCCGGCACGTACGTCAACAGCAAGATTCCCTTCGCCTACGACTACGCGGACAACGATGCCGATGTCGTCCCTCATTCCGAAAAGGACCTGTCCCACGGCACGCACGTCACCGCGATCGCGGCCGCCAACGCGGACGTCCTGCAGGGCACCGCGCCCCACGCGCAGATCGTCGTCGCCAAGGTCGCCTCGGACGAGGACGGATCGATGCCCGATAGCGCGCTGCTTGCAGCCCTCGATGATGCGCTCGTCATCAAGCCCGACGTCATCAACCTGTCCCTGGGCGACGACTCCGGCATGAGCAGCGACGCGGGCAGTGTCTTCGCAGGGGTGTACGAGAAGCTGAATGCCGCGGGAATCACCATCAACGCCGCGGGCGGCAACGCCTTCTCCAACGCCTACGGCAACAACTCCGGCCAGAACAAGCCGTTTGCGACCGACCCCGACACGGGCACGCTCGGCGAACCCGCCTCCTACAAGTCCACCCTGGCCGTCGCCTCAGTCGACAACCAGGAGGCCCTGTCCTACGTGAGCCTGGGCAATCGCAAGATCGCCTACCGCAGCGCCCTCGACGGCCAGGGCGAGGCCGTGGCCGGCCTGCGCGATGTTGCTGAGAAGACCTACCGCGTCGTAGACGCCGGCGCTGGCGGCACAGGCCAGCTCGAGAAATACGCGGGCACCGACCTGTCCGGCGTGATCGTCCTCGAGGACAAGGGTGGTACGGACTCTCGCGACGGCTCGGCGATGACCGAGGAGCTCAAGGCGCGCAACCTGACGGCCCTCTCGCCGGCTCCCGCGGCCCTCATGGTCGCCGACACCGACGAAGCCGCTACGCCCTACCAGGCGATCCTGGGCTCGACCACCTCGATGCCGACGGTCACCATCACTAAGAAGGACGGCGAGGCAATCCGCGAGGCCCTGGCCGCCGCCAACGGAGCCGACGTCACCGTGACCGTCACGCACTCCGGCATCGTTCTGGCCTCGAACAACCCGACGGCCTCGGAGTTCTCGGCGTGGGGCGTGGCCCCCGACCTGACCCTCAAGCCGGAGATCGCGGCCCCCGGTGGCGACATCATGTCGGCCTACCTCGGCAATGAGTATCAGCGCCTGTCGGGCACCTCTATGGCCTCCCCGCAGGTCGCGGGCATTAGCGCCCTCGTGCGCCAGCGCCTCGCGAACGATCCCGCCTTCTCCGGCATGAGCGCCGAGCAGAAGAACGCTGTCGTCACCAACCTCCTCATGGGCACCGCGCACCCGCTCATCGACGTCGAGCTGGGCGACGGCACCTTCTACTCGCCGCGCAAGGTCGGTGCCGGCGCCGTTGATGCGCTCGCAGCGACCACCGCGACCGTCTACCCGACCGTCGTCGGAGCCGCCGATCCCTCCCGACCCAAGGCCGACCTCGGCGACGGAACGAAGGGCTGGACCTTCCAGGTTCGCCTGACCAACCTCTCCGACGCTGCCCACACCTACACCCTCGGCGGCCAGGCGCTCTCCGAGATGGTCGAGGAGGGGCTCTTCGCCGAGCACTCGCAGAACTGGGCGGGCGCAGGAATCTCGCTGACCTTCTCCGGTGACGGCGTGGCCGAGGCCGGGGATGCCCAGCAGATCACGGTTCCCGCGAAGTCGGATACCACCGTGACCGTCACCGTGTCCCCCGAGTCCGAATTCGCGACCTTTGCCTCGGCGAACACCCCGAAGGGAACCTTCATCGACGGCGCCGTGACCTTCACAAGCGAGGACGGAACCCCGAGCCTGACCGTGCCCTACCTGGGCTTCTACGGCTCGTGGGGCGCGCCCAGCGTCTTCGACGGCAAGTGGTCGGACAACGAGACGACGCCCGTGCACGTCTACCGTTCCGCGCTGGTCAACGCCCACTCGTCCATCCCGTCGGGGTCGCTGAACCCGATGTCGGAACAACAGGACCTGACGGCGGTCACCACGATCAACACGCAGCGTCTCATTATGTCGCGCGCCCCGTGGGCGCAAGCCCCCAACACGGTCCTTCCGATGACCGGTATGCTGCGCTCAGTCCCCTCAATGACGCTGACCTACCGCAACTCTGCGGGGCAGTCTGTGCGCTCCTACACGATCAACCGCGTGCGCAAGTCCCTGTACGACCTCGAGTCCGGCTGGACGAAGCCGGGTGAGTTCTCCGGTGAGGATCCCGTCTTCGACGGCTACGACCAGTCCGGCAACGCCCTGCCCGACGGCCGCTACACACTGACGATCGAGGCCGCGACGGACGGTCCGTCCTCGCGCAAGCACCAGATGAGCTACGAGTTCACGCTGGACACGCAGGCCCCCGTCATCTCCAACCTAAACGTGAGCGGCGAGGGCGACGCCCGCACGGTGTCCTTCGATGTCACCGACGCCTCGCCCGTGGCCGCCATCGACTTCTCCGAGAGCCCCGACTCGGTCTACTATTTCCGCAAGCTCGTCGAGGACGATGGACAGATTCAGGCCGACGGCACGCACCGCTACCACTTCGACATCCCTGTCTCAGAGCTCACGGCCGCGTGGGCGCAGGAGGGACGCACGGACGAGGCCCCGGCGGCCCCGTACCTGTTCGCCTGGGACTGGGGCACCAACCGTGCCGTGCAGGAGGTACGCCTCCAGGGCGATCCGACGCCTGCTCCCGAGCCTGCTCCCACCCCGCAGGGTGGCCAGTGGGTGAGCGACTCTGTCGGCTGGTGGTACCGCTATGTGGATGGCACCTACCCGGTGAGCCAGACGGTGCAGATCGGCAACTCCACGTACCGCTTTGGCGCGGATGGCTACATGCGTACCGGCTGGGTGAACGAGGACGGCGCGTGGTTCTACTACGACGCTTCGGGCGCTCAGGCGAGTGGTTGGGTAAAGGATGGTTCATCCTGGTACTACCTGGACCCGGCGACCGGACAGATGGTGACGGGATGGATCCTCGATGGTCCGACCTGGTACTACCTGACGCCCGGCAGTGGCGCGATGGCTACCGGCTGGGTCAAGGACGGCTCGTCTTGGTACTTCATGGCCTCCAGCGGTGCGCTGACTACCGGTTGGCTGAAGGATGGTGGCTTCTGGTACTACCTGAGCACCGACTCGGGCGCAATGGTGACAGGCTGGGTGCAGCTGGGTGCCTCCTGGTACTACCTGCAGCCCGGTAGCGGAGTCATGGCCACGGGCTGGGTCAAGCTGGGCGACGACTGGTACTACTTCAACCCGAGCAATGGCGTCATGGCCACGGGATCCCAGTGGATCGGCTGGCGCTCCTACCGCTTCGCCGATTCGGGGCAGCTGATCAGCTAGATCACCCCGAGACTGACCGTCCAGGCCCGCACCCTGATTCGCGTTGGGTGTGCGGGCCTGGCGCCTGTCAAAGCGGTTAAGCGCCAAAATTCCCAGGGTTTTTTCAGGTTGTCTTGCTGTTGTCGCAAGGTTCGATCCTTACACTGAATGTCATCACAAGGGAATACGGCACGGACCATGAGGGTCCGGGACATGCCGACGAGACTTTTTTCGAGGAGCTTTCTGGGAAAACTTGCACTGTGTTGATGGGATAAGCCGAGGGGTCGACCGCTAGGTCGGCCCCTCGGCTTATATTCAGGCCTGCACAAAATGTCAGTGCGTGGACACTGGGCCATCTATCGGACATGCATACTGCACAACTGGAAGAACTTACGCATAATAGGACGGCGCGTCACCCGGACGCGCATCAGATCGTCATCTCGTCGATACGTAAGTGAGCCATTGATGTCCCATCACTCCACCCCGGCACTCGCGCTCGCCGCAGCCCTCGCCCTGACCGGCGTGAGCGTCCCGGCGCTCGCAGCGAGCCCCCAGCCGGGCGGTGTCCTCCCCGCCAACCCCACCCACGCCTCGTCAACGGACGCGCAGTCGGGGACGCGAGTCGAGGACGCACTGCTGTCCATCCGCCAGGCCGAGGCTGGGGGAGTGACCCTGCCCGACGCCTCGTCCGCGCAGGAGGCTGCCGACGACACCCCGACGACGATCATCGTCCAGCTGGAGGATGGAGCAGCCGGTACCTCCACGCAGGCCACGCGCGACGACGTGAAGGCGCGCATCGCCTCCGCTGTGGAGGGAGTCGTCCCGGGCGCTCAGGTCACGAACGTGCGCGACTACACGAACGCGCTCGACGGCTTTACCATCGAGGCGCCCGGCTCCGCTCTCTGGGCGATCCGAAAGGTCGAAGGCGTGAAGACCGCGTTCATCGAGGGCGTCCACAAGCCGCTGGAGAATGCGGCGCAGGGCAGCGGTGCGCCCGTCCTCAAGAACGCCTCGTCCCTGGCGATGACGCGCGCGAACGAGGTTGCCCTCAAGGGTGATCGTCAGGTCATCGAGGTCATCGACTCCGGCCTGCAGACCGACCACGACGCCTTCGCAGGCTCGATGGAGGGCGTCGACGTGCGCCTGAGCCAGGCCGACGTTCAGGCCTTCGCGAGCAAGCTGCCGCATGGGGCGTCCGGAACCTACGTCAACAGCAAGATCCCCTTCGCCTACGACTACGCCGACAACGACGCTGACGTTGTTCCCCACTCCGAGAAGGACTTGTCCCACGGCACGCACGTTACCGCGATCGCGGCCGCCAACGCTGACGTCCTGCAGGGCACCGCGCCCCACGCGCAGATCGTCGTCGCCAAGGTGGCCTCCGACGCGGACGGGTCGATGCCCGATAGTGCCCTCCTGGCCGCCCTCGACGATGCTCTCGTTATCAAGCCCGACGTCATCAACCTCTCCCTCGGTGACGACGCCGGCATGAGCAGCGACGCTGGCAGCGTCTTCGCGGGCGTCTACGAAGCATTGACCAACGCGGGAATCAGCGTCAACGCCGCTTCGGGCAACGCATTCTCCAACGCGTACGGCAACAACAGCGGCCAGAACAAGCCGTTCGCGACCGACCCCGACACGGGCACGCTCGGCGAACCCGCCTCCTACAAGTCCACGCTGGCCGTCGCCTCGGTCGACAATCAGGAGGCCCTGCCCTACGTGACCCTGGGGGACCGAAAGATCGCCTACCGCGCCGCGCTCGACGGTCAGGGAGAGGCCGTGCGCGGCCTGCGTGACATCCCCGAGAAGAGCTACCGCGTCGTCGATGCCGGCGCGGGCGGCGGCGAGCTCGACAAGTACGCGGGCGCCAACCGACTGAGCCTTGCTGACGCGATCGTCCTCGAAGACAAGGGCGGCACCGACACCCGGACCGGCACGGCAATGACCGACGAACTCAAGGCCTCGTACCTGACAGGCTTCCCGTCAACGCCCGCGGCCCTCATGATCGCCGACACCGACGACTCGACCACGCCCTACCAGTCGATCCTGGGCGCCACGACCTCGATGCCCACGGTGACCATCACCAAGCAGGACGGCGAGGCGATCCGCAAGGCGCTGGCCGCCGGGGGCGGCGCGGACGTGTACCTGACCGTCACGCACTCCGGCATCGTGCTGGCCTCGAACAACCCGACGGCCTCGGAGTTTTCGGCGTGGGGCGTGGCCCCCGACCTGACCCTCAAGCCTGAGATCGCTGCCCCCGGCGGCGACATCATGTCGGCTTACCTCGGCAACGAGTACCAGCGCCTGTCGGGCACCTCGATGGCCTCCCCGCAGGTCGCGGGCATTAGTGCCCTCGTGCGCGAGCGCCTCGCGAGCGATCCCGCCTTCTCCGCAATGAGCGCCGAGCAGAAGAACGCCGTCGTCACCAACCTCCTCATGGGCACCGCCCACCCGCTCGTCGACGTTGAGCTGGGCGACGGCACCTACTACTCGCCGCGCAGGGTCGGCGCGGGTGCCGTCGACGCGCTCGCAGCGACCACCGCGACCGTCTACCCGACCGTCGTCGGCGCCGCCGATCCCTCCCGCCCCAAGGCCGACCTCGGCGACGGGACGAACGGGTGGACCTTCCAGGTGCAGCTGACCAACCTCTCGGACGCTGCTCACACCTACACCCTTGGCGGCCAGGCGCTTTCCGAGATGGTCGAGGAGGGCCTCTTCCTCGAGCACTCGCAGAACTGGGCGGGCGCGGGCATCTCGCTGACCTTCTCCGGTGACGGCGTCGCCGAGGCTGGGGACGCCCAGCAGATCACGGTCCCCGCGATGTCGAACGCCACCGTGACCGTCACCGTGACCCCCGAGTCCGAGTTCGCGGCCTTTGCCTCGGAGAACGCCCCCAAGGGAACCTTCATTGACGGCGCCGTGACCTTCACGAGCGAGGATGGGACCCCGAGCCTGACCGTGCCCTACCTGGGCTTCTACGGCTCGTGGGGAGCCCCGAACGTCTTCGACGGCAAGTGGTCGGATGACGAGACGACGCCCGTGCACGTCTACCGTTCCGCGCTGGTCAACGCCCACTCCTCCATCCCGCTGGGAGCGCTGAACCCGCTGTCGGACAAGCAGGACTCGAACCTGGTCACCACGATCAACACGCAGCGCCTCATCACGTCGCGCGCCAAGTGGGCGGGTGCCCCCGACAAGATCGCGCCGCTGACCGGCATGCTGCGCTCCGTCCCGTCGATGACTCTCACCTACCGCAACTCCGCGGGGCAGTCCGTGCGCTCCTACACGATCAACCGCGTGCGCAAGTCCCTCTACGACCTCGAGACCGGCTGGACGAAGCCGGGTGAGTTCTCCGGTGAGGAGCCCTTCTTCGATGGCTACGACCAATCCGGGAACGCCCTGCCCGACGGTGCCTACACGCTGACGATTGAGGCCGCGACGGACGGTCCGTCCTCGCAGACCCATCAGATGAGCTACGAGTTCACGCTGGATACGCAGGCTCCCGTCATCTCCAACCTGACGGTGAGCGGCGAGGGAGATGCTTCCGCGGTGTCCTTCGACGTGACCGACGCTTCCCCCGTGGCCGGCATCGACTTCCACGAGAACGCAGACGGCGCGTGGTACTACCGCAAGCTTGTCGAGGACGACGGCGAGATCCTGGCCGATGGCACGCACCGCTACCACTTCGACGTGCCCGTCTCGGAGCTGAAGGCCGCGTGGGCGGCGCAGGGGCGGACGGACGAGGCCCCGGTGGCCCCGTACCTGTTCGCCTGGGACTGGGGAGTCAACCCCGCCAAGCAGGAGGTGCGCCTCCAGGGCGATCCGGCGCCTGTGCCTTCTCCGGAGCCGACGCCCGCGCCGAGTGTGGATCCGACCCCGGATCCGACGCCCGCGCCCACCCCGGCTCCTGCCCCGCAGGGCGGAGCGTGGATCAGTGACTCTGTCGGTTGGTGGTACCGCTACGCCGATGGTTCCTATCCGGTGAGCCGGGCGGTGCAGATCGGCAACTCGATCTACCGCTTTGACGCTCGCGGCTATATGCGTACCGGCTGGGCGAGCGAGGACGGCGCCTGGTACTTCCACGATGCCCTGGGCGCTCAGGCGAGTGGCTGGGTGAAGGATGGTTCGTCCTGGTACTACCTGGACCCGGCGACGGGTCGCATGGTGACCGGTTGGCTGCTTGATGGGCTGACCTGGTACTACCTGACGCCCGGCGGTGGCGCGATGGCTACCGGCTGGGTGAAGGATGGTTCCTCCTGGTACTTCACGCACTCCAGTGGCGCGCTGACCACCGGCTGGCTGAAGGATGGTGGCTTCTGGTACTACCTGAGCACCGACTCGGGAGCGATGTACACGGGAGGTCACTGGATCGGCTGGAAGTGGTACTACTTCGCAGAGAACGGCCAGTGGAACGGCTGAGGCCTGACATAACGCCCTGAGCGTGTGCGACGCAGTGTGCGCCCCCGGGAGACCGGGGGCGCACACTCGTCTTGTGATCAGTCAATTATCTGCAGGGTTAAAATCCCAGGATTTTCTCAGCTCACCTTGCCGTTGCCGCAAGGTTGGGCTCCTACAGTAGGTGTCATCACAAGGGAATACGGCACGGGCCTCACGGGCCCGAGCAATGCTGACGAGACATCATTGAGGAGCTTTCTGGGACAACTTGCACTGTGTTGATGGGATACGCCGAGGGGCCGACCGCCAGGTCGGCCCTTCGGCGTATCTGCAACAGGAGCGAATCGTGGGAACTGTGTGCTGTGGGAAGAATGCTGTTTCAGGCATCTTTCGTGCTGCTCACCAATTTCGCACGTAATTCTCCGGCGGCTGTTTCAAAGATTGAATTGTGATCGTTGGAATTGCAGCGTTTCTGGATGTTGTTGAATGTTCATGCAGTCGAATTACGTGCGACTTTTGTCTGGCTGGGGTGTTGTGGGCCTGAAAAAGCCGGGGCACGTCAGGCGTATTGCCCAACGCACCCCGGCCTCGTCAGTCAGAGACGCTGAGTGCTACTCAGAGGCGCTCAAAGCCGGCGTCCCACGCGGCGCGCATGGGGTTCGCGTCGGCGACCAGCTGATCGAAGCGCAGGTCGGCAATGTCGATGACCTCGCCGAGCGCGAAGCGAGCCTCGCGGGCGGGGGAGTGCTCGACGCGGCGCCAGCCCGAGGACAGTAGGTGCTTGCGGTCCACCACGTTATCCGCGCAGATGACCAGGGGACGGCCAAACTTCTCGCGGTAGGCGGCCGCCAGGGCGCGCAGCTCCTCGGCCTCCTTGTCCGTCAGGTCGCCGACGGACAGGTTCGAGGTGTCGGCCAGCGACTGATCGTCGCCCTCCCCATCGAGAATCAGGGAGACGACGTCCGTGTAGGACGCGATAAGTTCCTCGGCTTCCTCAGCCGTCGCCGCCAGCACCACATCCTCGAAGGAGGAACGCAGCTCGGTCACGGTTGCGAAGGGACGCGCCTCCCAGGCGCGCTCCGCCGGCCAAGTCTGCGTCGTAAACATCTGCGAGAACGTCGACACGAACGTCTCACGATCCATCGCGTTGACGTCGTCCAGGTTGATCTTCTTGCCGTCCACGACGGCCACATCCGGGGATTCGGGGCGGCCGATGTGGAAGAACAAGACGTTCAAGATGATGGCGGTCAGTGAGCCGATCGTCACGCCCGAGCCGAAGATGATCTGCAGCCAGGAAGGCATGACGGTGACGATGCCGGGCTTGAGGGTGACCAGCATCGCCAGGCCGATCGACGTGGAGACGATGACGGCGTTGCGGTTGTCGCGCAGGTCGACCTTAGACAGGGTCTGGATGCCGACGACGGCCACGTTGGCGAACATAGCCAGGGAAGCGCCGCCGATGACCGGCTGCGGGATGGCAGCGACGATGGCCGCCGCCTTGGGCAGCAGGCCCAGGATAATCATGAAAACGCCGGCGGCCGTGACGACCCAGCGGGACTTGACGCGGGTCAGGCGCACCAGGCCGACGTTTTGCGCGAAGCAGGTGTAGGGGAAGGAGTTCAGGACGCCGCCCAGCAGGGTCGACAGTCCATCGGCGCGCAGCGCGTTGGCGATGTCGCGAGGCGTGATGCGCTTACCCACGACCTCGCCGGTGGCAAAGACGTCACCGGTGGTCTCCACGGCGGTCACGGCCATGACGATGATCATGGCGAGGATCGCGGTGAGGGAGAACTTGGGAATGCCGAAATAGAAGGGCGTGGTAATGCCCAGCCAGGTGGCCTCGCCCACGCCCGAGAAATCGGTCTTGCCCATTGCAAAGGCGACCGCGGTCATGATGAGCAACGCCAACAGGACCGACAGGGTCCCCATGAAGCCCTTGAAGAGGCGCTGGATGATCACGATGATCGCGATCGTTCCAAAAGCGAAGGCCAGGGCCTCGAAGGTTGCGGTTGCCTTGGCGGCGTCGTCGCTGGCCCTGTCGGCCCAGGCGACGATGTCGCCGGCGGAGACGGACAGAAGGGTCGTACCCATGACGGTCAGCAGGGTGCCCGTGACGATGGGCGGGAAGAACCGCAGGAGCTTGGCGAAGAAGGGGGCGACCAGGAAGACGATGAGGCCGACGGCGA
>ERZ773263.1166-NODE-1166-length-16114-cov-15.953546_pt1 | contig 16114 bp, 11 predicted proteins | sample MGYA00511076_ERZ773263 | MGnify/ENA primary metagenome ERZ773263 (study PRJEB29015, sample SAMEA2738155) | human oral metagenome | biome: human oral; feature: human-associated habitat; material: saliva | place: China | collected 2195 ... | reverse complement strand
GAGCTATTTTTATGCATATTGACGCACTTATACATACCTTTAGGCTTCTTGATATCGTTGATATCATAATCGTTGCTATTGGTATTTACTATTTATATAAATTGCTTAAAGATACACGGGCCGTTTCTCTTTTAAAAGGTCTCGTTATATTGGCGATTTTTAATTTATTGAGTCATCTGTTAAATCTATACGTTATCAACTGGATTTTGCAACAAAGTATGACCGTTCTTCTCTTTGCGTTACCCGTTGTATTCCAACCTGAATTGCGTCGTGCTCTAGAACAATTGGGGCGTGGCCGAATTTTCAGCAAGGCACAAAATGTAAACGAAGAAGAAATGGATATGGCCATTAATGAAGTGATGGCTGCGGCTCGCGTTATGTCTCGCGAACATACGGGGGCACTTATCGTTTTTGAACGTGAAGTAGGTCTCAATGACTTTGTAGATACTGGTATTCTTATCGATGCTGTATTGAGTCGCGAGTTGATTAAAAATATCTTTGTTCCTAGTACACCGCTTCATGATGGGGCCTTGATTATTCGTGATGGGCGAATCCGTGCAGCGGGCTGCTTGTTGCCGTTGACTGAGGACCGTACATTGAGTACCGAACTAGGTACACGTCACCGTGCAGCTATTGGCTTATCTGAGCAAACAGACGCTGTGGTAGTCGTTGTCAGTGAGGAAACAGGGACCATCTCTTATACATATGGGGGTCATATTTATCGCCATTTACCAGAGGATCAAATTAAAGAGGCATTGCGCACCTTTATGGAACGCCCTCGTCAAACCATTACTAGTATGTGGAAATGGAGGGCAAATAAATGATGATTCATTTGAAACGCAATTGGCCTGCTAAATTATTATCCTTGTTAGCAGCTATCGTTATGTGGTTCTTTATCATGCGCGATCAGAACCCTGTGATGGAAGTAACCTATACAATACCTGTACAGGTTCAAAATCTTAATTCTGGCTATATCATAGAAGATGCACCAGATGTGGTCCGTGTTGTTCTGGCTGGTCCACGTGATACCATTATGTCTATGAAATCAGATAATTTACGGGCTTATATTGATGCATCTGGTGTAAAACCAGGTCAAAATAATGTAACTATTAATTTTACGCCTCCGGCAGGGATGAATCTTGTGGAGGTTAAACCAGATACCATCACTATCAATGTTGATGAATATGCAGAGAAAACGATTCCTGTTGAAATAGTTCCAATCGGCAAGTTCTCTGATGATATTGCTTTGAAATCGGTAACGATTGTGCCGAAAGAGGTAACTGTTTCTGGTCGTAAGCAACAAGTTAATGCAGTGAGCAAGGTTGTGATGAAAGTCAATGTGGCTGGTCAAACGAAGAACTTTAGCGCTGTTAGTACTTTAGAAGCTTGGGATACGGCAGGTAATGTACTGGATGTACATATTAATCCAAACCAAGGCCAAGCACAATACGAACTCAACTTATTACGTAAAGAAAAGGCCGTTCCTATTACTGTTCCGACTGTTGGTACAGTAGCAGAAGGTTATGAAGTTAAATCCACGTCTGCTACACCAACGCAATTAACAGTTACAGGTCGTGAAGAAATGATTAATTCCGTTACAGAAATACAAACGGAACCTATCGATGTATCGGGTGCTACTGAAACTGTACAGGGTAACTATAATTTAGTATTACCGAATGGAGTTAATAGCAATACCACAACGGTACGGGTGAAAGTAGAAATACAAAAGAAAGTACTTAATGGATGATAAGTTTTTTGTGAGGCTTTAAAATCTTGCGACGAAGACCCTAATAGAGTGAATATTTCTCTATTAGGGCCTTTTTATGATTTATATATTAGCTTTTATAGTAGTGTTGTATAATAAAGATGTATGACTATTTTCTTACAGATTAAGTGGTAAAGAATTTTGGTCAAAGATTAAAGAAGTAGGCTCACCTAAAAGGGAGGGTTTAATAGGAAAGATATGATTAGAATAATAAATCTCCGCGTGGCTGTTACGGTTAAGTCGGATATCAAAAGTATTGTAGAAAAGAAATATCCCCCGTTACGTGGTGCTATCGAAACGATTCATGTTGTTCGACGTGCCGTAGATGCCCGTAAGAAGCCAAACATTGTTTTTGTATATACCCTATTCATTGAGGTTCATAATGAAGATCAAGTCATGAAAAAGCTTGGTAAACAAAAGGATGTATCTGTATTTGCTGCAGAAGATCCAGAACCTATCGTTTTGGGGTCTGTACCATTAGCACATCGTCCTGTTGTTATGGGCTTTGGCCCTGCGGGGATGCTGGCAGCCTTTTACTTAGCTCGTGAAGGCTATCGCCCAATCGTGCTTGAACGCGGTCAAGATGTAGATACACGTAGTCATGACGTAGAGGCATTTTGGAAAAAAGGCATATTTAAGCCTGAGTCCAACGTACAATTTGGGGAAGGCGGTGCAGGAACTTTTTCCGATGGTAAGTTGACAACTCGCATTACCCATCCGCGTTTGCATGAGATATCTAAATACTTTGTAGAGTTTGGCGCGCCTGAAGAAATTTTATATAAACATAAACCTCATGTAGGTACTGATAAATTGCGTACCATGGTAAAAGCCATGCGTGAGCGCATCATCGAATGGGGCGGTGAAGTCCGCTTTGGTTCTAAGGTAACGGATTTATTTATTGAAAATGACCGTATCGTAGGCGTTGAAGTTAATGGTAGTGAGCGTATTGATACGACTGTTGTTTTGTCTGGCGTAGGCCATAGTGCACGTGACACATATGAAATGCTCTATAAACGCAATGTGGAAATGATGGCAAAACCATTTGCTATCGGTGTTCGTATTGAGCATGATCAGTCTATAATTGATGAGTCTCAATATGGTGTAGAACCATCTAGTTTGGGCCTCGGTGCAGCAGAATATTCTCTCGTATACCACGATAAAGAATCAGGCCGTACTGCATATAGCTTCTGTATGTGCCCAGGAGGTCAAGTAGTAGCATCTGCCTCTGAAGATGGTGGCGTTGTCGTAAATGGCATGAGTTTATACGCTCGGGACAGCGGTGTTGCTAATAGTGCTATCGTAGTCAACGTAGGTCCAGATGACTTTGGTACTCATCCATTAGATGGCGTCGCATTTCAACGAGAATGGGAACGCAAGGCCTATGAGTTGGGCGGTTCTAACTTCCATGCGCCTGCACAAACTGTAGGACAGTTTTTAGGACTTTCACAAGCACCTAGCGTACAAAATAGTATATATAGCTACGAGCCAGGTGTTGTAAATTGCGATTTACATGATTGCTTGCCATCATTCGTCACATCCGTATTAGAACGGGCCTTGCCATACTGGGGGCGTCGCATCCGAGGGTTTGATGATCCTGCGGTGTGTATGACAGGCGTTGAAACGCGTACCTCTGCGCCGCTTCGTATGGGACGCAATGAAGAACGCATTTCTCCTACTGTAGGAGGTTTTTATCCTATGGGTGAGGGGGCTGGCTATGCAGGGGGAATTATGAGTGCTGCCCTTGATGGTGCGGAAACGGCCATTTTATGTATGGCAAAATACGCAAAACCTAATTAGTGGGGAATTATACTGATGAATTGAATTACAGTATAGATTCATACTATTTATGTAATATAGATGTGACTTTATAGTAGGTATGCTTTCTATATTATGATATAATACACAACAGTAATTATTGAAAAGATACACACGGTAGATATATAGACTTGTGAAACTTTCACAAATCCTTAGAGGAGGATAATTATGGCTCGTTTATTTGGTACAGATGGTGTACGTGGTGTTGTTAATGAGTTTTTAACGCCGGAATTAGCCTATCATTTAGGTCGTGCGGCAGGAACGCATTTTGGTAAGAAAAAGGATCACCCTACGTTCTTGATTGGTCGCGATACGCGAATTTCTGGTTCTATGCTTGAAAGTGCATTAGCGGCGGGCATTTGCTCTGTTGGCGGTAATGTAGTGATTGCAGGCGTTATCCCAACACCAGCAGTAGCGTACCTTGTACGGCAACAAGGTTTTGATGCGGGTGCTGTTATTTCTGCATCCCACAACCCATATCCAGATAATGGCATTAAATTCTTTGATGGTAATGGCTATAAATTACCTGATGAAGTGGAAGATGAATTGGAAAAATATGTTCGTCAAAGTGCAGATAATGAATTGGCACGTCCTACAGGTGATGGTATTGGTAAAATTGAGTTCAATAGTAACTTGGCTCATTTATATGCTCATTTTGTACGTCACACAATCGATACGTCCCTTGAAGGGTTGACTATCGTTTATGATGGTGCCAATGGCGCAGCTTCCAGTGTAGGTCCGGAAATTTTGTCTGGACTAGGGGCTAAAGTCATCAATATTAACGTGAATCCAGATGGTTTGAATATCAATCATCATTGTGGTTCCACACATATTGAAGGCTTACAAGTAGCCGTACAACAACATAATGCAGACCTTGGTATTGCTAATGATGGCGATGCTGACCGCTGTTTATTGGTTGATGAAAAAGGTCAAGTCCTCGATGGTGATCAAATCATGTTGCTATGCGCCCTTAAGTTGAAAGAAGAAGGAAAACTTAAAGGTGATACCATAGTTGGTACCGTTATGAGTAATATTGGATTCCATAAAGCAGCAGAAGAACTTCGTATGAAAACAGTTTCCACTGCTGTTGGTGATCGATATGTATTGGAATACATGCGTGAACATAATCTTTCCGTTGGTGGTGAACAATCTGGTCACGTAATCTTTTTAGATCACAACACCACTGGTGACGGCATGTTAACAGCTGTTCAAGTGGCAGCTCTTATGAAGGAGAAAAAGCAACCTCTTTCTGAATTGGCCGGCATTATGACAAAATACCCACAAGTTCTTGTAAATGTTCGTGTAGCTACAAAAACTGGCTGGGAAGACAATGACCTCATCAAAGCTGCTATCGTAACAGCTGAAGGAGAACTTGGTGACGAAGGTCGCGTCTTGGTACGTGCATCCGGGACAGAACCACTCATTCGTGTCATGGCTGAAGGTCCTAATCAAGAAGAACTACAATCCCTGTGCCAAGAAATTGCTGATATTATCGGTAGAGAACAAGGGTTGGCTGAATAAAAGTAGGGTGTGAGGCGGCAGAGGAGCTTGCGACGATGAAGCCCACACATCACTTTGTTCCGAGCGTAAGATTTCGCAAAGCAAAATCCACAGCGAGGAACCATCTTTACCAAGATTAAAACTACTGTTCTTGCAAGTAGTAAATCTATTCTACAATTTCATATTAAAGGTATCCCCTCCTATATATTCTTTCACCAACTTTACTTCGTCCTAAGTAAAGTTGGTGAAAGAATATATAGGAGGGGGGTTATTTTATATGTATTTAACTTGATTTTATAATGGAATATTGCTATGGTGCATATATTATTGTATAAAAGTTTTCTTAATTATAGTTATTGTTTTAGCATAAATTTACAATATTGGGATAGTCTTATATTTTAAATGAGATATAAGTCGTTTGTAGTAAGTTTTATACAGATAATCTTTAGCTGTGGTAGTATTACTTTCTATATAAATAGACTAAGTTTTATGAAGAATTAATGAAAAGTTAAAAGTAAAGTAAAAAAATACTGTTAATATAATCACGTAGAATCATTTTTGACCTATATAGTATAAGTTGAAAATAATCTATCTTAGATAAATTTGAAAGGAGGAGAAGTTATGTTTAAAAATTTGAAAAAAATTAAGATTGAAAAAAAAGAAAACAAGACAGCAGTTGTTGTATGTCAAAGATCTCAATGTAGAACTTTACATAAAAGAAAGGATTGCTAAGCGCTAGAGGCCCTAAAGGGCCTCTGCTTATATATTTATGGTAGAAAAAGAATTTGATGTAAATGAACGTTTGAATCTTCCAGTTAATTTAGTTTTTAAAAATGTTGATAATTATTATGTTATTGTTGCTCCAGATAAACCTAATTGGCTAATTGTTGATACAAAAGAAAAAGATTTATTTGTGTTGTTGTGTAAGAACACAATATTAGACGCATTAATCTTATACAAAAAGCAAATTAATATATCAGAAGAAGCTTGTATTCTAATATTACAAAAATTACTTTCTAAAATTGATGCTATAGATTTTTATGAGAATATAAGCTCAAAGAGTGAGGATGCTATAGCAAAGATTGTTAAGTCTATTCATATAACTACTACAAATGATTGTAACTTGCGCTGTAAACATTGCTATATGTCGGCGGGGATTAAGTATCAGGATTATTTAGATTTAAATCTGTTAGTTCATAAAATAGAAGAAATAGAAAAGTTTTATGACTCTAAATTAGATATTGTAGTTTCAGGTGGTGAACCACTACTACATCCAGATATAGAGCGCTTTTTGGATTTGATAAAAAAACATCATGTAATTCTATTTACTAATGGCCTATTAATTAATGAAAGAAATGTAAAGGTTATTGCTGAAACTTGTGATTCTGTACAATTAAGTATGGAAGGTATTTCAAAAGAAAGTTTTGAGTTAATTAGAGGATTAGGTAGTTATGAGCGATTTCGTAAAAGTATTTTATTACTGATTAAATATAATGTAAGAATAGTATTGGCAATTACTGTTTTGCCGAATACTGTTGAAGATATTCGAAGAAATTTAGTCTCTTTCATAAAATCATTAGATTATAAGAATATTGAGATTCGATTGAATCATGAAATAGAAATAAGTGGTAATGCTATAAATAACTATTCTGACCTTAAACATAAAGAGAATATAGAAGATATTATGTTAGACCTTGTTAAGTCATTAATAGATATAGGAATCAATTATGAGTCTAAATCAGAAAGAAATGTTAAATTTACCAATTGTGGAATAGGAGCATCTATCGTCTTTGAAGCAGATGGTAAGGTTTATCCGTGTAGCAAGTATAGTGATATATATCGAGAACTTACAGATAATATTATTGATACAATTAAATACTTTGATTCATTGAATAATCAAACCTCATGTGTGCATATGTTACGTTGTCATGATTGTGAGTTGAAATATATATGCGCTGGTGGTTGTAAAATTGATAACTATAAGAAAAATTGTGATTTATTGATACCTAACTGTAATCGAGTATTTAAGTATAATCAGTATAAACGGTTAGTCAAAGACTATTTACGGGATAATTAAACAAATGGGCATAGATAATAAAGCTTTTTATAAAGGTATTAGAACCAATATACTGGATAATATAAATGTAGAAATAGAATCACATAAAATTACTTATATTGGTGGTGCTAGTGGATCGGGTAAGTCTAGCTTAGCTTTTCAGACTATTGCAGATATAAGTAACTGTGAGTTAGATATGTTACAAAGTAAGATATCTAACTCATATATTTATGATTTAGATTCATATGAAAATATACAAGTGATGATTCCATTAAAGCAATTGAATTTCAATGTGAATCCCAAATCTTCCGTTATGACTTATTTTGGATTGAAAAAAAATGTAGAGTTATTAATTAACAATTTATTGTTATCCTTTGATAAGCCACCTATACAGTTTTCTATACTTAATTATTGCAATAATTGTGGTGGAAATGGTTATATTAGGGGATTAAATATTAGTCGTACTTTGGATAAGTTTATACCATTAAATAAATTACCGTTTAAGCATTGGCAAAATACATATAAAGATTTTTATCAACAGTTATTAAATGAATATTTAAATGAAGTGCATATTGATGGGAATAAACGTTTTGTAGATTTAACATTAGACGAGCAAAATTCTATTTTGTATAAGGATGGAATTTGCAATTATAAAATTAGTTATAAATATAAAACTGGCAAAAGACATAAAACAAGCAAATTTTTGGCTGTAGCAAATGAGTTTGATAATAGTATATTTAATTTAGATTATAATAATTACTCTAAAATTATTACATGTGATGAATGTTCGGGGAGTCGATTTAATAAAAGCCTGATAACTACAAGGTTATTTGATGATATTACTATAAAAAATATTTTGCTAATGCCTTTTGATACTCTATTAGGTACTATAGATAAAATAAAAAATTTACCTGTAGGAATCAGTTCAGCTATAGCTTCCTTAAAACGTTATGTTGATATGTGTTGTAGATTAGGATTAGGTCATTTAAACCTATCTAGAGGGATAATTAATTTATCTGGTGGAGAGTTACAACGATTAAGATTAGCTAAAATTTTAAGTGGGAGTCTTAGTGGGGTTACATTAGTTTTAGATGAGCCTACATCCTCTTTGCATCCTGATGAAGTATATGAACTTAGCAAATTACTTAGTACATTTAAACGATTCAATACATTAATTATAGTAGAGCATAATAGTTTATTAGCTGATATATCTGATAATCAGTATTATTTGTCGAGAGTAGTAGATACTAATAAATCGGTTTTGATTAGTAAAGACAGTTATGAAAAACAACAACTTTATGCGTTAACATCGAGGTTCTTTGATGTAAGTTCATTTAAATCAGTTGATTTATATAGTAATTATGTAGAGTATATTGGAAAAATTAATGTTCCAATACAATCTTTATTGGGGATATGTGGGGCATCAGGTTGCGGTAAATCTACAATACTTAAAACTATATTACCAAATTATTTTGAAGATTATATTTATGTATCTCAAAAACCTATACGAGGTAATATAAATTCAACTGTAGGATCTTATACAGGTTTGTTGGAAGATATAAGAAAGTTATACATTAAGTATACAGGATTAGAAAAGAAAGATTTTCAATCATTAAAGTGCAAGAAATGTCAGGGTAAAGGAGTAATTGATATTACAAATTATTATGAGGCCCCTGTACGTATATGTTGTGATAGCTGTAATGGAACCGGTTATAATTCTAAGTTTAATGAATACAAAATTAAATCGATTAACTTTGGGAATATGTTAATGATGAGTCTTGAAAATCTTTTTAAGACCTTTTATAAAGAACTATCAAACAAATCTAAGAAAAGCTTAAGCTTATTATGCGATATAGGTTTAGGTTATTTATCTTTAGGGCGCCGAGTTAATACTTTGTCAGGTGGAGAAAATCAAAGGTTAAAACTTGTAAGTGCATTGATTAAGAATGTTAATATTATTGGATTAGATGAGCCGTGTCAAGGTCTTGATGATTTAGCAATAAAAAGATTTATTGAGTTTATTTATAAAGATATCGATAAAAATAAACGTACATATATTGTAGCTGAACATAATCCACTGTTTTTAAAATATACTTCTTATATAGTTGAATTAAGTAGGATATCTGATAAAACTGTTATTTTGTATAATGGGGTTACCAAGGGGATTTATGATTGTGCTGATAGTAAAATTGCGAAATGGTTATGATTATTTTTGATTGGTAAGGGGGTATGTAAATGGGGTTTATTGTTGATTTGTTGGAGCGGTTTATAGGGAAGGCTGAAGAAATCAGTAATGATATCAATCAAAGAAGAGATAAACTTAGATGTTGTAGTGATAAAGAACTGATAGAAAAGGTGAAACTTACAACTGGAACAGATAAGATTGCTGCTATAACAGAGTTGAATTCTAGAAGAAAATATTAATAATACGTTTGTTTAAAGGAGATTATGAATATGGGGCTATTTGATTCAATTAAAGAAAGTATTAAGGAATCCTATAATGATTTTCAAGAAGGTAGACGATATTATAAAGAAAAGTATGAATGGCGTGATGATGAATGGATAATTCGACGTTATGAAGCGTTGAATGATAGGGCAAGACGTAATATTATGAGTATTAAAGATGGTGAACTATCAGCACTACATGATATCATGCGTGAAAGAGATTTATTAGATGATTAGTAAGCGTTAATGATATATAAGATGAAGAGGATTATGAGTTTTATTACTCACAATCCTCTTTGTTTACTTAGACATTATATATAATTTAATGTATATGTATTATTTATCAGTTACAACGAGTTTATATCCGTTCAAGTGAATATTACTGCCTGTAGTATCTTCGTTCGTTAAGGATTTTACATAGCTATCGCCTGTAAGTGTCCAAGTGGAATCTTTGCTGAGTTTCAGTGTAATTTCTTTTGCTGTATTGTCAGTATTTATAGCACCAACTAAACTAGATCCATTTGTCATGTCTAGCGCAATGGTGCTAATTGCATCGGCTACAATATTGCCGTTTAAGGCTTGGTTGGAGGCGCGAAGTGTAAGGTGACCGCCATTTTCACCAGTTTTGCCCCAACGGGAGTCGGCCGCTGCTTTCACTAGTGTTGTAGTATTGGGAGTAGAGATAGCATTGCCAGTAAGGTCTACCTCTGCAGTGGTGTTGTTCACATAGATGAAAGCGCCTGTAGCATGGGTGGTGAGTGAGTTGTTTTCTGCTTTGAGATGGGCAATACCACTTTCAGCATCACCAGAAAAGCTTTGGTATAGCATAAAACCATTGTCTTTGTAGCCTGTTACATTAGAGTTGGTAAGTGTGATGGAATTTTTGCCTTCTACGACACCAATTTCACTGTTTTTAGCTTCGCCCGTAATATAGTCAGCTGTGATATTACCAGTAGAGTAGATAATAGGGCTACCTTCACCAGATGTTGTTAATTTGGCAGCCTCTGCTGTAATGGTACCTTCGCCACGGTCTGTAGCTAATGTAGCAGAGTGAGCACCTTCGGTTGTAATAGTAAGATTTTTGCCGTTTACAGTGCCTTTATAAGTGGCATCTAAACCGCGGGAGGAATCGCTCTTTGTGTGAATGTTAGTATTTTCTACATTGATGACAGAACCTTCACCAGTGGCAAATACTGCATTCGAGCCATTGGAATTGGATGTAATATTGCTGCCTTTGATGTTGATTTGACTACCGTCGGTACCGAGTATTACTGCGTTTTGACCACGGAAATTACTATTGTCATCGCTTGTCGTATTGCCTGTTTTATCGAATACGCTGTTTTCGATGGTTACGATTGCTTTATCTTTGCCGATGAACGCATTTTGATCTGATGTTGTATTAGATATCAATTCATGCGCAATGGCTTTATTTTCGGTTACTACCGTAGTACCTGTGAAAGTATTAGGATTAGCTTCAGCTTTTGGAACTGGCCCATTAGGTGCACTCATAGGTGGATTTCCAGCTGGTGGTGCACTTGGTATGTCTTCTGCAAAGGTTGGAAGGAATGCCAATGTAGAAAGGGCGGCACCTAATACGGCAGGAAGTACCCAACGGCGTAATTTTCTATATGAGTGTTTATGGTTTAGAGATGTTGTCTTTTTATGTGTTTTATTATTTTGTGTATTCATTGTAATCTCTCCTATTAGACAATAAATATGCATTATGTAAGTTTTGAAAAATATGATTGTATAAAATTTTTATAATAAGTAGTATAATGATGGTGTATGAGTGATTTATGAAATCGTTTGGCTTTATGTACCCCTATGAAAATAAGCGTTATATCTCGTGTTTAATGCTTTCATAAGGTCTAGATTCTTTACATTCATTACATCGATTTAGTATAATATAATTTAGTATGATTACAATTGTACTAGTTCTGCCACATATTAGTGAAAGGAGTTCCGAATTCGTAAAGGCGAATAGCGCAAGTACCCGCGAAGGCAGTCGTTAGGGTAGACGAGGTGAAGAGTGATCGAATAATCAGCGGATGCTCTTCCGGCACATTCATGTCGTAACAGATACTAAAAAGCCCATTGGTAACAATGGAGACAAAGTGTATCTGAATGAATTGTATTAAAGTAATAATTAATACATAATTGAAACATTAATCTAGAACATTAATCTAGAACATTAATTAGTTAGCCTTAGTTTTTTGGCTGGGGCTAGAATGCCCCCAGTTATAGGAGGATATATTTATGTGCGGTATCGTAGGATACATTGGCTTTAATCAAGCATCTGATTTCTTATTGGACGGTATGGCGAAATTAGAATACCGTGGTTATGACTCTGCAGGCATCGCTGTTATTGGTGCTGAAAATGCAATCAAAATTCAAAAAAAGGTTGGCCGTCTAGCTAATCTTGAGGCTATTGTAAAAGCAGATCCTAATGAAGGAACTGTAGGTATTGGTCATACTCGTTGGGCTACTCATGGTCGTCCATCCGATATGAACGCCCATCCTCATGCATCTGAAGATGGTAAATTTGCTGTTGTTCACAACGGTATCATCGAAAACTACATGCCTTTAAAAGAAGAGCTCATCGAAAAAGGGTACCATTTCAAATCTGAAACTGATACAGAAGTAGTAGCTCATTTATTAGAGGATATGTACGATGGCGATTTCGTAGGTACTGTACGTCGCATGCTTGCTCGTGTTGACGGTGCGTATGCTCTTGAAATCATCTGTGCTGATGAGCCAGACAAAATCATTTGTACTAAAAAAGAAAATCCATTGGTTATCGGTCTTGGTAAAGGTGAAAACTTTGTAGCATCCGATATTCCAGCGATCATTAACTACACACGTGATACATACATCTTGAGCGATGGTGAAATGGCTATCGTTACTCGCGATACTGTATCTGTATTTGACCGTGAAGGTAATCCAGTTGATAAAGAAGTATTCCACGTTAACTGGAATGCAGAAGCAGCAGAAAAAGGCGGTTATGAACATTTCATGTTGAAAGAAATTCATGACCAACCTAAAGCTGTACGGGATACATTCGGTACACATATCTCCGAAGATGGTAAAACAGCAATCTTTGATGAGTTGAATTGGACTGCTGACGATGTAGCAGCTTTCAATAAAATCCTCATCGTTGCATGTGGTACAGCATACCATGCAGGTCTTGTAACAAAACAATATATTGAAAACTTGGCGCGCATTCCTGTAAGTGTGGAAATTGCATCTGAGTACCGTTATAGCAATCCGTTGACTGATGATAAAACATTATGTATCGTTATCAGTCAATCCGGTGAAACATCCGATACATTGGCTGCTTTGAAAGAGGCTAAACGTCATGGCGCTAAATCCTTGGCAATTACAAACGTAGTAGGTTCCAGTATTTCCCGTGAAGCAGATAACACTGTGTACACATGGGCAGGTCCTGAAATCTCTGTAGCGTCTACAAAAGCGTATACTACTCAATTAGTAGCAGGCTTGTTGTTCGCTGTATACCTTGGCCAATTAAATGGTAAAATGGATCCAGCTGTAGGCGAAGAAATCATCTGCGGTATTAAAAACTTACCTACATTGATTCATGAAATCTTTGAAGTAGATGAAGATATGAAAGCCTTTGCTAAACATTATGGCTTCAAATCTGATGCGTTCTTCTTGGGCCGTGCTATCGACTATGCAGTAGCGATGGAAGGTGCTTTGAAATTGAAAGAAATTTCTTACATCCACGCTGAAGCATATGCTGGTGGCGAGTTGAAACATGGTACATTAGCGCTTATTGAAGAAGGCGTACCTGTTATCGCATTGGCTACACAAGAGGATGTGTACGACAAGATGATCAGCAACATCCGTGAAGTGAAAGCGCGTGAAGCTGTTGTAATCGGTATCGGTATGAAAGGTGACGAAGAATTAACTAAACACGTAGATCATACAATCTATGTGCCTCGTGCTAATAAATTCATCGCTCCAATCTTAGCGGTTGTACCATTGCAATTATTAGCGTACTACGCAGCGATTACTCGCGGCGCAGATGTAGATAAACCACGTAACTTGGCTAAATCTGTAACCGTAGAATAATATATATAACCAACAGTGCTTTGGCACTGTTGGTTTATTTCAATATAGGGAGACTATTATGGCAGTTATATTTTCCGGCATCCAACCAAGTGGAGAGTTAACACTTGGTAACTATTTGGGGGCTTTACGTAATTTCTTAGACTATCAAGATACTGATGAATGTTACTATTGTATCGTTAACCAACATGCGATTACTGTACCGCAAGATCCAAAAGAGTTATTCCAAAATACTCGTAATTTGGCTGCATTGTACCTTGCTGTTGGCCTCGATCCTAAAAAGGTTACATTGTTTGTACAATCCGAAGTGCCTGAACACGTTAAACTCGGTTGGGTTATGCAATCTATCAGCTATGTTGGCGAATTAGAGCGTATGACACAGTACAAAGATAAGTCTCAAAAACAAGGTGACTCTATTCCTACAGCGTTGCTTACGTATCCACCATTGATGGCGGCAGATATTTTGTTATATGGTACTAACTATGTTCCAGTAGGTGAGGACCAAAAACAACATCTTGAATTGACTCGTAATTTGGCAGAGCGTTTTAACCGTAGATTTGGCGAAACTTTCGTAGTACCTGATATCAAGGTAGGCGAAGGTGGTGCTCGCGTTATGAGCTTACAAGAGCCAACTAAGAAAATGAGTAAATCTGATGATAACCAAAATGCTACAATTCGTCTTTTGGATGCACCAGACTTGATCGTGAAAAAATTGAAACGCGCTCAAACTGACTCTGATAACGCGGTGCGTTACGATAAAGAAAACAAACCTGGCATTTCTAACTTGATGGGCATTTACCGTGCTATTACAAAAGATAGCTATGAAAAAATTGAAGAAATGTATGCTGGTAAAGGCTATGGCGTATTTAAATCAGATATTGCAGATTTACTTGTAGCAACACTTGAGCCAATTCAACAGCGTTATAATGAACTCATTACAAGCCCTGAACTCGACATCATCTTAGATGAAGGTGCTGCTAAAGCACATGCAAAAGCATCTGTTATGTATCGTAAGGTTGAGGAAGCTATGGGGCTTTGCCGAAAATAAGTATTTATATAGACTTTTTGAGGCATAGTATGACAAAACAAGAGGTAAGTGAACGATTTTCAGGCGGTCGTGTTAAGCATATGGTTACCACGCATAAAGCCGTACAGTGGATAGGGCGCATCTTAGGTATTCTAACTTGCGTTGCGCTCATAAAATGGGTTCCACATGATGTAGGTAATCGTATCCTATGTTATGCATTAGTTGTGTGCTTGTTGTGGTGGATGAACGGCCTTGATATGGTGCTCGTATATATTTGTGAAAAGGGGTTTGTTATAAAACAAAGACCGACTACATTACGAGATTATTTTTGGAGTGCTATCCATTTAGATGATTATTATTTGTATGTGCCTTTTGATACGGTGGTTGGTTTTACTCCGGATTGGAAAGAGTTGCAGGCTGTTAACAATCATGGTGGTATCTATGTAGTACCATTAGACCTGCAATTAGCACCCTATAAGGATAAAATACGTCTCCAGGCGGCTATAAAACATTATAGAGATACACATAATGAATAAAATTTGAAAAAATTTATTGATTTAACTATTTACAACTTTAACAGGCTAAAGTATAATAGGTTCATAAGTAAGAACTTGATCTGTAAAAGATTACGTGGAGGATATTATGAACTGGAAAAAGATTATGGCTGTAGGTTTAGCTGCAGTATCTATGATGGCTTTTGTAAGTGGTTGTGGCAGTGATACAAAAACAACAAATGAATTACCTAAAAAAATCGTTGTCGGCCTAGATGATAGCTTCCCACCAATGGGCTTTAAAGATGATAAAGGTGAAATCGTAGGTTTAGATATCGACTTGGCTAAAGAGGCTGCTAAGCGCGCTGGTATGGACGTTGAGTTTAAAGCGATTGACTGGTCCAGCAAAGAAGCGGAGTTAAAATCTAAGAAAATCGACGTATTGTGGAATGGTTTAACTGTTTCTCCTGAACGGGAGAAAAATATCTTGTTCTCCGATACATATATGAAAGATAAACAATACATCGTTGTTCGTAACGATGATAATGCTATCAAGGGCAAATCTGATCTTGCTGGCAAGGTTGTAGGTGTGCAACAAGCTAGTACTGGTGAATCTGCATTACAAAACGATCCTAGTGGCAAAACCGTTAAAGAAATTAAATCCTATGCTGATTTCGTAAGTGCATTCATGGATCTTGGCATTGGTCGTGTCGATGCAGTTATCGCTGATGGTGTTATTGCTCGTTACCTCATGACAAAAGAACCTGGCAAATACAAAATTGTAGAAGGCACTGATTACGGCGTAGATAACTTTGCTGTAGGGTTCCGCAAAGATGATACCGCATTACGCGATAAAATCAATGGTATCTTAGCCGAAATGAAAAAAGATGGTACTGCTGATAAAATCGTTGAAAAATGGTTGGGCTCTA
>ERZ773263.1157-NODE-1157-length-16262-cov-24.377553_pt1 | contig 16262 bp, 8 predicted proteins | sample MGYA00511076_ERZ773263 | MGnify/ENA primary metagenome ERZ773263 (study PRJEB29015, sample SAMEA2738155) | human oral metagenome | biome: human oral; feature: human-associated habitat; material: saliva | place: China | collected 2195 ... | reverse complement strand
GAGCCGATTTGAATGACAATGCCTTGAACGGCAATTTCTTTGGTAGTAGCCAGTACGGAACTGGTAATATTGCACCGATTACGGGAGATATCACAGCAACGACTGATAATCCTGCAACCATCACAACGACCATTCATTTGAAGGATGACCTTTATCATTCTTTCCGAAACACATGGCAACGTAATGTTGCTGCGATTGATAATGCTTCAAATATGAACCGTCCAAATGGCTTGGGTGAGATTCGTATTACTCAGGGACGCTTAGCAGATCGTACGCCGGGTGTGGCACCGACAAGCACTATTCAGGTGACCAGCCTGACTGCCTTAACAGATGCAGATAAAAGCAAGATTATTGCGGCTGTGTCGGCCTTGAATCCAGAGGCTGCCAACCGTATTAAATCTTATACGGTTAATAGTGATGGTACGGTAACGATTACTTATAAAGACAGTACAACGAATGTTGTGACGGTGAAATTGTCGGATAGTGATCACAGCCAGTCAGTGTCGCAAAGTGTCAGTCAGTCTAAGCAGGAATCAATTTCTCAAAGTCGAAGTGAGTCCGTTAAGCAGTCGGCATCGACCAGACTTTCATTGAGCACGGTTGCTTCAAAAAGTGTCTCAAGTTCCTTGAGTTTATCAGCTCAACAGAGTGTTTCAAAATCACAAAGTCAATCAGCCTCAGCGAGTGCTTCTTTGAGTGCCGTGAAATCGGAGAGCGTTTCAGGTTCTTTGAGTGAATCCTTGAAGACAAGCGTCTCACAAAGTGAGTCCGCTTCAGAAAGTGCATCTTTGAGTGCTATGAAATCGGAGAGTGTCTCGAGTTCCTTGAGTGAGTCCTTGAAGACTAGCGTCTCACAAAGTGAGTCCGCTTCAACAAGTACATCTTTGAGTGCTGTGAAATCGGAGAGCGTTTCAAGTTCCTTGAGTGAGTCTTTGAAGACTAGTGTCTCACAAAGTGAGTCAATTTCAGCCTCACAGTCTGTTTCAAATTCGGAGTCATCGTCAGTAAGTGAATCAATTTCAGAATCACAGTCTGTTTCAAATTCAGAATCAGCCTCAGTAAGTGAATCAGTTTCAGCTTCACAGTCTGAATCAAACTCAGTTTCATCGTCAGTAAGTGCGTCTGTTTCAGCCTCACAATCAGTGTCTAATTCAGAATCATCGTCAGTAAGTGAATCAATTTCAGAATCACAATCTGCCTCAACTTTCGAGTCATCGTCAGAAAGTGAGTCAATTTCAGAATCGCAGTCTGTATCTAATTCTGAATCAGCATCAGCAAGTGCATCAGTGTCTGAATCACAATCTGCCTCAACTTCCGAGTCAGCATCAGCAAGTGCATCAGTGTCTGAATCACAATCAGTTTCAAACTCAGAGTCCGCTTCAGAGAGTGCGTCTGTTTCAGAGTCACAATCCGTATCAAATTCCGAATCAGCCTCAGCGAGTGCATCAGTGTCTGAATCGCAATCAGTCTCGACTTCCGAGTCCGCTTCAGAGAGTGAGTCAACATCGACATCACAATCCGAATCAAACTCAGTTTCTACCTCAGAAAGTGAATCGACGTCAGCTTCACAATCCGAATCAAACTCAGTTTCAACTTCAGAGAGTGAATCAACATCGACATCACAATCAGAGTCGAATTCAACTTCAGCCTCAGTAAGTGAATCAGTAAGCACATCACAGCTGGAATCAAATTCAGTTTCCACCTCAGAAAGTGAATCGACGTCAGCTTCACAATCCGAGTCAAATTCAGTTTCGACTTCAGAAAGTGAGTCAACGTCAGCGTCACAATCCGAGTCAAACTCAGTTTCGACTTCAGAGAGTGAGTCGACATCAGCTTCACAATCCGAATCAAATTCAGTTTCTACCTCAGAGAGTGAATCAATTTCAGAATCACAGTCTGTTTCTAATTCAGAGTCAGCCTCAGTAAGCGAATCAATTAGTGAGTCACAATCAGTGTCAAACTCAGAGTCAGCATCAGAGAGTGAGTCGACATCAGCGTCACAATCAGAATCGAACTCAGTTTCTACTTCAGAGAGTGAATCAACGTCAGCTTCACAATCCGAATCGAATTCAGTTTCTGCGTCAGAAAGTGAATCAGTAAGCACATCACAGCTGGAATCGAATTCAGTTTCAGCCTCAGTAAGTGTGTCTGTTTCAGAATCACAATCTGTCTCAAATTCCGAATCAGCCTCAGTAAGTGAATCAGTATCAGAATCACAGTCTGTTTCAAATTCAACTTCAGTCTCAGTAAGTGCGTCAACATCAACATCACAGTTGGAGTCAAATTCAGTCTCAGCTTCAGAAAGTGCCTCAACGTCGACATCACAATCAGTATCAACTTCTGAGTCAGCCTATGTAAGTGCGTCAGTATCTGAATCGCAGTCAGTCTCAAACTCAGAGTCAGCCTCAGAGAGTGCCTCAATTTCAGCATCACAATCCGAATCGAATTCAGTTTCGACTTCAGAGAGTGAATCGACATCAGCGTCACAATCCGAATCAAATTCAGTTTCAACTTCGGAGAGTGAGTCGACATCAGCTTCACAATCAGAATCAGATTCAGTTTCTACTTCAGAAAGTGCGTCAACATCAACATCACAGTCTGAATCAAACTCAACATCCGCATCTGAAAGTGCCTCAACATCGATCTCTCAATCAATCTCAAATTCCGAGTCAGCTTCAGAGAGTGAGTCAGTTTCGGAATCACAGTCTGTCTCAAACTCAGAGTCAGCTTCAGAAAGTGAATCAACATCAGCATCACAGTCAGAATCGAATTCAGTTTCAACTTCAGAAAGTGAATCAACATCAGCATCACAATCCGAGTCAAACTCAGTTTCAACTTCAGAGAGTGAATCAACATCGACATCACAATCCGAATCAAACTCAGTTTCAGCCTCAGAGAGTGAATCAACGTCAGCATCACAATCCGAATCAAACTCAGTTTCAGCCTCAGAGAGTGAGTCGACATCAGCGTCACAATCCGAATCAAATTCAGTTTCAGCCTCAGAGAGTGAGTCAACATCAGCGTCACAATCCGAATCAAATTCAGTTTCTACTTCAGAAAGTGTGTCAATCTCTGAGTCACAATCAGAATCGAATTCAGTTTCAGCCTCAGAAAGTGCTTCAATTTCAGCAAGTGAGTCTGCATCATTGAGTGAATCTCGAAGTACAAGTGCATCGGTGTCGGCATCTGAATCAGTATCATTGAGTACGTCAAGCTCTTTGAGTGCTTCTGTATTTGAAAGTCAGTCTCGAGCCTTCAGTGCTTCAATTTCTGCAATTATTTCAACTGTTGAGTCTATTTCGAACTCGGCTTCAAGCTTCATTTCAACAAGTGAATCGGTTTCGACATCTAACTCAGCATCCTTGATTGAGTCGGCGTCATTGAGTGCATCTGTTTCAGGATCACAATCAGTTTCTAATTCAGTGTCTGCATCAGAAAGCGCTTCAGTCTCAACATCACAGTCTATTTCAAACTCAGTTTCAGCGTCAGTAAGTTCTTCGATTTCAACAAGTGAGTCTGTATCGTTGAGTGAGTCGCAAAGTGAAAGTGCATCATCCTCAAAATCAACATCATCGAGCGTTTCATCATCATTGAGTGAATCACAATCAGCCTCAGTAAGTGCTTCAATTTCAGCAAGTGAGTCTGTATCGTTGAGTGAAGCACAAAGTGCAGGTGTGTCTGAGTCAGAATCAGCATCATTAAGTTCTTCGATTTCAACAAGTGAGTCTGTATCGTTGAGCGAATCACAAAGTGAAAGTGTATCAGAGTCTGTATCATCAAGCACATCCGCTTTAGTCTCAGCGTCAGAATCATCAAGCGTTTCAGCATCATTGAGTGAATCACAATCAGTCTCAGTAAGTGTTTCGATTTCAGCAAGTGAGTCTGTATCGTTGAGCGAATCACAAAGTGCAAGCACATCCGCTTCAGTCTCAGCGTCAGAATCAGCGAGCGCATCCGATTCCGTCTCTGCATCTGAGTCAGCATCAACAAGCGTATCCGATTCAGTATCTACGTCAGCCTCAGTAGGTGCGTCAGAATCAGCCAGCACGTCTGAGTCAACATCAACAAGTACCTCTGTATCAGAATCACAGTCTGTTTCAAACTCAGAATCAGCCTCAGTAAGTACTTCGATTTCAACAAGTGAGTCTTTATCGTTGAGCGAATTACAAAGTGCAAGTGTATCTGTATCAGCATTAGCCAGCACGTCTGAGTCAGTCTCAACAAGTGCCTCTGTCTCAGAATCCGCTTCATCAAGTGTTTCAGTATCCGAGTCAGCATCATTGAGTGTCTCATTGAGTGAATCACAATCAGCCTCAGAAAGTACTTCGATTTCAGCTAGTGAGTCTGTATCAGCCAGCACATCTGCTTCAGTCTCAGCGTCAGAATTAGCGAGCGCATCCGATTCAATATCTACGTCAGCCTCAGTAGGTGCGTCAGCATCAGCCAGCATGTCTGAGTCAGTCTCAACAAGTGCCTCTGTCTCAGAATCAGCTTCATCAAGCGTTTCAGTATCAGAGTCAGCATCATTGAGTGTCTCATTGGGTGAATCACAATCAGCCTCAGTAAGTACTTCGATTTCAACAAGCGAGTCTGTGTCATTGAACGAGTCGCAAAGTGAAAGTGCATCAGCCTCAAAATCATCATCATTGAGTGAATCACAATCAGTCTCAGTAAGTACTTCGATTTCAGCTAGTGAGTCTGTATCGTTGAGCGAATCACAAAGTGTAAGTGCATCAGAGTCTGTATCAGCCAGCACATCTGCTTCAGTCTCTGTCTCAGAATCTGTAAGCGCATCTGAATCCGCTTCAGTGTCTGCCTCAGAATCAGCGAGCGCCTCAGCTTCAGCCTCAACAAGTGCCTCTGTTTCAGAATCCGCTTCTACATCAGCATTCTTGAGTGTCTCTGAAAGCACAAGTGCTTCAACAAGTATTTCAACATCATTAAGTACTTCAGCAAGTCTTTCAACCTCTGCCTCAACAAGTGCCTCAGAATCAACTTCTGAAGTGAAAGATCCTAAGCACAAACGTGGTAGCCAAGCGCTTCCTAAGACTGGTGAGGAAAACTCATCATTGTCAATGGCATTTGGTGCTTTGGCAACTGCAACAGGTCTCGCCTTTCTTGCTAAACGTAAGAAAGATGAAGAATAGGTCGAAGATTATTCGTATTTCAGAATTGTAATAGTCTTTGCAATGCTCAGATAAGCACAAAAAAACACCTTTATGTTAGCTAACCATTCTAGCTAGAAGGTGTTTTTTGATTTGGAGATGTTGTGAAAGTTTCAAAATGGAACTGACTTTTTGAAATACAAATGACTACATAAAAATAAGAGACCACTTGAGCATGGTCTCTTATTTGTTGTCTTGCTCATTATCTTGTTTAAACATCACAGTTCCAATCGTTACTAGAATGGTTAACAGAATTGGTATAACTCGAAAAACTCCCCAGTCAGGGTCATAGGCCAAAAAAATTGAGACTAGGTAAAAAATAATACTAGTGTATAGAAAGTTTTTGTTACCTTTTTTACGTCCTATTCCTGTTAAAATAGTTGCAATGATAAAACTAATCAAACTAGGTGCTAGGAAAATTATTATAAGCATTCCCCAAGGATTTGACAGACCTAAGAGCAAGAATAAGATAAGATAGACTATAGCTAAATAAAAGGCGACTGCAAGGAAAATAGAAGCAACCCTGTTGTCTGGAGCATTCTTCTTAATGAGCTCTTGATAATTGAACTCTTGACCAGTCTTACCCTTATCTTGGCTTATGTTGAAGTTTGTATGTTGTACTGACATCTTTCTCACCTAACCCTCTATTTATATCTAAATAGGTTAATTCTTTCACCTTTATTATACTCCTTTTTTCCTTAGTTTCAGCAAGATCGATAGGCTTTTGAGCCATTTTTATAAGATGACTTATTGCTCGATGTTCTCCTTTCCTACTGGCACTATTACTGGCACTATAGGTCCCAATTTAAAGCCCTTACACCTCAGTAAGTAATGAATGGCTTAGATAGTTAGAATTTAGATTCTGTATGAGAAGATAGTCTAAAAAAGACCCTATCCTGACAAATCTGATGGTTTGATAATGACGGTATTTTTTGTCGCTTTGAAAGGAGAGTCTTAAGGATTTTGTGAATTTTCATTAGACTCTCTTGAGATAGTATTAAAAGAAATACCTTATCAATAATCATTCTAAATAGCGATAGAGTATCATTTGTATTGATTTAAAAAAATAAAATAAGCTATTTTTTATTTCGAAACACTCACTTTAAACTCATTTAATTAAAACAATAAAGTGTTTTTTCTAAAAATTATGAAAATTTATCGAATCTTATTGAAAAAAAGCTTTCAATGATTTAGAATGAAGCTATAAATGGGAAAAAGGAGTCTTTTTATTATGGACAAAAAAGTACATTATAAAATGCACAAAGTCAAGAAACAATGGGTAACCATTGCAGTTACAGGGATGTCACTCGGTGCAGTCTCAGCGGTTTCATTAGGGACTAACGACGGTGTCGTTCAGGCCGACGAACACACGGATGCTACTGTAGCCATCCCCGATATTTCTGTTGATACGGGTACTGTATCTAACGATACAACGACTGCTCAGGATCCAACTACAGCAGTTGCAACGACAAACAATGCCGCAACTGACCAAGCAGCTCCAACAGCAACTTTCGATTTGACAACTGATACAACAAATACAGTTGTAGCGAATGCTGTTGATACGGCAGCGACAGTCGGCACTGATCGTGCGGCAACTACAACAGATACAACAGCAACCAACGATACAGCCGTTGATACAACAAATAACAATACTACAACTGATACAACAACAGTTACAGACCGTGCAGCGACACGTGAACGTCGTGCGACTGGTGCCCGCCGTGGTCCTACAGGAGGGCGTCGTGCCACACCAGTTGCTGGTAATAATAACAATGCTAACAACGGCAATAATACGGTCACAGTAGTAAATAACGACCTTCCAGCAGCTAACAATGTAGTAACTGATGGTCCAAGCCACATCAAAACTATTAATGGAAAACAATACTACGTTGAAGATGACGGTACTATTCGTAAGAACTATGTCCTTGAACGTAACGGAGGAAGCCAATACTTCAACGCTGAAACTGGTGAATTGTCTAACCAAAAAGAATACCGTTTCGATAAGAACGGTGGAACAGGTTCATCAGCTGACAGCACAAACACAAACGTTACTGTAAATGGTGATAAAAATGCCTTTTATGGTACAACTGATAAAGATATCGAACTTGTTGATGGCTACTTCACTGCCAACACATGGTACCGTCCAAAAGAAATCTTGAAAGACGGTAAAGAGTGGACTGCCTCAACTGAAAACGACAAACGTCCATTGCTTACGGTTTGGTGGCCAAGTAAAACTATCCAAGCGAGCTACCTCAACTACATGAAGGAGCAAGGTCTTGGTACCAATCAGACTTATTCAGCTGTCAGCTCACAAAGTCAGATGGATCAAGCAGCGCTTGAAGTTCAAAAGCGTATTGAGGAACGTATTGCGCGTGAAGGCAACACTGACTGGTTGCGTACAACCATCAAAAATTTTGTGAAGACTCAACCTGGTTGGAATTCAACTTCTGAAAACCTTGATAACAGTGACCACTTGCAAGGTGGTGCCCTTCTTTATAACAACGATAGTCGTACAAGCCAAGCTAACTCAGACTATCGTCTCTTGAACCGCACACCAACTAGCCAAACAGGTAAACGCAATCCTAAGTATACCAAGGATACAAGCAACGGTGGTTTCGAGTTCTTGTTGGCTAATGATATCGATAACTCAAATCCTGCGGTTCAAGCTGAACAATTAAATTGGCTTCACTACATCATGAACATCGGTACTATCACTGGTGGTTCTGAAGATGAAAACTTCGATGGTGTTCGTGTCGATGCCGTGGATAATGTCAATGCCGACCTTCTCCAAATTGCTTCAGATTACTTCAAAGCTAAATACGGTGCTGATCAAAGTCAAGATCAAGCCATTAAACACATGTCTATCTTGGAAGCATGGTCTCACAATGATGCCTACTACAATGAAGACACCAAAGGTGCTCAATTGCCAATGGATGACCCTATGCACTTGGCATTGGTATATTCACTCTTGCGTCCAATTGGTAACCGTTCAGGAGTTGAACCACTCATTTCAAATAGTTTAAATGACCGTTCTGAAAGTGGTAAAAACTCTAAACGTATGGCTAACTACTCATTTGTTCGTGCCCACGATTCAGAGGTACAATCAATCATTGGTCAAATCATCAAAAATGAAATCAACCCTCAATCAACAGGGAATACCTTCACTCTTGATGAAATGAAGAAAGCCTTTGAAATCTACAACAGAGATATGCGTAGTGCTAACAAGCAGTACACACAATATAATATCCCATCAGCATATGCCTTGATGCTTACGCATAAGGACACTGTGCCACGTGTTTACTATGGAGACATGTACACAGATGATGGTCAATATATGGCTAAAAAATCACCATATTACGATGCTATTGAAACCCTCTTGAAAGGCCGTATCCGCTATGCAGCTGGTGGTCAAGATATGAAGGTTAACTACATCGGTTATGGTAATACTAATGGTTGGGATGCTGCAGGTGTCTTGACTTCTGTACGTTATGGTACAGGGGCTAACAGTGCTTCTGATGCTGGTACAGCAGAAACACGTAATCAAGGTATGGCAGTTATCGTTTCGAACCAACCTGCCCTTCGTTTGACAAGTAACTTGACTATTAACATGGGTGCGGCTCACCGTAATCAAGCTTATCGCCCGTTGCTTTTGACAACAAAGGATGGTGTGGCTACTTACTTGAATGATAGCGATGCTAACGGTATTGTCAAATACACTGATGGTAACGGTAATTTGACATTTAATGCAAGCGAAATCCGTGGTATTCGTAACCCTCAAGTTGATGGTTACCTTGCGGTTTGGGTACCAGTAGGTGCTTCTGAAACTCAAGACGTGCGTGTGGCACCAAGTAAAGAAAAGAACAGCAGTGGTTTGGTTTACGAATCAAATGCTGCCCTTGATTCACAAGTTATCTACGAAGGTTTCTCTAACTTCCAAGACTTCGTCCAAGATTCATCACAATACACTAATAAGAAGATTGCTGAAAATGCCAACCTCTTCAAATCATGGGGTATTACATCATTTGAATTTGCCCCACAATATGTTTCAAGTGATGACGGTAGCTTCCTTGACTCAGTCATCCAAAATGGTTATGCCTTTACAGACCGTTATGACATTGGTATGAGTAAGGACAACAAGTACGGTTCATTGGCTGACTTGAAAGCAGCTCTTAAATCGCTCCACGCTGTAGGTATCTCAGCGATTGCTGACTGGGTTCCAGACCAAATCTACAACCTTCCGGGTGATGAAGTGGTCACTGCAACTCGTGTTAATAACTATGGTGAAACTAAAGACGGCGCAATCATCAATCATAGCCTCTATGCTGCTAAGACACGTACTTTTGGTAACGACTATCAAGGTAAATATGGTGGTGCCTTCCTTGATGAATTGAAACGTCTTTACCCACAAATCTTTGACCGTGTTCAAATTTCTACTGGTAAACGTATGACTACTGACGAGAAGATTACACAGTGGTCTGCGAAGTACATGAATGGTACTAACATTCTTGACCGTGGTTCAGAGTACGTGCTTAAAAATGGTCTAAGTGGTTACTATGGTACAAATGGTGGTAAAGTTAGCCTTCCAAAAGTAATCGGAAGCAACCAATCAACAAATGGAGATAATCAAAATGGTGACGGCAGTGGTAAGTTTGAAAAACGTCTCTTCTCTGTAAGATACCGTTATAACAATGGCCAATATGCTAAGAATGCCTTCATCAAAGATAACGACGGAAATGTTTACTACTTTGATAACTCAGGTCGCATGGCAATCGGTGAAAAGACTATCGATGGTAAACAATACTTCTTCCTCGCTAATGGTGTACAGTTGCGTGATGGTTACCGTCAAAACCGTAGAGGTCAAGTCTTCTACTATGACCAAAACGGTGTCTTGAATGCAAACGGTAAACAAGATCCAAAACCAGACAACAATAATAATGCATCAGGACGTAACCAATTCGTTCAAATTGGTAATAACGTTTGGGCTTACTATGATGGTAATGGTAAACGTGTAACAGGTCACCAAAACATTAATGGTCAAGAACTCTTCTTCGACAACAATGGTGTCCAAGTTAAAGGTCGTACCGTTAATGAGAACGACACTATCCGTTACTATGATGCTAACTCAGGCGAAATGGCTCGCAACCGTTTTGCTGAAATTGAACCGGGTGTTTGGGCTTACTTCAATAATGATGGAGCAGCCGTAAAAGGTTCACAAAACATCAATGGTCAAAACCTCTACTTTGATCAAAATGGCCGTCAGGTCAAAGGTGCTTTGGCAAACGTAGATGGTAACCTTCGTTACTATGATGTAAACTCAGGTGAGCTCTACCGCAATCAATTCCACGAAATTGATGGTAGCTGGTATTACTTCGATGGTAATGGTAATGCTGTCAAAGGCATGGTTAATATCAATGGTCAAAATCTCCTCTTTGATAACAATGGTAAACAAATCAAAGGTCATCTGGTTCGCGTGAACGGTGTTGTTCGTTACTTTGATCCAAATTCAGGTGAAATGGCAGTTAACCGTTGGGTTGAAGTAAGTCCAGGATGGTGGGTTTACTTTGACGGTGAAGGCCGAGGACAAATGTAGTCGTTTCTAAATTGTATGAACCGAGACAAGAGTCTCGGTTTTTATGGCATATCCAGATGTCAAAACAGATTTAGATGAGGACTGTAGCTAGTCATTTACGCTTTTTCATGGGTAACTCATGAAAGCTTGATAGCACTTACTGATGTCTCTTCTTACCTAAACAATAGTAATGCTAAAACTGCTATTATTAATTTAACATTTAATACGAGAAAGCTTTGAAATTAGGGATTTTCATTAAATGCTTTCAATCTATTGACGAAGTGTAAAAGTCCCTCTATACTAAAGGTAATGCTAATTATCTAGTGGCATTTCTAATAGGCCATTCTTTCTAAAATGCGGTAAGGTTATTTTTCAAAGATTAAAACAGCATTGTTTGTTTACAGTGAGTTTCTTAAGACAGTCTCTATAGAATAGGATTAGACGATTAAAGACTCGTCATTTAAACCATCGGTGTAATCTCATTTTGATATCACTTTCGTAAACTATTTGATAGATATTGCACATCAAAGCGCTATTTTTTCACTTAGGGGTTAAAATGATTAAAGTTCTTACACCTTACTTGTAAAAAATCCATTCTCGTATTATAGTATATATAAGAGATATCAAAAATTTTAATCTTTGATAAGAGCTTGTTACTTTCTCTGAGGGAAAATGAAATCTTAATGGAAAAGATTTCCATGAGAACTTAGCAAGTATAGGATTTATTTCTTATAAAAAAGTAGAAAGGGGGAGTATTTTTGAGAGCCTATAGGGAAAATGCGACTGAGGCAGCGGCTAAGGCTAAAACTGCCGAAGCGCATAATGCACGTAAGTCAGCGGACTCTGATTTAGTTGATACTATAGATCTTTCTAATTTATTGACTAACCCAAAAAGTCGCTCTGACCACAGTGCCCCCTCTCCATTAGATTTTGCCAGAGCTGACGAAGCTCTCTTTGATAATCATGCTCAATCGGAAACCGTGAGGATTCCATCCAAGCAGGAGATTATCTTTCAAGGAGCAGGTTCTAAAACTCCAGACCCTGAAGTCATGGCAAACCATGTCTTTACAGGGACTAGAGATGCTAAGACTGGTTTAATTGAATGGGACAAGGACAGTTATACCTATCCTAAGGTATCGGTACCAGTTGTCCAGGGCTATTACGCTGACCAAAAGGAAGCGGGTTTTAATGTTGTCACTCCCTATGTGCCAACAGTAACGGAACATGTGACCTATAGGAAATTGGGACGCATAATCCCCGTGACAGAAGATGGGGAATATATTCCAGGTGCTTTGACTAAGCAGTATAACAATAACAAAAAAGATCCACGAAAGGCGGGTGAGACAGCAACACCAGCTGTTCAAGATTATATGACAGATATTAAAAGTGTAGTACCGAACAAACCAGGAGCGGACACTCCGGTTGTGTATCGTAAAATTTTCAAGAAAGCCAGCATCACTTATATTGATGAAACTACCGGTGCTTACTTGGTTAGTGACCAGTTGACCGGTGAATTGGGTGAAGCGATTGAATACGGGACAGCAACACGTATCAAGACTTTCAAGGACATGGGATATGACTTGATTCAGGACGAATTCCCTAAAGATGCCATTTTTGATGATAAAGATATTGATGATCAAGAGTGGTTTGTCCTCTTGCAACACGATGTTGCCAAGGTGGGACCTGAAAATGAACAAGTCCCGGATACTCCAATCAATCCTAATAATCCAGATGGACCTAAATGGCCATCTAAGTATGCTTACGAAAAAGAAGTAAGCTTCACAGTCTTTTACAGAAGTACAGATGGCAATGCGGATTTGCCAGATGCTGATGTGCAAAAGGCTTATTGGGTGCGTACTCTTACCTTCGACAAGGTTACAGGTGAGCTTGTTGACGAGACAGAGTGGTCTCCAAATAAAACCAAGTATTATGATATCTATGCACCAGTTGTTTTAGGTTATTTTGCGGATAAAGTAGAAGTTAAGGGTAGAGATGTTACTGAGGATAATATCGAAGAAACCGTTACCTACGTTCCACTTGGTAAAATCATTCCTATTGATGCGAATGGACGCTTGATTCCAAACGTTCCAACACCAACCTTTAACAATGATGCCAATAACCCAACTAAGGTTAGTGAGACACTTGTTCCTCACATTCCGGGTTACCGCCCAATGCAACAAAGTGTCATGCCTGAGAGCTTGACAGACGATATTCTTGTTGAGTACGCTCCAATCCTTGAAGATGTAACGCAACCAACCTTGCAAACTGTCTTCTTCAAAGGTGCTGGCGAAGCAACACCGTCTGTTAATATTCAGTCTGACTTCACCTTCACTGGTAAGTACAACCAAGCAGAAGATACTTACACTTGGGATCAAGACAGCTATACTTTCGCTAAAGTCAATGTTCCAGTTATCGAAGGTTACTTTGCGGACAAGGCAGTTGCAGGTATGCAGGTTGTTACACCTGATAAACCAGAAGCAACAGATAGTGTTGCCTATAAAGAGCTTGGTAAGATTATCCCTGTTGATAGCTTTGGTAATCCAATCGCGGATGCAGAGCCAGTTCATTATGCTAATGATCCTCAAGATGCTACGCAAGTTATTGAGACACCAGCACCACAAGTTGCTGGCTACCAAGCTGAAAGTGAATTGGTATTGCCAATTGACCTCAGCATGGACCAAACCTTGGTTTACGAGCCAATCTTGGATGATATCACGCAAGATACGAAACAAACGGTTACCTTCCAAGGTGCAGGCTATAAAGATCCAGTTATCAACATTCAAGATAGCTTCAGCTTCCACGGTAAATTTAACCAAGTGGAACAAACAAGCACTTGGGATCAAGACAGCTTCACTTATGATGTTGTAGAAGTTCCAGTTGTAGATGGCTTCTATGCAGATAAACGTCAAGCTGGTGGTCTTGAAGTTCGCCCAGACCTTCCAGAAGTGGAAGATACAGTAACTTACACAGAGCTTGGTAAGATTATTCCAGTAGATGAGTATGGTACACCTATTGAAAATGCACCTACTCCAAGCTACAACAACGATCCTGAAGATCCAACCATGGCTATGGAAACAGTCGTTCCAGATGTTCTTGGTTACATTTCTGAAAAGGCCTTTATTACTCCAGAACACCCAGGTCAAGATACCAACGTGGTTTATGCTAAGGATGAGCAAAAAGCTATTATCCTTTACATGAATGAGCTTGATAAGTCAGAATTGACTCGTGATGTCGTCATTGGAAGCTCAGGTGAGAAGATTGACTACTCTACTGATGAACAAATCGCAAACTTGCTCAAACAAGGTTATGAGCTCGTCAACGATGGTTATGCGGCAGCCTTTGACCACACTTACAATGGTGACTCTGACTTTGATCAAGTCTTCGAAGTTGTTCTTCGTGAACGTTTGGTTCTTATTGATCCAGATATGCCAGCACCAGTTGCAGGTGAAGTTGTAGATCCAAATGATGTCAATAGTCCAGTTTGGCCAAATAGCGTAGAGATGCTCGAAAACCGTGCCGATGTGACACGTACAATCCAGTATGTCTTCGAAGAAGGCGGCTTGGCTTGCGACGACTACGTTGAAGTTCTTGATTTCAAACGTCTGGCTAACGTTAATCTTGTTACAGGCGCTATCAATTATGAAGCATGGTCAAGTACTCAAGCTGGCTTCTCAGCTGTTCCTTCTCCAGAGGTTGTCGGATTTACACCAGACCGTATGGAAGTAGCTGAAATGACAGATGTTTCTGTAGAAACCCCTGAAATCATGGAAGTAGTAACTTACCTCAAGGATGCTCAGAAAGCTACAGTTACTTATGTTGATGGTACAACTCGTAAGAAACTTGAAGTCGTTGACTTGCTTGGTAAATCAGGCGAAGTTATCGATTACTCAACAATCGAGCGCATCAAGTACTACAGTGATCGTGGTTATACCCTCCTTGCGGATGGCTTCACAAACGGTGTTATCTTTGATGGCGATTCACACGTTGACCAAAACTTCATGGTTACCCTTCGTCATGGTACAGTTCAAGTAGGACCAGATAACATTCAAGAAGCTGGTACACCAATCAACCCAGCAAATCCTGATGGTGCTAAATGGCCAGAACGTGAAAGCTACATCAAAGACGTGACCTTCACAGTTATCTACACATCTAGCGATGGACAAGCGGAACTTCCTGCTAACAACATCCAAACAGCTCAATGGACACGTACTTTGACCATTGATAAGGTTACAGGTGAAGAGCTCGGCTCAAGCTACTGGACTTCGAATAAAGGTCAGTTTGAAACAGTCATCACACCAGAAGTAGAAGGCTACAGCGCTGATAAGGATAAGGTTGAAGGTAAGACCGTTGGTCAACGTAACCTTGAAGAAACCGTTGTTTATATCCCATTGACAGGCGATATTAATGGTAAACCTAAGGAAGATAAAGTAGATGACATCGTTGTTGAAGAAGTTCAAGACCTAGAAGTTCTCGACCAAGTCGAAGAACCTTCTGAATCTCATGACGGTCCAACAACCTATGGTCCTGGGGATGATTTTGAAGCACCTGTTGCCAATCAAGCAGAAGGTACTGGCTCTAAACACAAGATGCCAATTAACCTTTCTAATGAAGATGAAGCAAGCAAAGGTAAGATTGAAGAAACCATCAACATTGCAGGCTTTACTGTATCGGTAACAGGTCTAGGACTTGGCCGCAACGGACGTAAGAAGAAAAATAAAAAAGATCACAAAGATCAAAAAGAAAAATAATCAAAAGACCTGAATCACTCAGGCATGCCCAGACAGAAAGAAAATCTCAAGTTGCTTATGGCACTTGGGATTTTTTTGTAGTTTCGGTAGTGGTAACACCAGTTCTATGCTAAAATATAGGAGAAGAAGCAAAAAGAGGAGTATGCCATGCCAACAGAATATGAAAAAATGATTGCGGGTGAGTTTTATCAACCTAGCGATCCTGAGTTACGTGCCCTAGCAGCTAAATCCAGAGAAAAGCAAATGGCCTTTAATGCGGAACCTGACCGTCTCAAGAGGGCTGAAATTGTCAAATCTTGGTTTGGGTCTACTGGGGAAAATGTTGCCATGAACCCTCAGTTCGTTACCGATTACGGTGTTAATATTCATATTGGTGAAAATTTTTACTCTAATTGGAATTTGACCATGCTGGATGTTTGTCTTATCACGATTGGGGATAACGCCATGATTGGTCCTAATTGTCAGTTTTTGACGCCCTTACATCCGCTTGATCCAACTGAACGCAATTCAGGCATTGAGTACGGAGCACCCATTACCATCGGCGATAATTTCTGGGCTGGTGGAGGCGTGACTATTCTTCCAGGCGTTACGTTGGGGAATAATGTAGTGGCTGGGGCAGGCGCTGTTGTGACTAAGTCCTTTGGAGACAACGTGGTTCTAGGCGGGAATCCAGCGCGTGTGATTAAGGAAATTCCTGTAAAGAAAGACTAATCAATCAACTCAAGGATTTAAGTCCTTGAGTTTTTCTATTTTTTGAAAGAATCTATTGACTTGAGTTAA
>ERZ773263.1156-NODE-1156-length-16272-cov-9.114694_pt1 | contig 16272 bp, 9 predicted proteins | sample MGYA00511076_ERZ773263 | MGnify/ENA primary metagenome ERZ773263 (study PRJEB29015, sample SAMEA2738155) | human oral metagenome | biome: human oral; feature: human-associated habitat; material: saliva | place: China | collected 2195 ... | reverse complement strand
GGCGTCGGTATAGAAAAACGATACTGGCGCTTTTCTTCTGTAGTGCTCTATCATCGGCACAGGCAGTTGATTTTATGCCTGTTCAAGATGTACAGACTGGTATGGAAGGTATAGCAAAAACAGTAATAGTAGGGGATACGATATCAAATTTTAATGTTAAGGTATTGGGCGTTATGAAAGATAAAGGCCCATCTGGACATTTAATTCTTGCAAAGTTTTCTGGCCCTGTTATGGAACAGACCGGTGGCATTGCGCATGGTATGAGTGGTAGTCCTGTATATATTAATGGGAAACTTGTAGGTGCCGTAGCATATGGTTGGGGCTTTGCGGATGGCACGATTGGCATGATAACGCCTATCGAAGATATGGTGAAATTATGGAATATACCGTATGAAAAGAATTTGACAAATACTTGGTCAGACAAACAATTAATTCCAATGAAAACTCCTTTGATGGCCTATGGATTTGATAGTACATCTATGGAGTATTTTAAATCAAAATTACCTCAATACAATTACGAAACCTATGATACTGCTAGTTCTAGTAGTGATGATATTGCAAAGCCTTTAGAGGCTGGTGGTTCTGTAGCAGCGTTATTGGTTGATGGCGATTTAAAACTCGGTGCTATTGGGACTGTTACCTATGTTGATGGTAAACAAATGGTAGCCTTTGGGCATCCATTTTTAAAACATGGTTCTGCTAATTATTTTATGCATAATGCCAATATTTTTACGGTTGTTAAAAGTTATGAATCAGCTTTTAAACTAGGTTCTATGGGACGTGAAATCGGTACCGTTACAGAGGATCGTGGCGCAGGCATTGCCGGTGTTTCTGGCACTATTTCTAGCGGAATTCCAGTTCGCTTTCATTTAAAAGATATCGATATGGGTCGTGACAAGCAGTCTAATGTAAAGGTTATTGAAGATAAGGATATGACACCTACATTGGCGGCTACAGCACTGTATAATATGTTGAATAAGACATTAGATCGCAGTGGTGCCGGTACTGCTAAAATTACCTATACGATTACACCACGTAATGGTGAACAAAAATCATTAACGCGAACAAATATGTTTTATAGCTCTGAATCCATTAGTGAAAAAACGGTTGATGAATTTTACAATGTTATCGATGTATTGATGAACAATCGATTTATTAACTATGAAATTGCGGATATCAATGTAGAAACAGAGGTAACGCAAGATAAGAAAACGGCAAAACTTGTGGATGCAGCTGCATCATCGACCGTTGTATCTCCTGGTGATACGATTGTAGTTGACGTTACATTGGAACCATATCGTGGGGAAAAAGTTAATAAAGAGGTATTCTTCACAGTGCCTAAAGACCAACCTTTAGGTAAATACACCCTAGAGGTTCGTGGTGGTGGCGAAATCCCATTGCCTTATGTATTGGAAAAACAAAAATATAATTTGACTGATGAAGTTCTACGCCGTTTAAAAGTTTACAAAGACTTTAACGATTTGTTTGATGAATTACAAAAGACTGATACGAATAATCAAATTGTTGTAGAAATATTAGAAGATGGCGTTAGTCTTGTAAATGAAGAGGCCTCTACAAGTTCTGTGAAAAAGGCAAAACTTCAAGGTGTAGAAGATAAGCCTAGTCCTGGAGATCTTAAAAAGAAAAAAGGTAGTGAAGACCTTAGCGATGGCAAAGATGATGAAAAGAAAAATGAAAAAACTGCTATCGACACAGAGTATATTGTTCAAGGGGACGGTCAATTCACAATTCAAGTTATGAGTGCTAAAGACCGTGACAAAGTATTAGCTAAACGTGCTAAAGAAGCTAAAGAACAGGTTAAGATGGAACATAAATTGGAATTAGAAGATCAAGGTAATAAAAAAGATTCCAAAGCATCTCAAAATAAAAAAGATAAGTCTGTTAATAAACCATCTAAGGACAAACCATCCAAGGATAAACCAGCAGGTGATGCACCTTCGAATGAGAAACCATCTAATGATAAACCTTCAAATGATCAAGTAGAGTAAAATTTGAAATATAAGCAAATAGTAAGGGGGACTGTTGTGAATTGGCTTGAGGCGATAGGGCGCAATGTAATGGCCGGCTTATCGAATGTGGGTACTGCCATGCTACTTCTATGGCAGACCATAAAACAATTAAAAATGCTCAATGCATGGCATGTGCTACAACAGATGGCTCATCTTGGCGTAGACTCACTACCGATTATTAGTCTGACACTATTATTTGCAGGTGGTGTAATGACATTACAAATAACAGATGTGTTAATTACCTATGGTGCACAAGGTACGGTAGGCGGACTCATGGCCGTTGCGATGGGCCGTGAATTAGGACCTATTCTTGTAGGTGTTGTATTAGCAGGCCGTGTAGGGGCTGCCATTACGGCTGAAATTGGTACGATGAAAGTTACAGAGCAAATCGATGCATTACGCGTTATGGCTGTAAATCCAATCGGTTATCTCGTTGTACCTCGCGTTGTAGCCTGCATGATTATGGTACCAATCCTTGCATTTTATGGCGTTGTCATTGGTATTGCAGGTGGTTATTTTGTAGCTACTGCCATTAAGGGTTTAGCACCAGCCACCTATTTAGATTCGATACAAATGTTTTCAACCATTTCTGATTTTACATTGGGGTTAATTAAATCTAGTGTTTTTGGTGCTGTTATCGCTCTTGTAGGGTGCTATAAGGGCATGCATACCAAGATGGGGGCCGAAGCTGTTGGTTTCTCCACTACTAGTTCTGTAGTAACAAGTATTATCTTAGTATTTGTATTAAATTATTTTTTATCAACTCTACTCTTTTAATCGATTATCTCGAACGAGGGCTTTATGATTGAATTACGTGATGTGGTTGTAGCCTATGACACGCGTGTAATATTAGATTCTGTTAATCTGACCATTAAAGATGGGGAGACGCTTGTTATTTTAGGTGGTAGTGGTAGTGGTAAAAGTACGCTATTACGCTTGATTATAGGTTTACAACGCCCCACATCAGGCCAAATTATTGTTGATGGTGTAGATATTACTACATTATCTGAAGAAGAATTTAATAAGGTACGTCAAAAGATGGGCATGGTGTTTCAATACTCCGCATTATTTGACTCTATGTCAGTGGGGGAGAATGTCGCCTTTGGACTAAGGGAACATACCAATCTGAGTGATGATAAAATTCAACATATTGTTGATGAGCGACTCGGTTGGGTTGGGTTGAGCGGATATGAGTCTTATATGCCTAATGAGTTATCTGGGGGGATGAAGAAAAGGGTTAGTCTTGCTCGGGCTATCGCTCTTGATCCGACGCTCATCTTGTACGATGAACCTTCGTCTGGTCTAGACCCCATTACATCGGGAACGATTAGTATGCTCATCCGAGGTATGCAAGAACGGTTGGGCTGTACATCTATCGTAGTAACTCATGATATGCAATCTGCTTTTTATGTGGCTGACAGAATTGCATTACTTGATAAGGGGAAATTTATAGAAGTATCTAAAACAGAGGATTTTAAAAACTCACCTAATCCTAAAGTACAACAATTTATTCATGGTGAGGCGGAGGCTATCGATATCGGAACAAGGAGAGACAGATAATGAAGTGGACGACGGAAGCTAAAGTAGGGGCTTTCACAATTGTAGGTGTTGTGTTGTTCGTGCTGGGCATCATATTTGTGGGGCGTATAGACGTATTTGCAAAACCTCAAATGACGATTACCGGTGATTTTGCTCAAGTTAATGGGTTGAAAAATGGTAATCAGGTTAAATTTTCTGGTGTCGCAATTGGTACGGTTTCTGATATTGAAATTACACCATCTGGTGTTGTGGTGAAGATGAAAATCGATGATAAAACTCAAATACCAAGCGATTCAACATTTACCTTAGGATCTGATGGATTCTTAGGGGATAAATTTATTCAAATTTCACCTGGTAAATCAACCGTATATTTACATGATGGTGATTCCGTTAAAGGTGAAGGGGTCGATGCGATGGATAAAGCCATGCAAAGTGCTCAAAAATTAATGGCTGGTACAGAACAAATGTTGCAATCCATTAATAATATTATTGGCGACCCTAAAACACAAGACGCATTAAAACATTCGTTGCAATCTACGGCTGTCATGGCTGATAATGCGGTAGCGGTTACACAGAATATGGTAGATGTGACGGCTCAGCTAAATCAAGCGGCTCAACAATTTAATGCCGATGGTAATGCTGGTAATGACATGCGTGCTATCTTGACGAATATTAAACAAACTACGGATCGTGTTGATCACATGGCGCGTTCCATGGAAGGAACCGTAACGGATCCAAAAGCACAAGAAAATATTAAAGCAACATTGCATAATACGGAGCAAATTTCTGCTCGTGTCAATAAATTGTTAGGTGGCAAACCATATGCATCTGAAACCGTTAATGGTTCCTCTGAGGCTAATGGTTCTGAAAAAAAGTCATCTATTAAAGTAGAACCTTCTGTGGATTTACTTTATAATACAAATCAAGAAGAAATCCGTATCAATGGTCGTGCTCGCGTTTACACAGATAAAGGCATGGGTGAATTTGGACTTTCTAATATTGGTGATGATACCGATTTTGATTTGAATGGCGGTAAATTTATCGCAAATAAATGGTTAGTACGCGGTGGTATTTTTGAAAGCAAGCTTGGATTTGGCATTGACTATAATCCACGTGGGTCTTTTGGCGTTTCTGCAGCTATGTATGATTTGAATCATCCTAAATATCGACTACGTTCTGATATACGCTTACATAATAATACGTACGGTGTTGTGCAAATGACACGCCCATTTGGTTCTTCAAATGGAGGCACCTACTTTGGTATTAAACAAGTCTTTTAAAACACATATCGTGTGGAGGTATACGTATGAATAAGAAGGCCTTTTCTTTAGCCATAATATTATCGATGGCTACAACAGGTGCATTCGCAAGTGACGTTGTTTCTACATCTGTCAATAATGGTGACAAACTCACAAAACTTCAAAAAGAAGCTATTCAATTAACTCAACAACAATTAGCTCAAAAAGCTTCTCAAGATGCACAACAATATGAAGTCGCATTGAACCTAAATGAAGATAGCACAGTTTCTCTTGCACTGGCTAATAACCGCACTGCGAAACAATCCTTGTGGGATTATCAAGCTGCAAAAGCCACAGTAAGTGCTACAGCAGCAGGAAAAAATCCTAATGTATCCTATACATGGCAAGGCACTCGTAATCACGGTGCCAATACTATGACGGGGAGAACTGTTACTAGTAAGACTGGTCAACATAGCTTCACTATTAAGGCCCCTGTATTTAGCCCTGAGTTAGATGCTAATATTGACAAGTCTCGCTTTGCTCGTGAAGGTAGTGGTGCTGCTTATGAAGAAGCTTTACAACAAGCTAAATATGATGCTATCAATGGATACTACACATTGATTATGTATCGTAACAAGGTAGACGTAGCAAATCAAGCTGTTAAGGATTACCAAGGTCATGTGGATAATGTAAAGGCTCAATATAATGTAGGTCTTGTAGCTAATTCTGATGTATTGGCTGCGGATACTAATTTGGCTGACTCTCAAACAAACCTTGTAAAAGCGCAAAATGCAGCGAATTTAGCGGAAGCAAACTTGAATTTGGTGATTGCATACCCAACACAAACGTCTATTACAACAGCAGAACATGATTTGCAATACAAACCATATGCTGTTACATTAGAACAAGCAAAAGCGTATGCTATGCTTCATCGTTCTGCTCTTGTACAATCTGCGATGGCTGTAAAACAAGCTGAAGAGGCTTTAAAAGCTGAGAAATCCGGTTATTTACCAATGGTAGGTGTTGAGGCTGGCCGTGGCTATGCTGATCCAGATGGTTACTTTGGCACAAGCAGTAAATCTTGGCATATTGGCGCATCCGCTACATGGAGTTTGTGGGATGGGGGCCAAACACAAAATAAAATTAAGGTTGCTCAAGATACATTAGAAAAGGCTAAGGAAGCTAATTTAGCGGCTGTTGATAAGGTAAATCTTGCAGTGCAACAAGCATACCTTAACTTGCGTTCTGCAGAACAAACAATTCAAAGTACACAAATGGCAGTAAATCAAGGTCAAGAAAACTTCCGTATTGCAACACTTCGTTACCGCGCTGGCGTAGGCACAAACCTTGATGTGCTTGATGCAGAAACAAAATTGACTGAATCTCGCAATAATTATGTAGATGCTTTATATAATTACAATGTAAGTATTTCTGCTCTTGAACAAGCTACTGGTATTCCTTTGGATACTCCTGTAGGTCAAGGGGCAAGCATTATTGCTAATAGTGGTGCTGTAGAACAATTAGCAGCATTAGCGACAGCTACACCTGCAAAAAAATAATCATAGAGATAATATACACTCTATTTAAAATGACGATTGCTTCGGCGGTCGTCATTTTTTTATCGTTGAATGAACTGTATTACATTTTGATTTCATAAAATTTATACATCATATACTATTGAAATATCATAGAGTATGGTAATATTGATGTATAAATAAGCGTAATTTTTTTAGGTGTGGGGTTTCCTATGACAAGGAAAAAATGGTGCCTAATTGGTGCAGCAGTTTTAGGATTGGGTGTAGCTGGAATAGCTACTTCCATCAATCCAATTGCAGAGCGATATGTGGCGCCCATGGTACAGGAACAACTACATAATACAGTTAGAGGTACAATTCAGTATGATTCTATGCACATCGCTTGGAATGGGGACGTAGTACTGCAAAATGTATCATTAAGGGATGAAAATGACCATTTGGTAGCGGCCGTTCCGACTATGAAGGTATCAATGAAATGGACATCTGCTCCATCTATTTTGATGGGGAATTCAAGTGGTGCAGCCATCGTTTCTACCATTACTTTAGAAAAACCGGACGTCCATGTGTGGCAACTAGCTGATGGATCTTGGAATGTAAATTCTTTATTGGAGTCATCCTCAAAAAATGATAAGAAATCATTTGATGGCAATATCGTCATTAATGATGCTACAGGTGCTGTTCGATTTAAAGATGGTAATGTACATAGGCTATCCAATCTAGATGGAAATATAGCCTTAAATGTTGATGGTATGACAAAAGGGGCATTAAATGGACTTTTAGATGACCATTCGATCGCTGTTAATGGCTCTATCGACATGAATAAAATGGATGATTTTGATTTGTTTGTTCGAGCCGAGTCCGTTGATATATCAGGCATTATGAATATGGTTCCATCCAATAAAAATCTCTCTATAACATCTGGTATATTACATGATGTAAAAGCGCAGATTACGGGGCGTGATGGCAAGTATTCTATGTCTGGTAATTTAGCCTTTGATGGCTTAGGTGGTACCTATAAAAACGGGTCTACTACATACCAAATTGGACAGGGCAATGGTAAGATTTTCTTCCAAAATAATACTGTTTTAATCAGTCATAGTGGCTGGTATGTAAACGATCAAGCCGTTAAGGTGAATGGATTGGTAACACTAGAGGATGAGGTTGTTTTAAACTTAAATGCGGTTTCTGATTCTATAGCTTTAGAGGCTTTCACCAAAAATCAAATTACTGGCAACGTAGGTGGTCGTGTTCATGTCGGTGGCACTAGTGTTAATCCGTATGTTTCTGGCTCTATCAAGAGTAATGCAATCTCTTATGATAACTATCAGATTGATAGTGGAGAGGCTAATTTTACTTACTCTAATGGTATAGTGGATGTTCATGATGCTTCATTATACATTGGCAATGGTAGCGTAAAAGCTAAAGGGCAATATGGCATTGATAGTGGTGAGTTTTCTATTGATGGCACTATTCATAATGCAGATATAGCTCCATTTACCCAAAATTTGTCTACACCGGTGTCAGGTGTTGTGAATGGTAAATTTTCTGTTAGAGGTAAAAATAGTGATATTACCTCCTTAGCAGGTAATATAGTGGGAACAAGTTTATCCGTGCGTGGGATCTCCATTGATTCTGCTCAAGTTAGCTTTAATAATGTTGGTAGCTTAACGAATATAGCTCTTACGGGATCGATAGAAGATGGACAACTTAGTGGATACGGAACGATTGATAATAATCAATTACAGCTATCCCTGTCGGCTGATTCAATAGATGCATCTCATTTTTCAAGTCTTGTTGGGGATAGTATATCTGGCAACATAACGGGTTATGCCACTGTTGCAGGAAGTTTAGATAATCTATTAGTGAATGGTAATATTACTAGCCCTGAGATTGTGTATGGTGGGGCTCATTTTAATTCTATTAATGCAGGTTTTACGATTAAAGATCATGTATTAGAATTAACCGATACATCTATCGGCGATGGAGATGGTGCTATTACTATAGGTGGTACGCTTGATTTAAATACTAATGCTCTTAATATGCGAGCTCGCGCCAAAGCCGTTCGTATAGAAAATTTAATTAGACCATTTTACGATGCTCCAATTACTGGTTGGTTTGAATCTGAAAATGAAATTCGTGGTACTTTAAATAACCCATATGTTCAGGGGCACGTTCATTTATATGATGGCTCTTATAATGGCAAATTAATTAGTGATGCAAAGGCTGATTATACATTAGAAAATCAGGTTCTTTCATTGCCTAAGTTTACTGTTCAAGGGTATGGCGCCGTAATTCAAGGCTCTGGTACTGTGTCAGAAGATGCTTTGAATATCGATTTAGAAGGTAAAGATATAGATATTGGTCGGTTGTTAGTCAATACTGATTATGATGTAAAAGGTTATGTACAGGCTAAGGGGCATATCGGAGGCTCTTTATATAATCCTAATTTTAATGGATCAGTAACATCTAACTTCTTAACCATCAATGGTGAAGGTGTCACTAATATCTTTGGTACATTATATGCCGATAAAACCGTTGTTAATCTGGAAAAATTTGAATTTGATGAAGAGCAAGGTGGTCACTATAAGTCTCGTGCCGGCATGTCTACTGTGGGCGATAAGAGATTATTTGGTACATTACAGGTGACAAATGGTCGTGTAAGTAATCTATTATCTTTACTGGGGAAACCGGTGGATAAACTAGACGGTTCTTTGAGTGGTACAGTTGATTTAGGTGGTACCTATGGCAATCCAAGCCTTAATGTAGTGGGTTCAATTAAGGATGTAACTATTGATACTAAGGTAGTAGGCGATGCAAAGATAGATGCCAGTCTAGAAAATCGTAAGTTTAAAATTCGAACATTAAAATTACCTGTTGATGATGGACTTATTGCTGCTGGTGGTACTGTTGATTTAGATGGTGATGCAGATTTACAAATTGCAGTTCGCGATGTTGATATAGAACCATTCTTACCGCTTATTGGTGATAATATTAACGCGACTGGTTCCGTTACTGGTGTTATCAATATGACAGGGGCTACAAAAAATCCTAAGGTTGAATTGTCTGCAAGCCTTGCCAATGGTTCTTATAACGGTATCGATATTGATCAAGGATTTGTATTGGCAACTATGGAAAATCATGTTATCAATGTGCAACGTATTCAAGGGGTTAAAGGAGACTATAAGTTAAGTGCATATGGTAAGATTCCACTAGCTGCGTTGTATACGACAGGATATCTAGATGCAAATGATTCTAAAGCGATGGATATGACTATTGATTTTAATGAGGCTGATATGGCTGTTATCCCTTTAATTACACCTACGGTGAAAGAGGCAACTGGTGCGTTAAAAGGTGTTGTTCACGTAACAGGAACTATTGATCAACCAGAAGCATATGGAACCGTATCTGTTCGCAATGGCGCTATGAAGATAAAGACTATAGGCAATGAAATTAAAGATATTGATGGTGATTTAATTTTCTCTGGTCAACAAGCTGATTTCCAATCTCGTTTATCTGCTGGAAAAGGTTCTGCCGGTTTAGCTGCAAAGGTTAACTGGTCAGGCCATACCATGACTAGTTACCGTGCAGCCATTCAATTGGATGGGTTAGATTTATCTAACGAGTATATTTCAGGTCCATTAAAGGGAGAACTCTATATAGCTGAAAAAGAGGGAATCCCAACGCTTATGGGCGATTTAAATCTAGAGAATATGAAGTTCAAAATCCCACTTTCCCTAGAAACTAGTGAAAGTACACGTGATTTGGGGATTGATGTTAACGTACATGCGGGTAAGAATGTGCGCCTCTATGATAAGACTTTGTATAACATGCAAATTAGAGGGGATGTTCATTTTGGGGGCTCTGTATTTAATCCTACTTCCAGTGGACAGTTCAATGTGGTGAGTGGCACCTTTAAATATTTAAGCCATACCTTTGATATTACAAAGGGGACTGCGACTTTTACATCTGGGTCGTATTTACCTATGCTTCAACTTGATGCGGAAACAAATGTAGGTAATTATAACATCAATCTCGGTGTGAAAGGCACTGTGGATCATATGGATTTAATACTTAAATCGGAACCTTCATTGTCTCGAAAACAAATTATCTCTATGTTGACTTTTGGTCGTGGGGAACCATCGAATAGTAGTACAATTACCAATGAAGATGCGAATGCATTAGCTGTAGCTGGTGCACAAATGTTTGCTTTTGGCTATGTACAAGATGCAGTGCAAAATGCATTGGGCTTAGATCGTGTTAATATCACGACAGGCTCCATAGATCCGAATGAACCTACTAGTAGGGAAACATCGGGAAATTATAATATCGAAATCGGCAAATATGTCTTGCCGAGAACGATGATCACCTATACGCAAGGTATCAATAATAAACAAAATAAATATGGTATTGAATACTCGTTACGGCGAAGTGTTAAGTTTAATGCTTGGCATACATCACAAGGTAGTACCTATATTGGTGGGCGTTGGACACGAGAGTTCTAGCAATGATGACTATAATGAAGAATCTGAATAAGGACCTTCATTATAGTCATTTTAATTTCATAAAATTGAATTATAGTAGTACTAATTCCCAGTATTATATGATATAATAATAAAGATTTAATACTCTTTAAAGAGGGATAATTTTAGGAGGATTTTATGTTAACAAGCAAAGCCTATAAACGTATGCTAGCAGCATCTGTGTTGACTGCTGTTATGGGTACTGGCAGTGTGTTTGCTGCAGAAGTACAAACAGGCTATACACCAGATATGAATGCAACTGCTACAGCAGATACTGCGACTACTGATGATACAACGACTAAAGCAGCTGTGTACAACGCGGGTACAGAAAAGGGTGCTAATACACAAGATAATACTGATGCGGCAATTTTAGCTGCTCGTGGTGACACTACATTATCCACTGATGGTACTGTTGTACAAGGTTCTGATGGTACAGTTACTGTTAATAATGGGGCTTTAAAAACAGACGATAAACAAGTTAAAATGGTTTCCAAAACTACAGCAGGCACAGACTTGGATAAGGTTGCAGAAAACGGTCAAGCACAAGCTGTAACATCTGTTGAGGCGCAATATATTACTGCTGTTACTGCTGATTCTGTTAACCCATTTGTAGGTAAAACAATTACAGGCTTATCTATCTCTGGCATTCCTGCAGATCAAGCAGCGCAATTAATGACATTGTTATCTGAAAAGGTAGGCGATGCTGTTTCCGTTGATGGTGTATTTAAAGATGTACAAAATTTGGGTAACAGTGGCTATTTCTCAGAAGTGAACCCAGTCTTTACATCTGTTCCGGAAGGCGTGAAAATTGACTTTGCTGTTGTGACTAACCCTGTAGTACATGGTGTTGTATTTGAAGGTAACTCTGTATACACATCCGATGTATTAACTAAATATATGGCAATTCCTGAAGGCCAAATCATGAACTCCGTATATGTAGGCCAAAAGGTACAAGGTATCAATGCAGCGTATGCTCGTGATGGTTATATGTTAGCTCATGTAGACGGTATTTCTGTAGATGACAATGGTATGATTCATATCCATATCGTGGAAGGCATTGTAGAAGATATTGTACCAGCTGGTAATAAGAAAACTCGTAACAAAGTTATCACTCGTGAGTTCGTACAAAAAACTGGTAAACCATTCAACAAGTTCCTAGTTCGTCGTTCCGTAGAACGCGTATACAACTTGGGCTTCTTTGATGATGTAAATGTACGTATGTTACCAGGTGAAAAAGATCCTAACAATGTAATTATCGAAATTGACGTATTGGAACATAAAACAGGTACAATCACATTAGGTGCAGGTTATTCTAAATCCGATGGCTTGATGGGGATCGTTGAATTTGGTGAAGATAATCTTCGCGGTACAGGTGATAAATTTAAAGTTCACTGGGAAATCGGTGGTAAGAAAAAATATAAAAACTATCAAATTTCTTACTTGAAACCTTGGATTGACCACAGAGGTACTTCTCTTGGATTCTCCTTCTTCAACCGTGAAGATGAATACACTGACTATGATAGCGATGGTAGCGAAGTAGCAGAATACAACAAAAAATCCAAAGGCTTTAATATTTCCTTTGGTCGTCAAACAGGTGAATATACACGCGACTACTTAACACTTGAATCTCGATCCGATAAATACAAATGGGATTCTGATGACAGTTCCGGATTCCGCTATGATAAAGGTGCTGGTAAAGCTCCTGCAGGCACATCTGGTAATGGTTGGGATAATAAAACATATGATTTTGCCGGTATGAATTATGAAGGTAAAAACTTTGGTCGCATCAATTCCATTTCATGGCAAAAGGTATATGACTCCCGCGATAATATTTATGAACCAACTCGTGGACGTCGTATTTCCTACACTGCACAATGGGCTGGTCATGGCTTAGGCGGTGATTTTGATTTCTATAAATTCACGGCTGAAATGCGTGCATACAAAAAAGTAGGTTCCAAAAATGTATTGGCCTTCCGTGCACGTGGTGGTTTCATCCAAGGTGATGCACCATATAGCCAATTGTTCACATTAGGTGGCGCAGATACATTACGTGGTTATGAAGATGATCAATTCCGCGGTAAAAATATGTATAATGCGACATTGGAATTCCGCTTCCCTATCGTGAAAAAGGTAAGTGGCGTATTATTTACAGATATCGGTGATGCTTGGGATGCTCCTAATGTTCCTTGGTATAAAAATACTAAGAGCTTTAACTATGGCGTTGGTGCCGGTGTTCGAATCACTACACCAATCGGTCCTGTTAAACTCGACTATGGTATTGGCAAGGATAAGAAGAAATTCCACTTCAGCTTCGGTACACAATTCTAATATTGAGACGTATTATGGTGAAAGCACCTTCTTTGGAGGGGGCTTTCACCAATATCTCTATTATGGCACTCATAGTGCGTAGATTAACAGAAATGAGGAATGTTCATTATGATGAGAATGATGAATAACAAGAAGAATGTGAAAATATTCTCCATTGTTATTGCGGCGATTTTTATTATCGGTATTGGTGCGTTAGCCTATACTCAAATGGCTACACCTGGTACTAGCGCTGCTAGTAATGTAGGTGTAATCGATATGAGCCGTTTGGATAATCCTGAAAACCCTGTATATGTAAAAGCTGCTAAGGAATTTACTGATTATCGTAGTCAAGTAGCAGCAGATATGCAAACAAAGGTAGATGCTGCTCAAGATGATGCTACTAAAGCTAAAATTAAGCAAGAAGCACAAGCTAATGTAGAAAAGAAAATGGAAGAAATGAATAAACAGATGGCTGACCAAACAATGGAAGCAGCTAAAGCTGTTGGTAATGCTAAGGGTTTATCTGTAGTTCTTCCTAAAGATGCAGTTCTTTATGGTGGTGTAGATATTACTGATCAAGTACTAAAAAAACTAGCATCTGATGCAAAATAATAATGATACAAAGGTAATCAGATAAGGGTGAGCAGTATGAAGCTAAATAAACGGTATATAGGATTATTTCTGTTTTTAGCAGCTGCACTGATTGCGATGTATGGAGCCTATGGATTTATTACTAATCGGCAATCTTCAGAAGGGCCATCTATTGGGGTAGTACAAATTGATGATGTACTAGAGTTTAATCCGTCTTATGAAGATTATAAGAATGCCAAAGCAGAGTTGGAACAGCTTAAAGCTCAATATGCCTTAGAACAGGAGGCGTTGAATACCAAGTCTGATCTGCAGAATGAACAACTTAAATCCTTGTCTCTAGACCCGACATTGTCGGATGCGTTAAATGTTGAATTACAAACGCGAATCGCTACAAAACAAAATCAACTTAATGCACAGCTAGATGCTAAACGGGCTGAACTGGTACAAAAATACATGAAAGAGCTCAAGGTTGCTAACAAGGGATATGACTTGGAGATTGTAAATCTACAATTACAACTATATGCTTTTGATAGCCGTGTTTATATCGATGATGCGCAGAAAGAAGCGGCGCAGGCACAAAAAGCTGAATTGGAAAGCCGACTTCAAAGTTTGCTGGCTAAACGTAAACCATCCAATTTTGATATGGATACTATACGGGCTAAAGTAGATGCAGAATTAAAACCTATCCGTGATGCAGGGGAACAAGAACTTAAACAATATGCCGAATCTGTACAAGCTGAACTAGCAAAGAAACGCGATACAATGATGCAAAATCAAGCTAAAGCGATTGTATCGACGAATAATTTGCCAGTTCCTCAAGAGTGGAACGATAGTTGGGCAAAGAAATTATCGGATAAAGAGGCAGAGGTAAATGCACTTCATGAGGCCATTTTAGAGGACGTGCGGATGCGCGTTGCTATTATTGCTCAAGAACGTCATTTAGAGCTTGTTTTGATTGATCATGGTGGAAATATCAAAGGGCTAGATATAACAGATGCTGTGAAAGCGTCATATCGAGTTCAGTAAGGAGTATACGATGAATAAGAAAATGAAATCTTTAATTTTAGGTGCAACAATGATTATGGCATTGCCAATTATTGGTGGCTGTGGTAGCAATACTATTGGTTATGTAGATTCCCAAAAAGTTGTGACACAAACTGCGAAATCTATTGAGATTAACAAAGAAATTAATGCAAAAGGTAAAGAACTTCAAGCCAAAATCGATGCTGCTGATGAAGCATCTAAAGCGCAAGTTACGACTGATGCAAAACAAGATTTTAATGCTTTCACAACTGCAAAAAATCAAGAGTTGAAACAATATATCGATCAACAAGTTAATGAATTAGCTAAAGAGAAAAAGCTAGATGTAGTATTGCTTAAAGGTGCTGTTGTTGGTGGCGGCGTAGATGTAACTGATGACTTAATCAATAAAATGGGCAAAGCATCTGATGAAGATATTAAAGCTGTAGAAAATGAAGCGAACCAACAAGAAGCTCAACAAGCGCAACAAGGTGAAGCCCAACAAGCGCAACCTGCTGAAGCTGCGCAATAGTTTAGTTAACACTTGGGGGGGACTTAATAGTGGAAAAGACCGTACTGGAGCTTGCTCAACTTATTGGTGGTAAGGTGGTTGGTAATGAATCGCTAGTAATCACAGAAACACGTGGCTTTGAACAAGCGGCACCTCAATCGATTACATTTGCTATTGGTGAATATGTGGAACACATTGGCTTATGTAAAGCTGGTGCTGTAATTTTAGAGCAAGAAGCGCCCAATGCACCGATGACACAAATCATTGTAGATAATGCAAAGGTTGCCTTCGCACAAGTATTACAATTATTTCATCCACCTGTTGTAATACCGCGTGAAATCCATCCTACTGCAATTATAGGTGAGAATGTTAAGCTAGGCGATAATGTTGCTATTGGTGCCTATTGTGTTATCAATGATAATGCAGTGATTGGTGATAATGTTACAATTCGTCCATATGTTTATATTGGTCATAATACTCGTGTGGGTAATGATTGTGATATATATGCTGGTGCAATTGTTCATGAAAACTGTATCTTAGGAAATCGTGTTGTATTACGCGCCAAAGCGGTAATCGGTGGTGAAGGCTTCGGTTTTGCTACTGAAAATGGCGTACATACGCATATTCCTCAAGTCGGCAATGTCATTTTAGAGGATGATGTAGAAATTGGATCATGCACAACTATTGATAATGCAACTATGGGATCTACATTAGTTCGAAAAGGCACAAAAATTGATAATCTAGTTCACTTGGGACATAATGTTGAAATTGGTGAAAACTGCTTCCTTATTGCACAAGTTGGGATTGCAGGTAGTACGAAATGTGGAAATAATGTAATTTTTGCAGGACAAACTGGTTGTACGGGGCATATTACAATAGGTGACAATGCAAAATTTGCTGGTAAGACCGGTATTACTGGTAATGTGCCAGCAGATGCTGTTATGGCTGGTTACCCAATGCGTCCTCATAAGGAATGGTTAA
>ERZ773263.1149-NODE-1149-length-16357-cov-10.269537_pt1 | contig 16357 bp, 13 predicted proteins | sample MGYA00511076_ERZ773263 | MGnify/ENA primary metagenome ERZ773263 (study PRJEB29015, sample SAMEA2738155) | human oral metagenome | biome: human oral; feature: human-associated habitat; material: saliva | place: China | collected 2195 ... | reverse complement strand
AAAAGGAATAAATCCGTTATAGTAGAGTTGCGAAACATTACTAGAAAGAGATTTAATCCTATGACACAGTTTACCACAGAATCGCTTAACTTCCTAGCTCAAGAGCAAGATATTGATGAATTTTTCCGTTCTTCTCTTGAAACAGCTATGAACGACCTGCTTCAAGCAGACTCAACGAATCTATAAAGATTTTAGCGAATGTTCTAATACGCCGTAAAACTTATTTGATTAACACTCTTCAACTCTGCTTGAGTATTTACACAAAATTATTGACAGTATCGAAATTTGATTTATGATATAATGGAGTATATCTAAGACACAATTAGGAGTGTTTAAAAATGGAGAATATAAAAAAATACAAAGATATATTTACGGAACAATTTTTAAATTTTTTTGGTGATAATAAAGATTTGATATCTGAAATTGAACTACAATCGGATGAATACAGTATTGATGTTGATAAAATTATAGAAAAGCTTGGAATTTCTGTAGAAGGTACTTTTTTTGATACGCATTCAGGTCAATATGACGCTGATAATAAAAAAATGTATATAAATTTATTAGAATCACCTCAACGTCAACGATTTACAAAATCACATGAATTAGGTCATTTTGTATTTAATCACGGGGGTATCTCAGATAGAGAACAAATTCCTGTTAGAAACGCTGAAGAAAGAGCAGCGAATCAGTTTGCGGCAGAATTACTGATGCCACGAGAACTAATTATAAAAGCAATTGATAAAATGTCTGTTGACTTCAACATGTCTTGGGAACAGCTAGATAACTTAAGTGACGATACAATAATTTCATATCTAGCTGATGTACTTAAAGTATCACGACAAGCAATGAAGTATAGGCTAATAAATTTAAATGTATTATCTTCATAGGGAGAAGTAAATGGAAACAAAAGATAACTTCTATGAAAATTTAGGTACTTATTATTCAAATACAAATAAAATATACGAAAAAATAACCTCAAAAATTTTCAATGACGTTAAGCTAGTTATTAAAATTATTGGTTTAAATAAACCTCAAGAAGAAATATCATCGATTTATAAAATTGAAAAAATAGATATTTCTCAAGGAAAGGATGATCAGGAATTCAATAATTCTCAGCTAGTTACTGAAATTAAGTGTATCAATGATTTTTTAAAGAGTACAGGAGATAAGTTAGGTTATAAGAATGAAATAAATTCTTGGAGCCTATTCTATCTGATTAAAGAAATGATAACTTCGTTTCAAAAATTAGGCTATAATTTTTACAGAGGACAAAATAAAAATTTTGAAACAATTCCTGGTATATTTAGAAATTTAAAAAATAATGAGAATACTAACTATTATGATGTATTTGAATCGCTCTATATAGATATTTCCAGAGAATTTCCTGACGATGTTACATATGTACCGTTAACAATAGAAACTTTAGATGACCGAGCAGATGAATTATCAATCTTGCAACATTATGGATTAAAGACGAGTTTACTAGATATTTCTGAAAATCCATTTGTTGCTATGTTATTTATGCTTGGTTTTGATAGTATTGATAAACCTCAGTTAGAATTTTATAAAATAGAACACAATGAAGACTCTAAAAATGGCTTGATTTCATTTGTTCATAAAAAGAATTCAAATAAAAGAATTAAAGCACAAAGGGGTGCATTTATTAATTTCGACAAGCTCATTAAATTTGTCAATTTCCAAAAAAATGAAATTAAGTTAAAAGGTTATAAGCCAATTGACAGAATCATTATACAGATAGAGTTTGATACGCCAATGACGATCAATTATTTAAAAGAACAAAAAAATTTAAAATTGAATAATGATAATAATGAGGCACAAGAGCAAACAAAGAATTTGTCAGATAAAGAGTTAGATGATTTAATTAAATTATTAGAAAATGATGATGACAATGATAGTGAGAAAAATAGTACTGTCAATGATTATTATAGTGTAATTCAAAAAGAACTACTGAGAAAATTAAAAGAGTTTAATTATGAAACAAATAACCTTTTTCCTGATTTTTCGGATTACTTGGATTATAAATCAAAAGAATTTAAGACTCCTGAAGAGCCCAAAAATAGAAATTTAGGAATTGGGCAGTTAAAGGAGTCAAAAATAGAATCAGAAATAGAATCAAAATAGATTCAAAAATTAAAATATCATTTGTTTGTATTTTAGGTTAAGATATATCTATTGTAAGGCTTAGTGATATATTTGATAATTATCATAAATAGTCTATTGGATATTTCGGAAAGAAGTTTTTATTTAATTTTTGCAGAACTAAACTATTCCACCTTTTTGAAAATTTTGATTAAAATTTTTTAAAATTAATCAGTGAATAACGTTCTGAAAAGACTTGTTGTTAAGAAAATTTTAGTCCAAGTGAAACCCGCACTTTTCAAATCAGATCTTAAGAAAGCTCGTAAAGTATCAATATATATCTAATACTACATTTCTGTAACCAAATTCTAGATAATTTCATTTAGTTGTAGAAAAAAAGTTTTTCTCAGAGAAACTACAGAAGTAGTTTGAGGTAACTTCTTTTGAAAATAAATATGAATCGTTAAATATTAGGAAACAAAAAATTACAATAAAAGACCCCATCAGATCAGTTTCTGGTGGGGTTTTTGGTGGGGAACCAACCAATTTTGATTGATTTTTAACCTTTTATAATAACCTAAAGTGCTGTTAAAACAACCATTTCACTTCAAATCATGTTTATAAATCATTCCCACTCCACAGTTGCAGGTGGTTTACTTGTGATATCGTAGACGATACGGTTGACGTGATCTACTTCGTTGACGATACGGACAGAGATCTTTTGCAGAACTTCCCAAGGGATCTTGGCAAAGTCAGCTGTCATACCATCGATAGAAGTAATAGCGCGAATGGCAATTGTGTAGTCGTAAGTCCGACCGTCGCCCATAACACCTACTGAACGAACGCCTGTATTGACAGTGAAGTATTGCCAGATGTCTCGGTCAAGACCAGCCTTGGCGATTTCTTCGCGGAGGATAGCGTCCGATTCGCGGACAGTTTCTAATTTTTCCTCAGTGATTTCACCCATGACACGGATAGCAAGCCCAGGACCTGGGAATGGTTGGCGCCAGACAATTTCATCAGGCATACCAAGCTCTGTACCCAAAGCGCGCACTTCATCCTTGTAAAGTGTATTTAGAGGTTCAATCAACTCAAACTGCATATCTTCTGGCAGACCACCAACATTGTGGTGAGACTTGATAGTTTGAGCAGTGTCAGTACCAGATTCGATAACGTCAGTATAAAGTGTACCTTGAGCCAAGAATTTCACATCTTTCAGCTTGCTAGCTTCATCGTCAAAGACATAAACAAACTCGTTTCCAATGATTTTACGTTTTTGCTCTGGATCAGATACGCCAGCAAGTTTGTCAAGGAAACGCTTAGCTGCGTCCGCTTTGACGATATTAAGACCAAACTTGCCACCTAGCATCTCCATAACTTGATCAGCTTCGCCTTTACGCAAAAGACCGTGATCTACAAAGATACAGATCAATTGATCGCCGATAGCTTTCTGCAAGAGGACACCTACGACAGAAGAGTCAACACCACCTGATAGACCGAGCAGGACACGCTTGTCACCGACTGTTTTACGGATTTTTTGAATCTGCATATCGATGAAGTTATCCATAGACCAGTCGCCCTTAGCGCCACAGATATTGAGAGCAAAATTGCGCAGAATATCGTAACCGTACTCAGAATGACGAACCTCAGGGTGGAATTGAATTCCGTAGATTTTCTTGTCAGGATTTTCAATAGATGCAAAAGGACAGTCTGCAGATGTACCAGTGCGGACAAAGTCTGCAGGAATCTCTGTCACCGCATCACCGTGGCTCATCAGGACAAGCTGCTCTTCTGGTGTGCTTTCAAAGAGAGGAGAAGTAGTACGTGTTAGTTTTGATTGTCCATATTCACGATTACCGGCATCACCTGCTGGCACCACCTTCCCGCCCAATTTATGAGTCAAAAGCTGCATACCATAGCAAATCCCCAAAATTGGGATCCCCAACTCAAAAATCTCTGGGTCAATATCAAATGAATCTTCTTCATAAACTGAGTTAGGTCCACCTGAAAGGATAATCCCGACAGGACGGATAGCACGAACTTCATCCGCTGTGATCTTGTGGCTCTTGAGTTCAGAAAATACACCAATTTCACGGATACGGCGTGAAATCAGCTGGTTGTACTGGCTGCCGTAATCAAGCACGATGATTTTTTCAACATCTTGCAATTCAGTTGTAGTTGTCATCTTTTCCCTTTCTTAAAAGAAGTAATCTTTTCCCCTCATTTTATCACAAAAATCGAATTTTTCCAAGGTAATAAGACTAGCTGCAAGTAAAAATAACTGAAAGTAAGGGCATTTGCTCTGAAAATTGATAATAAAATAAGATTTCCCCACATTGATTGATATTTAGTTTGACATTTAAACTAATTGATAATACAATAAATGTATAAAAAAGCTGCTTAAAATCAGAAAAGAGGACTATGGATGTTACCTGCTTATGTGAAAATACATGATCAAATAAAAAAAGATATTGACGAGGGTATTTGGGAGATTGGCGAGCGTTTGCCAAGCGAACGTGATCTTGCTGAAACTTTCGAGGTCAGCAGAATGACCCTACGCCAAGCGATCACTCTCTTGGTCGAAGAGGGAGTTCTTGAGCGTCGAGTCGGCAGCGGGACTTATGTCGCAAGTACACGCGTTCAGGAAAAAATGCGTGGAACAACTAGTTTTACAGAAATTATGAAGTCTCAAGGGAAAGTACCGTCCAGCCAGCTGATTTCTTACCGTCGGACGCTACCTAGCGAGCGAGAAGTCGAGAAGTTGGGCATCCATAAGACAGAGAACATCATCCGCATGGAACGGGTTCGCTACGCTGACGATATCCCCGTAGTCTATGAAGTTGCCTCGATTCCAGAGAAATTTATAAAGAATTTCAAAAAAGAAGAAGTGACCAGCCATTTCTTTCAAACTCTACAGGAGCATGGGTATAAAATTGGCAAGTCCCAACAGACCATTTACGCCCGTTTGGCCAAGGAGAAAATCGCTAAATACCTAGGAATTCCCCGTGGTCATGCCATTTTAGGCTTGACACAAGTTTCTTATTTTGATGATGGAACGGCCTTTGAGTACGTAAAAAGCCAGTATGTCGGCGAACGCTTTGAATTTTATTTAGAAAACAAATAATTACATAACTTAAATTATGTTATAAAAACTGTCGATCGGCAGTTTTTTTATAATTCTCTATTTTCAAACATACCGAAAGAGTGGAGTTTAAAGGGATTATTTGGTATAATATTCTTTATGGAAATTGAAAAAACAAATCGAATGAACGCTCTGTTTGAGTTTTATGCGGCTTTGCTGACCGACAAGCAGATGAACTATATTGAGCTCTACTATGCAGATGATTACAGCCTTGCTGAAATTGCCGAAGAGTTTAATGTAAGCCGCCAAGCTGTCTATGACAATATCAAGCGGACAGAGAAAATTCTGGAAGACTACGAAATGAAACTACACATGTACTCTGACTATATCGTCAGAAGTCAGATTTTCGATCAGATTATGGAGAAATACCCTGATGATCCCTATTTGCAGGAGCAACTTGCGGTTTTGTCCAGCATTGATAACCGAGAATAAAACGGCTAGAAACCTGTCCATTTCCATCATTTGATAATTAAGAGGAGAAATATTTATGGCTTTTGAAAATTTAACTGAACGCTTACAGAACGTCTTTAAAAACCTACGCAGAAAGGGCAAAATTTCTGAGAGTGATATCCAGGAAGCGACCAAGGAGATCCGCCTTGCTCTCTTGGAGGCTGACGTTGCCCTGCCTGTTGTTAAAGACTTTATTAAAAAGATTCGTGAGCGAGCTATTGGACACGAAGTTATTGACACGCTCAATCCAGCTCAACAAATCATTAAAATCGTAGATGAAGAGCTAACAGCCATTCTAGGTTCTGATACTGCCGAGATTATCAAGTCACCAAAGATTCCGACTGTTATCATGATGGTAGGTTTGCAAGGGGCTGGTAAGACGACCTTTGCGGGTAAATTGGCCAATAAACTCAAGAAAGAAGAAAACGCCCGTCCTTTGATGATTGCGGCGGATATCTACCGTCCAGCGGCTATTGATCAGCTGAAAACACTAGGGCAACAGATTGATGTGCCAGTCTTTGCCTTGGGTACCGAGTTTCCAGCAGTAGAGATTGTCCGTCAAGGTTTGGAGCAAGCCAAGGCTAACCACAACGACTATGTCCTGATTGATACGGCTGGTCGCCTACAAATTGATGAAAAGCTCATGCAGGAGCTAGCTGATGTCAAGGCATTAGCACAGCCAAATGAAATTCTGCTGGTAGTCGATGCCATGATCGGTCAGGAAGCAGCAAACGTAGCCCGTGAATTTAACAATCAACTCGAAGTGACTGGGGTTATCCTGACCAAGATTGATGGGGATACCCGTGGTGGTGCAGCTCTGTCAGTCCGTCAGATTACTGGCAAACCAATCAAGTTTACTGGTACCGGTGAAAAGATTACTGATATCGAAACCTTCCACCCAGACCGTATGTCTGGCCGTATCCTCGGTATGGGGGATATGCTGACCCTGATTGAAAAGGCCGCTCAAGAGTACGATGAGAAGAAATCTCTTGAAATGGCTGAAAAAATGCGGGAAAACACCTTTGATTTCAACGATTTCATCGACCAGCTGGACCAAGTGCAGAACATGGGTCCTATGGAAGAATTGCTCAAGATGCTGCCAGGTATGGCCAATAATCCTGCTCTCAAAAATATCAAAGTAGATGAAAAAGAAATTGCCCGTAAACGTGCCATCGTATCCTCTATGACACCAGCCGAGCGGGAAAATCCAGACCTGCTTAACCCAAGCCGTCGCCGTCGGATTGCAGCTGGGTCTGGTAATAGCTTTGTCGAAGTCAACAAGTTTATCAAGGACTTTAACCAAGCTAAACAAATGATGCAGGGCGTCTTATCTGGAGATATGAACAAAATGATGAAACAGATGGGGCTCAATCCTAACAATCTTCCTAAAAATATGCCGGGCGGCATGCCTGATATGTCGGCTTTAGAAGGCATGATGGGCCAAGGAGGCATGCCTGATTTATCTGCCCTAGGCGGAGCAGGAATGCCAGATATGAGTCAACTTTTCGGCGGTGGCCTAAAAGGTAAAGCAGGAGAATTCCTCATGCGCCGCAGCATGAATAAAATGGCCAAGCAAATGAAGAAAAACAAGAAAAAACGGAAGTAATCGCAAACAAGTTACATAATTTAGTTTATGTAGCTTGTTTTGTACATTTAGGAAAAAGAAATGAAAAAGTTGATTAAGTATCTAATTAGGCTTTATAACGACATACAAGCGAAGCTCACTTCCCATCCCATCAGTCATCTGCCCTTGAGCAAAGTTGATATTCAGCCAATTATCATGATTCCGGGCAGTTCAGCAACGGAGAATCGTTTTAATAAAATGGTTAGAATGCTCAATCACGGGCAGCATCCACACCATAGTCTGATTCGTATAAAAGTCTGGAATGACGGCCGCATGACTTATCGAGGGCATTTGAAGCTCAAGGATAGAAATCCAATTTTTGTGGTTGGTTTTCAGAATAATTGCGATGGTTACAAAAATATCAAGAAGCAGGCTGCTATGTTCAACGCTGCCATAACTGTTTTACGAGAGAAATATGCTTTTACCAGCTTTAAAGGGTTGGGACATTCTAACGGAGGCCTAGTATATACAGCTTTCCTGCAGCAATACCTAACAGAGCATGCTAACCTAGAATTAGAAAAACTCATAACCATTGGTAGTCCTTATAATTTGAATAAAAAAGAAATCAGTGATCGAGTTCCGATGTTGGACGATTTTGTAGCCAATCAGGAAAAACTGCCTAAGAAGCTGCAGCATCTATCGATTTTAGGGATATTTTTCCGGGATGGTGACGGAATTGTCCATAGAAGCAGTGTGGAAGCTGGGAGCTTGATTTATAAAGGAAAGATCGCTTCGCATAGAGAGGTCGTCATCACAGGTAAGGCTGCCCATCATTCATCTCTACCACAAAATGAACAAGTAATTGATTTGATTAAGGAGTTTTTATTCTAGCAATTATTTTACATAATTTAATTTTAGTAAAAATTAGAAAGGCGATAAAAGAATGAAAATGACAGACATTCTTCATAGGTATTATGGTGACTTTGATCTGATAAATGAAAAATGGAATGAAGACTATGAAAGCATTTTAATTAAGCCAAAGGTTGATCACAAATATAAAAGATGCCGTTTGGCAAAGAAAACACCCAAAAAAGAAGGATACTTTACAGTCTTTTGGAAAAAAGACCACGACAACAAGAATATTCCTTATACTGATAGAGACTTGGGTGATGAACTGGTTATTGTCGTCATCGACGACTGTCATTGCGGTTTATTTATTATTCCCAAAGAGGTGGCTATCAGTAAAAAAATTCTCTCTACAAAGGATTGTAAGGGAAAGATGGCTATGCGGTTTTATCCGTCCTGGTGCAGCAATTTAAATAAAACAGCTCAGGCAACACAAAAATGGCAACTGGATTATTTTCAAAAATTTGAATTAAAGGAATAAGTTTTAGGTAAAACAAGACAGAGTTTAGTTTTTGAATTTCTCAATTCTCAATTCTGTAAAACTAAAAATTTATGTACAATTGACTAAACTAGAGCTAAACCATTGATACAACTGAATTAGAAGTATAAAGTACATTCTTTAAGGAGTGTACTTTATTTTTGTTTTGTACATTATTTTAGGGGTGAATAAAGTACATTTTGAGTAGTGTTTTATGGTGATTAGGTAGTAGGTTCAATTGTACATTTTGGTGGTTATGGAGTGGGTGAGGGTAGTTGGAATAAAGTACATTTTTAAATCTTATTAAAAATTGAACTAAGTGGTGTTAGAGCAATTGTTGGTTAATATGAAATTTCTTGTATGAATTGAATATCATTGTATCACTGCTTTAAAGATTTTTAATGATATTACCTAAAAAAAGTTATTAAAGATCAAGGGAGGACTTAAATAACTTGATCTGTTAATTACATTTTTTAATAATTCTATAGAAAGTAAACAACAAAAATGGTATACTTTTAGAAAACGTAAAAAAAATACGGGAGAATAGTTATGCTATATAAATTCAGAGTTAAAAATTTTAAAAATTTCGAAGATACACTTGAATGGAATTTAACTTCTGGTAAGTATACTTTTAACCAGCAAGCTGTTAAAAATGATATAGTTAAAAATTCTATTATATATGGAAATAATGGTACTGGTAAGTCTAACCTTACTTATGCTATTATGGATATTACAACACATCTAACTGATTTCAAAAGGCAAGAACAGCACTATACTCCTTATAAAAATCTGAATAGCAGGACTGAGTTTGCAGAGTTTTATTATGAATTTATTTTTGATAAACATAAGGTGACATATTCTTATAAAAAAGAAAGTATGTCAAAGGTTTTTGATGAAGTCATCTCAATTGACGACAAAGAAATTATTTTTGAAAACTTTATCAAAAATGAACGTTTTGTTTTATTGAAAGGAGCCGAGACTCTCAATGTTAGTGAGAGAGATATTTCATTGTCATTTGTTAAATATATTTTTGCAAATACTAATTTAGACTCTACTGATATTGAAAATAAAATATTTATACAATTCCGTCATTTTGTTGAGGGTATGCTTTATTTCGGCTCAGGAACAGCTGAAGGAAACTTCTATCAAGGTTTAAAATCAAGTAAAGAGCGTATTACATCAGTAATAGTTAATTCTGGGAAAATAGAGGAATTGCAGAAGTTTCTTCAGGATTTAGATATTAATTATATTTTAGAGCCTGGCGAAGATTCTGAAGGTAATTCTGTTATTAATGTTAGATTTAAAAATAGAAGTGTTAACTTTTATTCTGTTGCCTCACACGGTACACTAGTCATCCTTGTATTCTTTTATTGGTTACTTCAGTTGAGTAAAATCAAATTTTTAGTAGTAGATGAGTTTGATGCTTTTTATCATAATGAAGTTTCTGAGGCAATGTTATCAATAATAAGAGATAGTGAGGTTCAATCAGTCTTTACATCACATAACACCTCGATTATGTCTAATGATTTACTCCGTCCTGATTGTTATTTCGTGCTTCAAAATAATACTATAAAAGACATTTCATCATTAACAAGAAAAGAATTGCGACGTGCACATAACTTAGAAAAAATGTATAATGCAGGTAGTTTCAATGAATAAAAAAAATAATACGGTATTATTTATTGTTGAAGGTGAAGTTGCTGAACCTACTATTTTAAATGGGATACTAAGTGATATAGGACTTTGTGACAACCAAATTTATTCTTATAAAACAAATATTTATTCTCTATATCATAAATTAAGAGACACTTTCGATGACGATGAAGAATATGACCTTTTTACTTTTATAGTAGATTTAGAGTTAGAAAAAAATAATCCAGATAATATCATAAAATTTAAACGAAAACAAATCTCGGAAATTTACTTATTTTTTGATTTAGATGCACATAATGATGAAAGAACTGAAGAAAATATTGCAAAAGTGAAAGAACTGATAGAGTGTTTTAACGATGAGAATGGCTTAGGTAAATTATATATCAGTTATCCAATGATAGAAGCATTAACTATGTACCATCAATTACAAGATTCAAAAATTAATTTTTACTTATTTCGAGCTGATACTAATGAAACAAAAACTGGAACAAAATTTAAAGCCATTTGTAATACAAATCCGAGAAGTCATCACTTAAGACAAACTTTTTCTACGCATGACATAGAATGGATAAAGAAATATCATCTATTACTCTGTAAACACATTTATCAGTTAAAAGAAATCGATTCTAGTACCTATAAGTCTTTTGTTACTACTTCAAAAACGTTGGAAAAACAAAATGAATCTTATCAAAAAAATAATAAATTAATCTTTGTTTTTAGCTCTATTGCAGAATTTCTATTAGATTATATTAATTCAGAAGAATTTCCTGAGTTAGATAACAGTATTGAAAATATAATTATTGATTTATGGAATGATGACTAACCTTATTTAACGAATGAGATTACTAGAATAATATTCTATTAGTAAACCCTAGTGAAGTCAGTGAAAAGACTCAGATCAATGTGTGGTGGACCTGAAAGAATGATGGTGAACATAGGTATAAGATGTCCTTATATAGTAGAGTTTTATTTGAGAAACGTCACAAAGAGCCGTGTTTAATTTGTAAAGGGCGGAGAAGAAAAAGGCAACATTTTGTGCCTTTCAAGAAGATTTTGGGAGACCAAGTTGCTAAAATGTAGCTTGGTTTTTTAGTTTAGGTCAATTTCGACGAGCATAGCAGCTACATAAAAATACTTTGATTTGTCAAAAAACTTATTGTAAAAAGTACATTTTTTTGATTATGGACAATTGAAAAAATTTCCAGTGTTCACTTAAATAAAGTACATTTCTGCACGAATTGAGATTAGTCAAAAATTCCAGTGTTCACTTAAATAAAGTACATTTTTGGACTATTTTTGTCCGAAAAAAATTTTTAGTTATTATTTTGATACAAAACAGTCCTATATAACCCCTATAACATCTTTCCGAAAAACTATAATTTTCTTGAAAAATATATCTGGCTATGCTATACTACTAGTATAGAAAGATTTGGAGAAAAACATGAAACGTGAGATCTTATTAGAACGTATTGATAAACTCAAACAAGTCATGCCATGGTATGTATTGGAATATTACCAATCGAAACTGGCTGTTCCATATAGTTTTACGACCTTATACGAATACTTAAAGGAATACGATCGATTTTTCACCTGGGTCTTGGAATCCGGTATATCAGATGCTGACACCATGGCCAATATTCCTTTAGACGTTCTGGAGCACATGACCAAGAAAGACATGGAATCCTTCATTCTTTACTTGCGCGAACGTCCTCTGCTCAATGCCAATACGACGAAAAATGGGGTTTCTCAAACAACCATTAACCGTACCCTTTCTGCACTCTCTAGTCTTTATAAGTATTTGACTGAGGAAGTTGAAAACGAGCAAGGAGAACCTTATTTCTACCGTAATGTCATGAAGAAGGTTGCGACCAAGAAAAAGAAAGAAACCTTGGCGGCTCGAGCTGAGAATATCAAGCAAAAGCTCTTTTTAGGTGATGAGACAGAAGGTTTCCTGAACTATATCGACCAGGAATACCCTCAAACACTCTCAAATAGAGCCTTATCGTCCTTTAACAAGAATAAGGAGCGAGATTTAGCCATTATCGCACTCCTTCTTGCATCTGGTGTCCGACTTTCTGAAGCAGTAAACCTGGATCTTCGAGACCTCAATCTTAAGATGATGGTGATTGACGTCACTCGAAAAGGTGGAAAACGTGACTCGGTTAATGTCGCTGCCTTTGCTAAGCCTTATTTAGAGCAATATCTCGCTATTCGAGACAAACGTTATAAGACAGAAAAGACCGATACAGCTCTCTTTCTGACCTTGTATCGAGGTGTTCCAAACCGGATTGATGCTTCTAGTGTCGAAAAGATGGTGGCCAAGTATTCAGAAGACTTCAAAGTCCGTGTGACACCCCATAAACTTCGCCATACGCTTGCTACCCGTCTCTATGACGCCACCAAATCCCAAGTTTTGGTCAGCCATCAGCTAGGACATGCTAGCACACAGGTAACGGACTTATATACGCATATCGTAAATGACGAACAAAAAAATGCCTTGGATAGCTTATAAGATACATAATATAAATTATGTAATATTTTAGTGTTAGAAAAAGAACGTAGGATTTTTTATGGAATCTTACGCTCTTTTATTCTTTTTATAAAAATTCGATCCAATAATTACGGTGTGGCTCAATAATGACTGGTTTTCCCCAGAATGATTTTAGATAGGCCAAGTTTGCAGGGGTGACAGGTCTTTTTTCACCATTGAACTTCTCTGCACTCTCTTCTGTTAAAAAGCATTTAACTGCTTCATATGGTGTACCATCGCTCGCTATTCGATCAATTCCTAAATAAGCAATTTCATCACCAGCTTTTGGAATATCTGTAAATAGTTTACCAATAAAATAAACCGTCTTATCTTTCATTAATTCATAAGCCTTACTATTTTCCAGTCTGTTATTTGCTGCAGCGTACATAATACAAAAACTATCCACAATATCTTTCAAAGGCAGTAATTCATCTTTACTGACTATAATTTCGTCGGGAGCAAGTCCACCAATGATTAAGTTCTTATAATAAGGTTGCTGAATGATATTATCTAAAGCCATTCCTAAAGGTAGTTGGACAGCTTGATAGCCTAAAGGTTCTAGATCTTGCTTTTTCCGGTCAAGGTGTTCTTGAGTAATACTGACATTCAAATCATAAGGACTGGAAGCTTGTTCCTTCCTAAAAAAAGCCACTACGATACGATCTAACTGTTCAAATAGACCAAGATTTTCTACTGGAACTTTCATCATTGAATTTGATCCCCTTTTTGTTTCAAATTTCCTCTATATTGTACACTCATAGTTTTCGAATATCAAGTTTAAGATAAAAGATATCCATGTTAAATGGATATCTTTTACTTTATTCCACCACTGCTTCAGCAATTTCTTCTGCAGTGATACCTGCAAAGTAACGACCTAGATTAATGGTTTGAAGGGCTTTGAGGACGTCTTCACGTTCGTATTTAACGCCACGAAGAACATCTTCTACCGCTGCAACATCTTCGATACCAAAGAAGTCACCATAAATCTTGATATCTTGAATTTTTGATTCAATGACGTTGGCGAAGATTTCAACCTTACCGCTAAGGAATTTAGTGCCACGACGGATATTGTATTCAGGAGACTTTCCATAGTTCCAATCCCAGGTACCGAACTTGGTTTCCTTGATCCGGTTGATTTCAGCCAATTCTTCATCTGAAAAGACGTACTCCGTCATTTCAGGGTATTCTTTCTTCATGTAGTCCAAAAGTAGGTCACGGAACTCTTCCACCGTGATTTTTTCTGGCAACTCATCGATGATATTGGTCACACGTGCACGAACAGATTTAACTCCTTTAGACTCAAACTTGTCTTTAGATACCTTGAGAGCATTGGAAAGGACTGACAAATCAACGTCAAAAAGAAGGCAACCATGGTGCATGATCCGACCATTGATGTAAGCTTGGGCATTTCCACAGAATTTCTTACCATCAATTTCCAAATCGTTACGACCCGTGAATTCAGCCTTAACCCCAAGTTGAGCTAAGGTGTTGATCACGGGAGTTGAAAAGCTCTTAAAGTCAAAGGCCTTATTTTCATCTTCTTTTGAAATGATGGTGTAGTTGAGGTTGTTCAAATCATGGTAAACAGCCCCACCACCACTGATCCGACGAACCACTTCAATCCCATGCTCTCGAACATAGTCACGGTTGATTTCTTCGATGGTATTTTGGTGGCGTCCAACAATGATGGATGGTTTGTTAATCCAAAGAAGGAAGATTTGATCCTCATCTAACAGATGCTTAAAAGCGTACTCTTCTAAAGCAATATTAAAAGCAGTATCATTTGAATAATTAATAATGTATTTCATAGTAATTCCAAAAATTCGTTTTATAAATTCTACTCAAAGTAAGATAAGAGCTAGTAAGAAATAGTTGAATTTCACTTGAATTTTCTGAAGTAGTAAAAAGAAATGTAACGATAACTCGTTACATTTCTCGGAAAAATTGAGACAAGAGGCTCAATTTTTAGGCATGGAACTCTAAGAGAGGTCGCTGCCGTCCGTACTACTTAAAGAAAATTTAGTTGAAAGAATAATATTATTTCTTCTTAGGTGAGTGAACCGCCAAGCCAAGTACATCCGCAAAGGCTTCATACATCACTTCTGAGAAGGTTGGGTGACCATGAATGGTCTTGAGCATTTCTTCCACAGTGATTTCCATCTCAATGATGGTAGAAGCTTCGTTGATCAATTCAGCTGCTGCTGGACCAATGATGTGAACCCCAAGAACTTCACCGTATTTCTTGTCTGCAATAACTTTAACAAAGCCTTGAGCCGCATCTGATGCAATGGCACGACCGTTCGCCGCAAAGTTAAACTTACCGATTTGAACATCGTATTTCTCACGAGCTTGTTCTTCAGTCAAACCAACAGCCGCAACTTCTGGAAGGGTGTAGATCGCTGCAGGAGTCAAGTTCAATTTGGCAACAGCATGATTTCCCTTAAGAGCATTTTCAGCTGCTACTTCACCCATACGGAAAGCAGCGTGAGCCAACATCTTCGTACCGTTGATGTCACCTGGCGCATAGATACCTGGAACAGATGTTTCCATGTATTCATTGACCTTGATCCGACCACGGTCTAATTCAAACTCAACGTCACCGATTCCTTCAAGATCTGGAACACGACCGATTGAAAGAAGAGCTTTATTAGCGATGATATCGTCTTTGCCTTCAACCTTGATACGAAGTTTGCCATCTTCTTCAATGATTTCTTGCAGTTTGGTATCAGTCAAGATGGTCATTCCCTTGCGTTCAAGGATCAAGCGAAGATTTTTAGATACTTCCGCATCCATAGCTGGCACGATGCGGTCCATCATTTCGATAACCGTAACTTTAGAACCAAAGGTCATAAAGGCTTGACCAAGCTCGATACCGACAACTCCACCACCGATAATCACAAGGCTTTCTGGGACTTCGTTCATATCCAGGATATCGTCACTAGTCATCACAAGTGATGATTCCATACCAGGAACGTTAATCTTACTTACTTTTGAGCCACCAGCAAGGATGATTTTCTTAGTTTCAAGTAATTCAGAACCATTGACCAAGACATTCTTATCTTTCGTAATGGTACCGATACCCTTATGAACATCAACTCCATAGCTACGAAGAAGTCCTGCAACCCCGCCAACCAAAGTATTGACGACCTTGTTCTTGGTTTCAAGAACCTTGTCCATATCAACAGTGAAGTTAGGATTTTCAATCACGATTCCACGATTTGCCGCATGGCCGATATTTTCAATGATTTCAGCGTTATGAAGGTAAGTCTTAGTTGGGATACATCCGCGGTTCAAGCAAGTACCACCAAGTTCAGATTTCTCAACAAGAGCAACTTTACCACCCAATTGAGCTGCCTTGATAGCAGATACGTAACCAGCAGGTCCACCACCAATTACAACGATATCGTAAGCATCATCGCTCTTATTGTCATCATTTGAAGCACTTACTGTGGCTGGCGCTGGACTCGCTTCTGGTGCTGCTCCAGCTGTTGGGATGTTTTCCCCTTCTTCACCAAGATAACCGATTACTTCTGT
>ERZ773263.1145-NODE-1145-length-16424-cov-16.065917_pt1 | contig 16424 bp, 8 predicted proteins | sample MGYA00511076_ERZ773263 | MGnify/ENA primary metagenome ERZ773263 (study PRJEB29015, sample SAMEA2738155) | human oral metagenome | biome: human oral; feature: human-associated habitat; material: saliva | place: China | collected 2195 ... | reverse complement strand
GGCGTGTCCACGGGCGTTGGCCAGGCGGGGCGCACACACTCAACAATCGAGCGTTGCGGCGACGACCCGGTCGTGCGCGGCACGGTCATCACGGGTGTTCTGCGCGAGCAGGCGATGCTGGCGGCGAAGGCCCTCGACGGACAGAAGGACGGGACGTGGACCAACTTCGCCCTGTGGCTCTTCGGCCAGGACCCCAACAGCGAGCCGGGCTCAACTCCCCACCCGCGTCACGTTCTCTTCACGGATGCGGCCCCGGCCTCGTCGATCCCGGTCCACGACACGGTGTCCCTCTCCATCGACCCCGACACGGGGATCGCGCGCGACCAGTTCCTGCGCTTCACGGAGCGCGCGGCGGCCGGCGTTCTCACGGGCACGTTCACCCTCATCGACGAGGCCGGGGCTGAGATCTCCGATAAAACGACGATCAAGGCCGCGCACTTCCTCCTGGGGGTCGCGGGCCTCATGGTCCGCGGCATCGGCTCGGGCCGCAGCGGAGGCGACGGCGAGTGCACGGTCCTCGTGACCAACCACGAGGTTGAGGCGCGAGCCGGGCAGTCTACGTCCAAGATCGTCGCCTTCGCCTCGTCGCACGCGCAGGAGCTGAGGACGAGCCTCAAGAAGCTGGCACGGTGTCTCAAGCCAGAAGTTGTCAGCGCGCTCCCAGCCCCGCAGCGCAGCACACAACACCAGGTCGGGACCATCGACGGTTCCGCAGCTCAGCACAGCGGCGGACACCACCTGATCCTCGACCTCACACTCAACTCGCCCATCGTGTCCTACGATGTCCCCTTCTCGAACGAAATCCGCTCCTTGGACTTCCTGCGTGGAACGGTGCTGCTTCCCTGGCTGCACCGACTGGTGTCGTCGAAGAAGCACGGAGACAAGGAAGCAGTCGTCACCAACGCCGTGACCGGCGGCCACCTATTCGTCTCGGACGCGTTGCCCGTCATCAAGAAGGTTGAAGGACGCCCCGTTCCCCTCACGCTCAAGACGGACAAGACGCCGGCCTCGGACTCGACCATCACCTTGTACGGCAATTCTTCCGATAATACGGCTGGGATCCCCGTTCGCGGAGGGTACGTGTTCTACGCCCCCCAGGAAGGTGACAGCAAAGAACCCGGCACGAAGACTCAGGGCTGGTACGGTAAGCCGCCCCTGCGCGGGCGACAGACGACCGCCATCAACCACGAGACGGGCGCGGCCAGCAAGGGGCAACTGGTCCTGGTCGAGGCCCTGCCAGAAGGAATGCGCATGCGCGCGCACGTCTGGGTGTCGGATGAGCTCTGGGAGGCTGCCTCTGTCTCCGATCTTCTTGGCAAAACACGCGAAGCCCGGCTCGGGTCGCGCAAGCTCACGGGCACCTTCGGTTCCGCGACGTGCACGCTCCGCATAGAGACAGACGACGAGCGGGAGTCGCGTAGCCGTTTCGGCAATGCTGGTGTCGCGCAGCCCACCGGCGATGCATCCAAGTCTGCCAACGGGCCGGCACCCGGCGAGGGCACCCCGGCCTCGTCCGGCCATCAGAAAGTCTTTCTGTGGTTCACCTCCGATGTGATCGCCCGTTCGGCTGGACTCGGGGCCGGAGGGACCATCGACGACCTCATTCGCGCATTCCAGTGCAAGGGCATCACCGTCGAGCCAGTCGATACCCCCTCGATCCGTCACCGCCGCATCGACTCGTGGTCGCCTGCGGACAACGGGCCGCGTGCGAGTCGCCTTGCGATCCAGGCGGGATCGGTGATCCAAGTGCAGGTCAGCGAGAAGGACCGAGGCAAGCTCCTGGAGCTCGCCCCCTTTGGAGTGGGCGAACTGACGGCGCAGGGCTACGGCCGCTTCGTCATGGACCACCCACTGCTCGGCATCCAATCCATCGAGGTCACGAAAGCAAAGCTCGAGCACTTTGTGTGCGAGGAGATGCCCGAAGGAGGCGAAGATAAGTGACATTCACACGCTATGAACTCACTATCCCCGTTGAGCTGACGTCAGAGCTCCACATCGGCGATGTCGACGCTGTCCCCGACCGCGACGGAGAGGGAACCGTCATCCGTTTCTGTCGCAACGGCCTTAAAGAGCCGACGATCCCAGGCCGTTCCATCAGGGGTGCGGTTCGCGCGGCCTGCAATGTGCTGTGGGAGGAACGAAAGCTGAAGGACGACCCCAGTGGCGCCTTCAGCGAGACGAATTGGAAATCGCTGTGGGGTGACGATCTCGCTGACCACGAAGGGAGCTCCCCTGAAGATGTGCTCCCCGTTCGTCGAAGCGCGCTGACCTTCCACGCGGTGTCCTTCCCGCAATACAAGGACAGCGCCTCCGGAGAGTCCCCCTTGCCGAGGCGTCACGGCGTCGGTATCGACCGCACGACGGGCGCAGCCTCGGACGGAGCGCTCTACGAGCACGAGTTCCTTCCCCGCGGCACAAGGTTCGACATCCGTATCACCGCCGAGGGGCGCGATGACGAACCGATGGGACGCGAACAGTCGAAGGGGATTCCGGGGCCTGCGTCATCCGAGGCAATTGAGCCGCTCCTCCGCCTCATCCGTTCCCTCTTCAAGAGCAAAGTAATTTCGCTGGGTGGACGCACTGGGTCCGGGCAGGGAGCCATCAAGGTCCAGGAGTCCGACAAGAAACACCAAGGGTCCAATGAGGAGCGCCAAGATTCCGACGATCAATATCTGCGAATAGTCGGCAAGTCGAAGGGAATCGAGGGGAAGAGACTCGTCGATGTCGTTGATCCACTGACGGGTGCGCTAACCGAAGGGCCAGAATCGTCTAAGGGCACGGGCAGTTCTGCTTGGGTAGGCACGCAGCCCGCACGCATCAAGATCACTTGGTGGTCACCCACCGGCATTTTCGTCGCCGAGGATGAAAAGCTGACGAAGCAGCGTAAGGCCGCACAAGAAGCAGAGAATAAGAAGAAAGGCATCGAAGAGGAGGTTCACGAAGTCGTTTATCCGCTCCGGGACCCTTCAGAGAAGTGGGAGAACGCCCAACTCCTCATACCGGGAACATCAATTCGTGGTGCGCTGCGCTCACGGGCCTCGCGCATCGCGCGGACGGTACTCGCTGCTCGCGACGATTTCAAGCCCCTCACTTCGCACGACATCCACGAACAGATCGCCGCGGAGCCGAACCTGGTCCGCTACATGTTCGGCAGCACGGAGTACCGGGGCGCTGTCACCGTTCACGACTGTCTCTCCACTAAGCGTGGGAAACTTATCGAGGTCACGCACAATGCGATTGACCGGTGGACGGGCGGCGTCATCGACGGCGGTCTCTTCACCGAGGCCGTCTACCTGGGCACTCACTGGGAGCCGATCACGATCGACATTGATCTGCGCCAGCTCCTGAACAACATCGAGGCGGAGAAGGGGCCGGAAGACAAACGCAAGGCCACCGATGCCGACAAGGCAGAAAAGAAGACGGAAGCTAAGCGCGAACCTGCCGATGCCAACGAGGCCGAGGACGGTTCGGACAAGAGCAAGCAGCCAAAACCTACCCACGCCGACTACGCTCACGCCTCCTACGTGCTGCTCGGGTTGGCGCTTGCCGAGTTGTCGGCGGGCACGCTCCCCTTGGGCAGCCGTTCGACGCGAGGCCTGGGCCAGGTCGTCGTCTCATCGATCGACATTCGTGGCTGTACCCGGGACGACGTCGTGATTCCGGCAAAGACGCTTTCCGGTGGCGAGGCATTGGAGCATCCGGGCACCGCTGCGACCAGCCCGACGCAGGACCGATACGACGCGCAACGCACACTTGCAGGGGGTGTCCTGGATTATTTGCGGGAGGACATTGAGGGCTCGCTGAAGTGGTCAGAGCGATTAGATGACGCCACAGAGAAAGACGGCACAGAATCAAAGGGTAAAGAGGACACTCATGAGTAAGTTATGCAAGGAAGCAACACTAACACGCGCGCAGATACAGTCCGACCCAGCCAAGACTCCCTCACTTTGCGAGTTCCTCACGCACGTTAACAGGGAAACAGACTCAAGCGTTCAGGGCCTTGCGTTCGCTACAAACGGGACCTGGCCGATATTGGGATTCGATGATGTTTCCTCTGCCGAGGCACCAAAACTCTGCATCAGGCCAATCGAGGGCCGCGATTTCGACGAGGACAAGGCCTTCGAGCTGCGACTGTGGGTACCGACCCTCCAGGCTCACAATCCTGCGGACGGCGACGTTCTGGCTCGCGAGTACCGTTGGGTGAACGGCGTGGGCGCCGTTGAGCTAACGCTTACGGTCGACACAGCCGAGGCATCGTCCGAAGGCACGGAGTCAGAACGTGTCGGCGGGTGGTTCCACAAGGTGAGCTATCTGCAGCACAAGTCTGCAGCGACTAGCAAAGAAGAGTCTGCCCCCGATACCAGCACTCGTCAGACAAAACAGAGCAAACAAGACACCGCCACTAACGACATATCGGCACTTGAGTTTATCCAAGAAGAAGATAAGTACGGAAACACGGTCGTTGTCGACCAGCTATTTACGGGAGAGTGGGTAAAATGAGAAACTTTAATCACGCATACAACGGAATTCCAACAGTTAATAGCAACAAAGCTGTTCATTTTACTGTTGATGCATTCGGTTATACGCATCTTGACTACATTGCACCTGATCGACTGTCTGGCTCCATCGAGATCGAAATCAAAACAATGACGCCAACTCTCCCAGGTTTCAAAACACGCGATGGCGGCATAGCGGTTCCTTCTGCATCAGGAAATCCCAATGGGGCAACGAGCATCCGTGACACGTGCATTCCAGCAACGGCCCTTAAGGGAATGCTATCCAGCGCATACGAGGCCGTAACAATGTCGCGCCTACGCATCTTTGACAAGCAACACAAACGCGTATACTCACACAGACCGCCAGCAAGAACAGCACAATCATCCTATCCCGCCTTCCTGACACACACGGAGGGAAAATGGGAGCTAATGTTCAGCTTTGAAAAGAAAGAGGCTAACACCGCATTCCGGGTAGGTAAAGACTACCCCCAATATGTCGCACTTATCGACTCAACCGCAGGAAACGACGGCTACACATGCGTTAAGACACTTCGCGACAACTTTCCACACCTCACCGACATCCAATACAATGACGAAACCATTAAAACAAATAATGGCGCTAGTCGTAAAATTGCAACAGCAATACGTTCCAGAAAAAGGCAGAACCTTTCAGCAACATTCAACCAAAAGAGACAGCATAAATTCTTCTCTAATCGCGGATTTATTGTACGAACTCGCTCAGACGATAACCAGACAGTCAACTCCGAACAGAAACGATATGAGTTTATATTCCCCTTTGCCGCAAGCGGACACGAAAGAGACGTTTATCGAACGAATGTAAGCCAGCCATTAATGAAGAACTTAATTTCCGTTCTGCACGACTATACACAGAATACCCTTGACGAGATTCAGCGACTCGGGTACTCTGCCCATCCAACTAACCCTAGTGAGAAGACTAAAGCCATTCAATCCGCGCTATCAAACACGCCCCGACTTATTCACGAATATCTCAAGCCGAAATTATCACAAGGCCTTCCCCCCTCGGCCATTGACGTTTCCGATGAGACAATCGAAATCTATCTTCGAGAAAAAATCGAGAAAATCCAAGATAATGGAGCACCTGGAATTCCAGTCTTTGCCTCAATCACACTGAATCAAGAAAACAAGAGTTTGGAGCTGACATCCATCAAGATCTCACCCGTGGGGCGCACAATTGGAAAAGATTCCGTTTCTGCTTACCAACTGGCACGCGATGAAAACATTGATCCACCACAATCACTTGACACAGCAAGCCCAGGCGATACACTATGGGGCTTTGTTCCGCAGGCTGACAACAACGACGCACCCACTGGCGGCCTCCAAGGAAGAGTCTCCATCGAAACCGCTCACTACGAAGATCCTTCATCGAGTTCACCAGCTACGACCAGCCATCTACTCAAGATTCATCAACCTGCTTATTTCATTGCTTTAGCCAGCCCTAAGCCCCGGACTGGAGTTCCTTACCTCCGCAACTCATACGGCCGCAACGTCGAAAACAGACTACAGGGAGAACAACGAAAGAACCCTATTCCTCGCGAGCATACATTCCTAACAGGCCAGACTCTTATTCGAAAGGTGTACCCTACCCACCAGCAACTCATTAGAGATCAGGAAGTTATCCCAATGTCATCACCGGACACAGCAATGGCATCAAAGATTGTTTCATGGATTGAACCAGGCGCAAAGTTCCACAGCAGGATTCATTTCACCAATCTTTCAAACAAGGAACTTGCCATTCTTCTATGGCTATTGCAACCAACCAGGCTCGCCAAAGGTCATAATGGGGCAACAGAGGGTTATCATCACATCGGTTTCGGAAAACCTCTTGGAATGGGTACAGTACGTGTCGAGGCAACTTCATGTCGCATTGTCACCGGAAAACAATTGGCCACGCAGTACAAAACACTTAGTGATATTCCAGGCTCCTTTAACCCAATTGTCCAGGATAACGGAAACAAGAAAGGAAAGGGATTCAACATTCGCGGTCATATCAACAGCCACCTACCAGACGATTTCACCCACTCGCTTCCTGTCACGTGTTTTATGAAACAGGCATATGGCTGGAATGACAGCACCCCCGTCTCCTATCCCACCGATGAACAGGACAGTTCACAGTCAAACAGTATTTCTGACAATCCAACACTTCTTTGGTTCCGCAAACGTGAAGATAACCGAGTAAATCTTGCGTCTCTCTACAGCGAATCAAATCCTAACGAAAAGGAGGTAGAGAAAGCAGAGAAGAGCTTTGGACCTTATTCATTCCCGGATTTGCTTGATTACTAGCTCTTCACCACACTCCCCGGCACAATCCCACATCGTCCAGCGCTATGGCCGCGCCGAGTATGTCGGCGTGGTCGGCGCAGGATGAGCAGATGGGGCAGATGTGGATGACGTCGTCGGTCTCGGAGATTAGGGTGGCGAGCCGAGAACGCACGCGCGCCAGCGTGGCGGTGTCGAGGCGGAGTTGGAACACGGATTCTTGGATGCGGTAGCCCCAGGATTCCAGTGTTTTGGCGACGCGGAGCCGTCGTTTGTTGTCGGCGATGTCGTAGGCGATGATGTAGATCATCGCCAGGCGACCCCGCTCCACTGGTAGTCGGGTTCGGCGATGGCGCGCGCCAGCATCTGCGCGGAGTGGGCGATGTGCCTGCGCCACGATCCCGAGTATCCGGGGAGGGCTCCGGTGACGGATCGCTGTGAGGCGGCCTCGTACGCGTCGACGAGGATTTTCTTGCCGTCGCTGCCCAGCCATACTCCCCCGGCCTCGGCCTCGACGACGCCGTGCTCGGGCCGGAGTTTGCGCGCGCGCAGGAGTGCCATGACGGTCTGGTCGACCAGGAGTGGGCGGAACTGTTCCATGAGATCCAGCGCCAGGCTTGTGCGTTTGTCGGTGGGCGCGTGCGCGATGCCGAGTGACGGTTCGAGTCCGGCTGCGTGCAGCGCGCCGACGCATTCGGACAGGAGGATCGCGTACCCGTAGGACAGGGCAGCGTTGGGTAGGTCGCGGGGTGGGCGTCGGCTGCGCCCGTCGAAGGTGACGTCGGCGGGCACGCACGCGGACAGCGCATCGAAGTAGGCGTTGGAACACGCACCTTCGATGCCCATGACTTCGTCGAGCGTGCGCGCGCCCGCGAGGGAGCAACGCCAGGCGTGCATGTGCGCGGTCGTGTCGGCGACGTGCACGGCCTCGTCGCGTCGGGCGATGCGGGTCAGGACGTGTATTTGCCCGCGGATTTTCGCGCCGATGAGGCTGGCGGCCAGGCGGACGCGGCGCTCGTTGTCACCGGTCAGGGCCACTTGCGCAAGGAGTCGGCTGGCGTGCGCTCCCCTGTTCGAGCCGATGAGGGCGCCCTGGTATGAGCCGCGCCGCGACAGACACACGACGTCGACGCCTCTGCGCATCGCCCACGAGCGCGCGCCCGCGGACAGGCCGACATTTCCGGACAGGACGATGCGCGTGACGCTGTTTTTCGGCACGGAGGTCGCGGGCAGCGAGCCGGGCGCGTCGACGAGGACGCGGCCCGCTTTGACGTGGATGCGTGCACCGTCGCGACCGACGTAGAGGATGCGGTCGGCTTGGCCTGTGGGTTCGTCGCCGGGCCGGGTGGTCCACGGATCGATGCCGACGCTCGCGAGGGCTTTCTCCTCGTCAATGTGCTGGGTCGTCAGGTCGGTGACGCGCGCGCCCGCGTTGATGGCCGCGGCGGCGACGGCATCGATAGCCTCGGCCAAGCACTGCTCACTTGGTGCCGCGAGCATGAGGGTGGTTCCGACGCGCGAGTAGCGCAGACCTCGTCCGGTGGCGTACCTGTCAAGGTCGAGCAGCGCCGCGTCGGCGAGAATCCGCGTGAGCGGGTAGGTGTCCGAGGCCCGGGTGAGTTCGTCGATAATGGGTGCGTCGGCCTCGGGCAGGCCCAGTGCCGCGAGTCCCACACTGGTCACGAGGCCTGGGCCGGCGCGCAGATGGTGGCTCGCGCGAGATGGTGGTTGCCGTGGTCGTAGTCGTCGACGAGTCCCCTGCTGAATGCGTTGTGTCCTGCGCGCGTGTCGTCGTAGGTGCCGTTGGGCCGTTCTATGGTGAGTCGCCGTTCGAGGCTTTCGTGCACTGATTCGGCCAGGAGCGCACGGGTGATGGGGTTCGACATCATGAGAGTGCTCGCGTCGAGTGCGGCGATGCGTGGCGGGACCCAGTCGCTCACGGCGAGGAGGCGGAGCTGCTCGTCGGTGAGGCTTCCTAGGGCGGAGGTGTCCGAGCTGGTTGGGTCGGGGTGTGCTGTGAGGAGTCTGCGTCTGGCGCGAGTGAGGGCATCGGGGCTGATCGCTTCTCTCAGGGACGAGGCCGTGGCAGGTGTCGTCATTGTCTGTCCTTCCACTCAACATATTTGTAGTTACTCTACAAGTATGGGGTGTTGTGGCCTGGCGACACGCCAATAAGGGAGGCGATTTCCGGGGCAAAACCGGCCCCGCAGGCGGTCCGTGGCGATGCGAGCAATCGCAACGAAAAGTCTGATATTCTAGCCTTGTGCTTGCTGGCCGGAGGGGTACTTTTTCGACCACTGGCGATCCAACATGGCGTTTCCCCTGGTCACAGGGGGTGCGACACGCCGGGCAGTCAGAAAGCACCGAGCGCCATAAGGTGCATTAAGACTTCCAGTCCTTCTTAACGTCGAAATCTCGGTCGATCTTGAGTCAGAAAGCACCGAGCGCCATAAGGTGCATTAAGACACAGCGCCGTAACGCGTTTCAATCTTCGCGGTCGCGTAGTCAGAAAACACCGAGCGCCATAAGGTGCATTAAGACTGCCCCGAGACGGCTACACAACCTCCCTCCCCATCAGGTCAGAAAGCACCGAGCGCCATAAGGTGCATTAAGACCTTGCGTGCGTCGCGTTCGGCGCGCAGGGCCTTGACGCCGCGTCAGAAAGCACCGAGCACCATAAGGTGCATTAAGACTCTCGATGCCAGTCACAGGAGGTCGTCCCCGTTGGTCTGTCAGAAAGCACCAAGCGCCATAAGGTGCATTAAGACTTGAGGCCGTCTTCCGTGATGGACCAGCCGATCTTGTGTCAGAAAGCACCGAGCACCATAAGGTGCATTAAGACGGTATGATCCAACCGCGCCCACTGCGGATCGTCGAGTAGCCAGTCAGAAAGTACCGAGCGCCATAAGGTGCATTAAGACGCGCTGCCCTTGGCGACCTCGTCGAAAATCGGGCCCGGTCAGAAAGCACCGAGCACCATAAGGTGCATTAAGACGAGCATTCCCCAGAGAACGTGATTGCCTCGGGAGAGTCGGGTCAGAAAGTGCCGAGCGCCATAAGGTGTATTAAGACTCGTCATCGTCTGCCATCGATGCACCGCCGAGAACAGCCATCAGAAAGCACCGAGCACCATAAGGTGCATTAAGAACAGGTACATGTCGCCCGCGTTGCCTCGCATCTGGTATGGGTCAGAAAGCCCAAGCACCATAAGGTGCATCAAGACCGAGGGTGGGAAACCCGTCCTCTTCATCAATTGGACGGCCAGAAAGCAGCGAGCGCCATAAGGTGCATTAAGACTCCTGGGAGGAAACCACGCCATCGATGGGCGTGCCAAGTCAGAAAGCACCGAGCACCATAAGGTACATTAAGACGTATAGCTCATCGTGGCATACGACGTGCTCGTTGCCTTGTCAGAAAGCACCAAGCGCCATATGGTGCATTAAGACACGGTTGCTGCGGCTCCCAGCAGGATGATGAGGTCTGTCAGAAAGCACCGAGCAGCATAAGGTGCATTAAGACCGGAATACGGTGATGTTGCCCGCGTAAGACGTGGGGCCGTCAGAAAGCACCGAGCGCCAAAAGGTGCATTAAGACGTGATCTCGCGCTTGTCGGCAGACAGCTTGTTCGCGCGTCAGAAAGCACCGAGCACCATAAGGTGCATTAAGACATCTCCCCGCCATCGGTCGTGAAGATCCCCAGCGGCGTCCAGTCAGAAAGCACCAAGCACCATAAGGTGCATTAAGACTGGTTGGCGTGATTCAGCAGAGTGTCGCCGCGCTGCAGGTCAGAAAGCACCAAGCACCATAAGGTGCATTAAGACAAGCCGCACGAATTGTAACCTTTCTGAAGGTCGAATGTCAGAAAGCACCGAGCGCCAAAAGGTGCATTAAGACCGCTCAAATACACCATCACCGGTGCCACCTTCTTCGCGGTCAGAAAGCACCAAGCGCCAAAAGGTGCATTAAGACAGGGCAACGAAGGAGTTGAGATAGTTCGTCCAGGCGGGTCAGAAAGCACCAAGCACCATAAGGTGCATTAAGACGGATCGAACTCTCCGTCCTGGTTCTTGCGGTACTTGGTCAGAAAGCACCGAGCGCCATAAGGTGCATTAAGAACCGGCCCCAACTCCTCCAGCAACGCTTGGTTCCAGGATTCGCAGACCATCCCCATGGCCACAGCGGGTAGCCACCCGCAAGCTACACGAGTTCGTCCAGGAACTGGGCACGTGCCTTCATGGCATGAATGAGAAGCTCTCCGCCACCATCGAAAACTAATACGACCAACTCGAGAACACGCCCAGACTGGTCGATACCCGCCACAAGCCATCGCCTGGGATCGTCCTCATCATCGAGAGGACGGGAATTCAGCGCATGCTCATACGCATACAGAATTGCTTCGTCAGAAAGACGATCACGCCCAAAGTGCTTACGCGCACTGGCGTGAACCTTAGGCGATATGGGTCCACTCGCGCACCGCCGCGCGAATCGCGTCAGAACGGCTCGTGATCCCCTCGGGGGCGGTGGGTTCCATGAGAACCCCTCAGTGTCTGCTCATCCAGGCACACCACCACAGCAACGCCAGTCCTCTCCCCCACCGGAGGACGCCCCGAGCGCGGCGAAGGCAAGTCAGCTAGGTCGTACCCGCGTTCGGCCTCATCAGCCCATGCCTGAATCTGCTCGTCACTGACGGGGACTCCGTGAAGAAGACGCTCGCTCATACAAATAGCGTAGACGACAGTCTCGAGCGGCACCGATGCATGAGTCACCACGGACAACGACGGGAGAACAACGCTCACCGCACACGCAAGAGGCCGCGCACGAGTTTTCGTGCGCGGCCCCGTTTTTGTCTCAGCCGGATTCACTGCCGCAAGCCACCTCGGCAAGCCAGTCCCGCAAGCCAACCAGTCAGACATCATAGGTCGGCGAATTCGGGAAGCAAGCAAAACAGCAAGCTTGGCAGGCATCCAAAGGAAACTCCGTCAGCCGAAATCCGTCATCCGAATTCCGTCAGACTGCCGACACTCAGGTCAGCAGGCGGCCCCGGGAGTCGAACTCGTAGCGCGTGCCGCCAATCCAGTGGGTACCCGTCACCATGGCCCCCGACGAAGACAGGTAGTACCAGTGCCCGCCGTCCTTCAGCCAACCCTTGTGCACCACGCCCGAAGAAGGATCCAGGTAGTACCAGGCCCCCTGGATGCGCGTCCACCCAAAAGCCTGGGCACCGTCACGCCCGAAATAAGACCACTGGCCGTCCACGCGGGACCAGCCAGTCACCACGTAGCCGCGCGCGTTGAAGCGGTACACCTTCCCGTCGATGCGCAATCGCGTGTTCGTCGGGTAGGTGCCGTCATCAAAACGCCACCACGTGCCCCGGGCTGAGGTGACCCAGCGCCCGGCCCCGGCCTCGGCGACGCCAGAAGCCCCAGAACCGGACCCGGACCCGCCGACCCCAGAACCGCCAGACCCCGACCCCACTGTGAACGGCGTCGAGGAGACGACGTCGTCGTCGGCGCGCGAATCGGAGTTGCGCCCGAAAGCCTCGACGGTCACGGCCGTGCCGCCGACGACGGCAGGACCCCCAGCCACAGGCCGCGACACGTCCACACCATCAACCTGCAACGTCACGCCGGGACCGGAAAACTCGCCGCTCCCCTGCCCGGTCGCGACCTCCTGGCCGCCAACGAGCAACCGAGCCGACGTCACCGGCCCGGTCACGGTCGCGCGCAGGGACACGCGCCCGGACACGGTCTGCCCGGACAGCGGTGTCCACGTAGAGCCGTCAGTCGAGTACTCGACCTCGCCGACGACGGGCCGCGCCTGGTCCTTCAGGACGGCGTCCAGCGCGCTCGGCATGCCGGCACCCCGGTACTCGTGCTCACCCTCGGGCGCGGCCAGACGCGCCCAGTTGGAAGGGGACCCCGCCTGCTTGCGCGCCAACGCGAGGATCTGAGAGGCGCTCATCTCCGGGTGCACCTGGCGCAGCGTCGCGAGCACGCCCGCGGCCACGGGAGCGGCCATCGACGAATCCCTCGCAACATCGCCGGGCGACCCGGCAGCGCTCGGCAGCGACGTGTACACGTTCTCGCCGGGAGCCGCGAAAGCAATGGTCTGCTTGCCCCAGTTCGCCGTCCACGCAGGCTCGAGCGTGCCCGTCGCCGGGTCCTGCCCGTCCGCCAGGCGCAGCGTGGAGACGGGCACGACGTTATCCATCATGGTCGGGATGGTCAGGCCACTCCACGAGTCGCGCTCGTAGGGTGCCCACGCGTCGGTGGGCGACGATGAGTCCTTGCTCGGCGGATTATCCAAGTCAATGCCGCCGCTTCCCGCGCCCACCACGTTGATGACGTCCTTCGACGCCGCGTAGTCGATGGCGCGCCGCATAGCCTCGCGCCCCGCCGCCTGGTTGGGTTCGTGGGGCATCCAGTACTTCCACGGGTCCGCCGCGAAGGAGGTGGCAGTCACCGAAATCCCGTGATCGGCGGCCCACACGAAGCCGCACACCACGTACTCGGGGTAGTACATGCCCGTTTGGCGCGACTGCACGTTGATCGCCGCGACGCTCAGCGTCGGGTTGACGCCGGGCACGCCGCTGGAGACGCCCCGCCCCGCAATCGCCCCGGCCATCTGCGTGCCGCGCGTCGCGTCCGACGACCCCCACATCCACGAGGAGCCGGTAGGGATACCGTTGACGTTGCAGGACACGGACTTGTCGAAGTCGACGCGCCCATCCAGATCCGTGATCACGTGGTCGAAGCCGTCCGCCATGACACCGACCGTGACGGGCGCGCGCATGACGTCCACGCCCTGCGCGTCCAACGCACCGATGGCCTTCAGGTGCCACTGGTTGTCGCTCGGCGGGGTCGGGTAGAGCCCGCCGACGATCACCGGCGAGTCTGCGCCCGGCCCGGCCCCGGCCTCGTCCGCGGCACCAGCGACCGGGTTCCCCTCCGCGCCGATGGGCGTGATCGCCTCGTTGCCGAGCACCGGTGCCTGGCGAGTCGGCCCCACCGAGTGGAAGGAGATCCCCGCCTCGGAGAGCGCCGCGCCCAGGTCGGACGCGAAGCTGGGCGAACCCGACTGGACGAAGAACGTCCCAAAGGCCGGGTACTGCGCGAGCACCAGTCCTCCCAGGGACGAGGCCTTGGCAGCCGCACGCTGGAAGGTAGCCTCATCCGCTCCCGCAGTGAGGTTCACAGCGTAGTTGGCGGGAAGCTGGTGGGTCGGCAGGTCGGGCGAGATGATGCCGGGGGCGACGGGCTCGCCGGGAGCCGGGTCCTCCCCCGGGTCGGGAGCGGGTTACGGCGCGGGCACGGCGTTCGGGTCGCGGGCGACCGTGAAGGTGGTTTCGGTGGTCGCATCGTCGTCGGCGTGCCTGTCGTAGTTGAGGCCCTCAGCAAACACCACCGCCGTGAGGGACGCGTACTCCTGGCCGTCGGGGATCACCTGACGCAGGTCCATCTCGTCGGCTTCCAGGAGCATGGGTTCGGCGAAGTAACCATCCTCCCGGTCGGTGGACACTGCTATCTCACCCGGAATGTCGAGGTTCATGTAGGAGACCGGCGCGCTCGCTTCGACGCGCATCTGCACGACGTCGGCGGGCAGCACGGCACCGCTCAGGCTGGTCCATTCGCCGTCACCGACGCGATACTCGACCGCGCGGATCACCGGGGACGCCTGATCGAACACCATCGCCGAGCGGGCGTCGAGGAAGCCGTAGCCTCGATACTCTGCGCCGTCACTCGGGGCTTTCAAGCGCCCGTACTCGTAGGCGGCCTGCTTGCGCATGATGCTGATGATCTGCGCGCCGGGCAGCGTCGGGTGCACCGATTTGACGAGCGCGGCGATGCCGCTTACGTGCGCGGCGGCCGTTGACGTGCCCGACGTGTACCCGTAGATCTGCGGGATCCGCCCGTTCGGGTAGGTCGAATAGATCCACTCCCCCGGCGCGGCGAAGTCAACGGACGCTCCGTAGTTCGACCGCTCCGCGCGCATTAGCGTCGCCCGTAGCGGCTCCGCGTTCCAGTCTTCCATGCCGACCGAGCTGACGCTCACAACGCCGCTGACCTGCGCCGGGACCATCCGCGCGCCCTCGACGGAGCGATTCGGGATGGGCGTCGAGTCCGTCGGCGAGTCACTGTCGGTCGTCGGGTGGTCGAGGTCGACGCCGCGGTCACCGGCTCCCGCGATCACCGCGAGTCCGTTTGACTGGGCGCGGTGAATCGCGCGCTCGGCGGCCTCGAGGGCGGCCGCCTGCTCGGGGTCCGTCGGGTTCCAGTACACCCACGGGTCCATCTGGTAGGAGTTGTGGACGATGTCCACCTGGTGGGTCGTCGCCCACTCGTAGGCGCACACGAGGGCCTCGGGGTAGAGCAGATACGACTCGTTGAGCGCCTTGATGGACACGAGCGTCGCCTCCGGCGCGATGCCGTCAATACCGATGTCGTTGTGGTTGGCGGCGATCACACCGGCGACGTGGGTGCCGCCCTCGCTGCTGAACCTCCGGGCATCCTCAGCCTGGTTCGGGACGCCGTTGACGGCGCACGAGACGGACCGGGCAGTATCCACCCGTCCCACCAGGTCGGGCTGCGTGTCGTCGATGCCAGTGTCGATGACGCCGACGGTCACGGGCGCACGGGTCACGGCAACCTCGGCAGCGCCCCGGGCATCCATGGCCTCGGCACCCCAGTTCGAGCGGGCCGAACCGACCCTGCTGTTCGGGTCCGGGATCGTCACGGTAGGCACGTCGGGCACGTCTGCGGCTGGCGTGTCCGCGGCGGGCGCGGCTGCCGGGGCTGCGTGCGTCGCCCCGCCCACGGCACGCTCACTCTCTGGCACGGCGGCCACGCGGGTCGGGCCGATGGAGTGAACGCTCACCCCGGCCTTCGCCAGGGCGGCGGCCAGGTCGGGCGCGAACGAGGCCGACTCACTTTGGGCGAACATGGTGCCCAACTGCGGGTAGCTGGTCAGAAGAACGCCGCCGACGCTTGGAATCAGGTCGGCGGCGCTGGCCATCTCGCTCTCCCCCACGTTGGGGTCGAGGTTGATGGCATAGTTCATGAGGCCCGCAGCAGATCGGGCGGACGAGACCAGGCCGACGTTATCGTCGGCGCTGGCAGGCGGGGCGGTCGCCGCAGCCACGCTCATGGACAGAGCGAGGGCCGCGACGAGGCCGATGCGTGCAACTGTGCGGCGCATGGTTCCTCGACTTTCACTTGTCACTGCGCATGAGCATCGTTGCCCATGCAGTAACCATGATCCACAGGTTTGACAGTCGAGACAAATGACACACTTAATTCTCGGAAATACAAGTTATTTAAGTGTTTTACAAGCTCAATATTTAGACACATATTCGTGCATCGCCTCGTCCCACGCGAACCGAGGCCTCCCCGAAAACGCCCGGGGAGGCCTCGTCAATAATGAACGCGAACGGCACCTACGAGCGCGAGCCCGCGTCTCTCTTGGCGGGGGGACGCCGATCCTCACCCCGCCACCACGGCATCCACGCGCGGTACCCGTCGGCGGGCGGCGTGGGCGAGTCAGGCTCGAAGCCGAGGTCCGCGGGCGTCTCGGGGATACGGTCGACGAGGAAGTACTTGTCCTTGTCATCGCAGTGCTCGCGCACGATGGTGC
>ERZ773263.1139-NODE-1139-length-16524-cov-3.609934_pt1 | contig 16524 bp, 11 predicted proteins | sample MGYA00511076_ERZ773263 | MGnify/ENA primary metagenome ERZ773263 (study PRJEB29015, sample SAMEA2738155) | human oral metagenome | biome: human oral; feature: human-associated habitat; material: saliva | place: China | collected 2195 ... | reverse complement strand
GCACGACTTCTTCATCTTCAAGTTGGAAACCAAGTACCGCGATATAGCGGATGGAAACGACACCTTCCTGAAAATTGAGGGCGCTGTTCTCGGGGTTGGAAACCAAGTACCGCGATATAGCGGATGGAAACCTGTGGGCGTAGCGGCTCCACCACTCCATCCGGGCCCGGGTTGGAAACCAAGTACCGCGATATAGCGGATGGAAACGGCGTGAAACCGAGTCGATATGGTATTTAGAAAGCGTTGGAAACCAAGTACCGCGATATAGCGGATGGAAACCTAGCGCATCAGCAATGTTGGCGTTTCTTGTAAGCGCGTTGGAAACCAAGTACCGCGATATAGCGGATGGAAACAGTTAATACTGATAACAACTTGGATGCTATCGAGTCGTTGGAAACCAAGTACCGCAAAATAGCAGATAGAACCGTATATCTCAGGCTCCCCCTGAGCTATAAGCAGCGCAACTGTCGAGCGTCACGTTTTGTGAACACTCAGCGCCATCGACCTTGCACGCCACCACCAACTGCGTGGTCTGATTGGGCTAAGCCAAATAAGCAAGCAAGACTAGACAACCCGAAATCCTCTAGCATCACCATGTTCACTGCACCTGTGCGCAGCGCAAAAAGGCAATCAAGTTAGATTTTAACTTGATTGCCTAAAATAACTTCCTTGTCATCAATCATCTATAGGTGGAGCCACATACCCGTACCTTTCCAGCTGTCGATATTGCTCATCAAGTGACTTCTGAGATGGGTGAACACGAGCTATTCTCCACATCCCACCAGGTACACCTCCCCCACGCTCCCAATTGAGAATAACCAAATTTTCCCAAAGCGAACTACTATCACGCCCGGGGTTCAACAAATCAAAGGCTTGACCCAGCTCAAAAGAAACAGTTTTCGGAAGGCGGGCACACAAAACAATGGGAATATTGGCATCGCCCATTCGTTGCCGAAACTGCAACGCTCTAGCCACCAACAAAAGAACATCATTTAACAGATCTTCTGCATGAATATTTTTTGTTCTTGTTTTTCCACCAGGATTTTCAACCTCATAGATTTGACGTAACTGCTTTCGCGAAACATCATCGCCGATAATTTTTGCATCATCGAAAGACCCGTCGGGAATTAATGAAAAATGGTGACCAACATCAAATACATTGTCTAAATTAAGCTTTCCACCGCCTGTTAATCTATTTTGCACAGTAACCAGAATGACACCCGTTTTAGATCGACACTCCACGGCAGAAATGAATACTGATTTTTCAGGCGACAAATCGCGCGATTCACCGACCCGACACTCTAAGATCTCAAAAATTTTAGGGTCGGAGCCTAAATCAAAATCCTTGATGCGTTTTTCCATATCAAAAGGCGACCAACGAGGCCATTTATTGGCAGAAATTTCTTTGCGGCCTTTCGGATCATCCGGCATTTCAACCAACTCTATATCATTTGGAAAATATATTTGAGATCTAAAAGATATTGCAGCTGGGAATAAAAGATTGGGAACAATCAAATACCCTGTAGAAACATCGTCTTCATTCATTGAGTCTTGCATACGCTGATATATTGAGTTAATGTCATCAACCCAGTCAAACCCGTGGCTGCCTGGCAACGATAATTTATGCGTGAGCGCCCGGTAGTCTTGATAACCAGCACCTTTTATCAGCTTTTTAAATGAGGAACCATGATCATCCCTCATTTTACGCCAAGAACACCAATATAATATCCAGTACCCCATTTAGATAAGCTATGCGGACGAATTCCAAATACGATAACTCCGGATAGAATCATGAGCAAACATATAACAAGCAATGCATAAAGTATGACGATCGTACTATCAGCTTTCGTTAGCTCAAATACTTTCGTCGCTACTACACCGCCAACTGCAGCTATAATGACAGCGCTGGTAGCTAATGTATAATCCCATAATTGAGTCCTAAACTTTCTTCCAATTTTTTCCAACATCGCAACCAATTACTACCCAAGACTGATAAACTCGACAGAGGTCGCCGGGTTGTCTTTCCTTCGAGCTACCCACACTGTTGCGCTTGATAGAACATTTTCAAAGATTCCCAAAAAAGAGCTGCTTTTATTTTTTTGAACTACACAGTTTGCGCTAGCAGCTGTGTCGTCAGAAAACGTCAATCTGATAGCGACGAACCCCGATTCGAGGCTACGATCAACGCGGATGCGAATGTATTGGTCATCTCCCCAACCCCAAATGTGAGTTGCAAATGGCGGTACAGCATCTGGAAGGTTATCCACGAGATGGATACCCCTGAGCGGAGGTTCGTTGTGAGAGTCAGCCCAGAACCACCACTTTATACCTTCGGTTGGAATTTCATGAAAATTCGCAGCATCAATTTTAGTGATAGTGGCATCGCTCATTATCGTCACCTATTTCACTTCCCTTTTTTCAGAGATTTGATTGACTTCCATTTTGAGTTTTTCCACATCAACTTTCCTGGGTAAAATATAATGATTTTTTTTGTCTTCAGCAGACAGACGCCCATACCCACGACTTATTCCTGCACCTATACCAATTATTCCTTCATGAAGATCACGAATTACGTGTTTAATCAAATTATTACACTCTGTATATTTTTCTTTATCTGGAAAATCAATATCAAGCTTTGTCAGGAAGCCGGGGGGCACACACTCCCAGGTGAATTTTGCAGTATCCTTGGCCCCACCGGAAAAACGATCAATAGCTACGTGTTCACGGAACCGAAGATCTTTCTTACTTATAGCTTTTCCGTTGGCATCGGTAAAGCCACTATTCCGGAACCTTAACAGGCCCCGACCTGTATCCGACGAGCCAAACATGACATTAGCGACGTCGTTAGCCAAATCAGGACCTTCTACAAGAGTGACGATCGTTTCAACCCTATGTCTAAATACACCTTTCCATGAGGTTGCCGGGATAGTAGGATGACCGAACTGTCGGTAAATAAGAATCGGACCAGATTCAGGCTTTTCGAAACCAATATGCACCGGTTCCTTCAGTTCAAACTGCACAGAGATAAGGTTAGCCGCCGTATTTTCTTGTGGTTCGAGCTTAGCGTATTCTATGTTACTGTCTGAATTGTTCGCTATATTTTTTGCGTGACCATCAAAAAGGCACTGTTTTTCGAATAGCCACCACTGTAGCCCTTTATCGCTATCCAGATTTACCGAAACGCGCTCGACGTTTTTAATTTTACCGCGCCCTAGACCGACGCTACGACCACGACCAAGCTGCGGATGCCAGTTTTTTAAAACCTCGTCAAACTGGCTCACATAAGACTTGTGATCATCACTTGCACGCCCCTGAACCTGCACGATGATGCGATATGATGCGCGCCCCACAATTTCTTCGTTGCGAAGCATTCGATTCAGCGCCGCACCAGTCTTGCCGTTAATCGCAGTGCGACGACGCTCCAAAGTCTCGGGCAGTTCTTTGGTGTCTGCCAACTTAGCACCAAGGATTTCAACTGCGCTTGCAGCGGTCATGGTTTTCTTTTTTTTGCCGTCAGATTCAACACCTGATGTGACGTAGCCAAACAACTCCTCGGTGTACTCAGCAGCTTCAGTCGCATCGTTGGATAGAACTTTCATGGCGGTCGCACGAAGACTACCCGCAATTGACGGTCCTGGAAGCACAGGCTCTTTGGTTCTTGGATTCTGAACAAATGGGATATCGATCTTGTCGCTAAGCGTCGACAGCCCACCAATCAGCCACGAATCCTCAAAAATCAAATCAATTGCGTACAGTGTTATCCAATTGCCGTCAGACATCACACTTCCCTTTCTAAGGCGTTAGAGTGAACCAGCTCAACCTCTCCGAAACCTTCGTTTTGCCGCAAACCAATTCCCTGCCCAATGTTCCGCAAAGCTTCAAGATTCCAGCCGTGCAACAGTGCAGTGCTACCAGCCGCAAGCGTCCACTCTGTGGGCTTTGGCATACGCGCAATGCTATTCCACCCTGACTCTGTTGCGGGTCGAGTCCACGTGGCATCGACTCTTCCATGATCGGGCGCACGGTCCGGATCCGATAGCCATTTTTTAAGGTTCAGCTCCGGAAAGCCGAACTCGTCGACAAGAATCGCAGGCGACTTGAGGTACAACGCAACAAGATTGCTGTTCGACGGTGGCGTGATTTCAGAGGGAAGTGACTCCATTTTGTTGGCAATCCACTCGACACGGCCAAGTACCGATTTTTTTCCTCCAATAGAGATTCGGCGATCCTTGACGGTTATCCACTTCACAGCCGTGTCGTAGTAGGGCGAATCTCTGTTGATACGGAGTGTTCCATGAAACGTGATGTCTTCTTTAAAAACCTCGCGCGAAAATAAGTTCTGCTCCAGCGCAACGCCGCGTTCCGTCAAAGCAGTCGTGGTCACGTTTGTCGACCAGTCGCTCGGAATGCTCCATCCTTTGCCATACCTCAAGTTTCCTCCGCAGCTAGGGCAGAGCTCTGGTTCATCAGCCTCCGACGCTGCATCGAAACGAAAATCCCGGCAACCAGGGCTGCCTCGATACTTACATAGCAGAGTTGATACAGGCACAAACTCAGCCTCTTTGTCGCCACGTCGCGGAACAGCCTGACGAATATGCATACTCTTTGCAAACAGATCATCAAACGCCTGTTGCATTTCACCGTTAGGAATAACCTTGTGACCAGGATCAAGGTGACTCCACCACGCAGCGCCAAGCGCGCCTCGAATAACGCTTCCTCGAACAATGTCCTGCATCCGTTTTAGAAAACGAACCTCGTCGCCGCGCCCAACCGACACACGAGACAGTGGTGTCAACGTGTACGAAAAATATGTGTAGTCAGTCATGCGTGCTGTTCTCCCTCAAGTTCTTGATGATGTCCTCATTGCTGAGCCCCTCGATGGGTGGGGGTGTAATACTCACCCAGCCATGCCCTCGTCGGCGCATAGCTCCCAAGTTGGTAACGCTGCGCGCGGCGGCACATAGAACGGCTTTGTGCTGGTCTAACTCAGTCTTTTCCATACTCGCCAGCTGCTCGATCCTAAACGTAGCGGCTTCAGCCCAACACTGATCGTAAAAAACCAGATGATGCTCCTCAGTAAGACCCGACTCGGGCTTAGTCGAATCCATTGCGACACGGTTAGACGTACGAACGCTACAGCCCCCGTCCTCAAAGACGACATCTGAAAACCACCACTTACCAGGGGTGTGAGCCGTACCAAACACTTCATCAATGAGCTTTTTGCGCACCTTAAGGACATTGGCGGCTTCTGCCCGCAGCCTTCCTTTAATGCTGCTTCCTGGAATTAACACATCCTTATTAACCCGTATATCTGCGCCATCGCCAGCAGATTCACCACCGACAAGGAAGGGACCATGAAACTCAATGCTAAAATTCAACTCGACGGCGCTCATGATGCACTTTCCTCCTTACCGCCATCGCCAGTTGGCCACCAACGAGCACGATGAAGATCCGCCTCGAGAGTGCTAATGTCAATTTTAATTTCCTCGTCTCGAGTACGTTCTATCCATTTTTTGAGATAGTCCGAGCACTCTTCGAGCCATCCCGTCGAGCTTTCCCTCACTTTTTCATCATGCTCCTGCATCCACACGATCATCTGATTACGAAGATTATGCTGGGCAGACGAGTTGAGCTTACTAATTGCATCGGGAACATCGCGAACGCCATTTATCTGATCAGCTGCATCTTTATATAAAATGACATACTTGTCTTCGGTATAGTCCGACTCTCCCCCGCCTTCCGTCAAATCCATCCAACAAATTGCCGATTTTTTTCCTCGAGTTGCTTGCTTTGCGCGGCTCAAAGCCTCTTCAGCCTTACGCCTACACTCATAGAACGGGTAGCTGTAATGCGAAAACACAATACCAACCCCCAAAGAAATTTCGCTGACTAGGATTTCTAGCTCTTCCTTAACCTCTTGCCTCAGATTTGCGCCGCTAATCTCGTCAAAGTAATATTCCTTCACTTCCTCGAAGGACCTAATTAACTCAATCGCAAATGTCCACGCCTGATCTGCGGTGACGCTCACCAAAAGATCGTCGCCACCAATGTAGTGCGGAATTACCACACATTCTCCACTACCTTGACTTTGAACTGCGCAGGTCGCGTTATAAACGGCAATTTCCGTGCAATAGGTGAGCCACTTTGCGGCCTCTGCCTTAATCTCTGCAAGCTCTGCATACTTGCTGAACTTATTAAATAATGCTCCAATACTGTTGCCATCAGCGCTTATCGTGGCAATATGATTCCGCAAGCTTCCTTCTGTAGAGTCCTTTCCCCGTCGACGAGCAAGCTCATCAAAATCCTCCGCGATTGACCAGTCCATCCACCAAGAAACATCGTCAGACTTCGCATTTTCAAATCGCGTTAAACAGTCTTTTCCAAGGTTTTCTTCTTTATTGTCAACCGATCTTATAGAAGGCTCCGATTTGCACCCAGTACACGATGATAAGCCCGAAAACTCCGAAATTGAGGGAACAAGCTCGTAATATTCATCCGGATCTTCAGCCATAACTGCAAGCTGGTAGGACTCAAGAAAAGTATGAGCCCGACAACGCCAACCAGACCATTCAACTCCGGGCAATTTATCATTAAGGTGTAACAATAACTTACGCGCAACCTCATCGGCACGTTCATCAGTTATTGTTTGGGTACCTAAATTCTTTAGAACAACAACACCATCAATATCGCCGGCCTCGTCCGCAACCTCAAACTCAACGAAACCCTCGTCTTGCAGCCATTTTTGTATCTTTGCTTGTGAAGTCTCGTTCTGCAGCAAAAAAGAACCGCCGCGAATATATTTCAACTTTACTGGTTTAGATAGCCACGTTTGAATACGCTTAGCACCAATATCTATATAAGTGTTTTCCATTATTACTACCAATCCAGCGTCTGATCGTCACGTAAAGGTTGTGAATAGTCTGCAGGCTTCAACACCGGCAGCGGCTTCCACTCTCCCCAATAGGTTCCATTGTTGCCACCACCCGCAACGCCACGATTCTCGACAAAAAATCTGTATGACTCATGAAACTTTTTTGTTCCATACTGCTCCCACGAAGCATTCGGGGGATACGTAACAAATTCCTTCATAGCACCCAGGCCGTCAAGATCCATCAATCTTGCAAGCGTCTTAACGTTGTCCACGAGCTTCTTACGGGTCCCGTCAGTTATAACTCGCTCCTCAATAGCCTTCACAAAGTGGGACCACCCATCCCCAGTCATCCCGAGAGCAACGTCAGGTGAGCTCTCTTTATCACTGTCAAACTCAGGAGCGTCGTCAAAGTAGCGTTCTTTGGAACGAAATATGTGATAGGACGAAATACGCGGAGCCACAGAACCGAAACCAAGTGGCTTTCCCCCTCCCAGTCGTACCACAGGCACCTCTGGGCCACTAATGTTAAATGACTCGAACAAGGAAACCGGATTCAACAGACACCAAAGCGATGCCAATTGAGCACCCGTAATCTGGTCAAAGGTCACCTCACCCTTAAAAACCGTCCTGTCGTTATCATCTCCAACCGAAACAAATCTACGTTTAGTGATCAGTTCGTCTTTGACACCATCAAACTTTTCATAATGACGACGCCCATGGTGCGGGTACAGCGGGTCGTGGTTCCAGTAAAATTTTCGTCCCGCAGGTTTCCGCTCGACATTTTTCATTTCGCGACGGTCCCAGTGAGATGTCGTTTCCCCTTCGTAGGCCATGTCGGGAGTTGGTTCGCCTTGTAACCTTCTAGGATTAGTCATATAGAACTGACCGTTAGAAGGTTTCGGCGACGATAAGGGCATAATTTCCTTCTCGGCGGAAACATTTGCAGCACCGCTTTTGAGTTCTAGGCTTCCAAAGCGAACATGCCCTGCATAACCTAAACCCTTTTCACCTTTTTCTTTTTCAGGCCCCACAGCTCCAAACAAAGAACAAGACAGGCACACGCCGTGTTCTTCATCGTTTGGGTCACATGGACTAAGGTCACCGAGCAGATCACCAAGATGCATAACTTCGCCGCTTTTTTCACTACCTTCCAGGAAAACGGCAACGCGGCGCCATATTGCGCTGTAGCTCAACTCGGTAATCTGCTCCTTATCCTCTACCTTTGCAATCCGGACCCATAGCGCGTCTCCCGGCGAGAACATACCGTTTTGTAAAAGACGTTTTCCAAGAACTTTTCCTAAGCCTTCCACCTGAATTTTGCGCGCGGAGTGCCCCTGCAGTTTTCCCTTTTTTATTTCCAGTTTCTCTCTTCGAAGGTCATCAGTTCCGTCAACCTTAGCCTCAAAATGCTTCCACACTTCATCACTAACAGGAAGCGCATCTGCATATATGTCGATTTTTCGCGACGCCCAATGCCAAGCACGCATTTTTTTTCGTGTTCCACCGTCAGTAATAATTATTACGTAGTCGTTGGTCGAATAGGTATCAATGTTCCCGTCTCGCCTTGGCGCAAACTCACGCGGTTCATATACCTTTGCTCTGTTATTTTTCACAACCACGTCGGAATTGCGGAACCGCACGATGTCTCCGGTTTGAGGCAGCTCATTTTCGCTCTGTCTACGACAAGCACGCAGCAAACCCTCAGCGTTAATCCAAATGGTTTTTCCATCGGTATCGTCGGTACGTACGGTACGCCGGATACTGAGTGGCCTACCATCATCATCAACCTTTTCGACTACCCCTATCACCCAGTCTGCACTATCAGTTCGTTGGCCTTTCACAGACGCCTCGCGGTACACTGGAATATAGTCTTGATCAACCACCGACATGCACCCGAAGAATAGTGCTTCATGGAGCGACCGCATTGCTCCTTTTACGCTTGATCCTGGAACCCGTATTTTTCCACGATTGTCTCCCGTAAGTTCAAGCCAACCCTCTTCTTCGGCCTTTTCCGGGAGAAGCAAGGGCGATTTCAGCTCCCATTCAACCGTAAAGCTTCCCGTATACAGCTCTCTGTCTTGTGCGCCAGATCCATCATGCATCTGCAACTGTTCTCTTTTTATCGAATCAGGAAGAGGCAAGAACGTATACGGGTTAACAAATTTAGTCATCAAAAAACCTCTCTACATACTTCATTTTGATTGCTCCCTATCGCGCAACATAAAAAGTAATCGGCTTTGTAAACCATAGATTTTTAGCTTGCTGATCGCTGCACCCCGTCATCGCCAAGTTCATCAGAATTGTATACTGCCTGAATTGGGCAACCCACGTTGATTAAAAGTGTTCGACTATAGACATCCTCTGGTATTGGGTTGCCATATTGTTTTTCTGTCCGCTCGTACGCTACTACCTTATATGTGTTGAGCAACCGACCAACAAGAATAGCCAACGCTGCCGGACCATGGTACGCCAAGTGTATTAGCGGGCGGCTTTCACCGATCACGTTCCCAAGTTTGCGAATTATTTCTCGACTTAATTCGCCAGCCCATCGGTGATCAATTTGATCATAGTTGGTAGAAATTACTATCACCTTATCAAATTTGTTCCCTTTTACTATTTTGTCGAAAAGACTTTTATCGCATCTTGGGGCCATCGAAATCAAGACTGCGACTTGATTCTGCACATCGTCATTGCCACCCGTTGGACGGCTAATGAAGACTTCAACGGCATCTTTTGGCGCACTTATTTCACGTTTAGAACACCAAATATTATCGTCACGATCTACTATTTCGATTTCTTTAAATTTCGTTCCTGGAAATGCAGCCCCAATAGCGAGTGCGGGCGTTAGGTGCATACGTCCAGTGATTTGAATTTTTTTATTTTCAGCCTGCGCCTGCAGCGTGTTTGAAACAAGCGGAAGCATCTCTTTAAGATCTTCGAGACCTTGCTTAGAAAGTTTTCTGGGATTTTCCTTGTCGGGATTTATGCGTATTTGAAGATCACCTTTGCATTTTTCCTCGGTGTTGGCCGGCATTCTGGTTTCGACGCTTATCGTAATGGTATCGGCGCCTGTTGATTCCATTCTTTCTAGAATATATTGTATTCTGGAATTAAGAATTTCGCTTACCAATTCAGTTATGCCGTCTTTGTTTAATCCACTGAATTGATTGATCTCACTCAAGGTTTTCGCATCGATTTTAAGATATCTGTCGGGAGCGTCATAATCAATTCCGCCTTCAAGTTTTTGCACTGTATTGGCTATTGCCAATGGAAAGTCAGGATCATTTGCCAAGCTCAACAACATGGGCACCTCGAGATTAATCATCACGTCACTTTGACCGGTATTTGGCGTGACAATGATTACCCCCGCAGATGTTTCTTTGCCCAGTACCCTTTCCAAGGTCTCTTGCGTTTTACGGGCAGGCATGTTGTAAATGTCGCGCCACACTCGTAATCCCGCTGCACGTAGCAAGGCTCCAATTTTATTGGCACATATTGTTCCGTCCTCTCTGCGATACGAAATAAACACCGTTCCATTAGGATCGCGTTTTGCAGATTCGGTTGTTCTGACGTTGAGCATATTACATGTCCCCTCTACCCAAACACATGGATACGAAAATTTTGTTGACAGCTCACTATTGCAACCACATCACTCAATCGGAAAGCGCTTTTGTGTAACCATCAACAAATTTCACATTTTCTTAGCGCTTACCATTTATTAGATTAATGGTGACAGCATTGAACGCTGGGTAAATATGACTTTTAATTACCTATATCACACTTTTTTACCCCCGATATAAGTTAACCGCCCCTAACCTTGGGGTCACTTAGCCACCCCCAAGGGCAACGTTTTCCCCCCGAAACCGTGCATTTTTACTCGTGCACTGCCCGATTGAGGCTACTTTTTACTACACTTCCACCCCAGAAAAACCGCCGCACATACCTACCCCACCCAGCCCCGCAGCATCGTCAAGCATTCTCAACCCCGCGGCGTCGTCAAGCGTGCCCAACGCGAGCACCTCCCCAACAACGGCACAATAGAAACAAAAACCGCGTGCCCCCACCCCTAGGAAGCACGCGAACAACACCCAAACAACCAGCTCCTACCCCAATATCCCCGGCCCCATGGCGGCTTTGAGGTCGCCCATAAGGCTGGCTGATCGGGTAACGCGAAGGTGGTCGCCAAGGATCATAAGTGTGCTTTCGTCGCCGTCAACGAGTTTGAGGTACACGTCTGAGTCGCCGGAATTGGCCACGAGTACTTGTTTGAGTTTGGCGATAGTAGGCATGGTGCATTGGTCGGTGCGCATAGTCAGGCGGAGTGGTAGTCCGGCTCCATTTCCTGGCCCAAGGTCAGGGGTTTTCAAATCGTCGCAGAAGAGGCTCATGCGATCGTCGCGGATGGATATGTGTGCTTTGGCCAGGATGATATTGTCTTCGACAATTTGCGGGCTGACCAGGGCGTAGAGTTTGTTGAATACCAGGAGTTCCACGGACGCGCCGTTGTGGTCTTCAACAGTGACAATGGCCCAGGGCGAGCCGTCTTTTTTGCTGAATCGCCGGTCAACGGAGGAGATGATTCCACCAATGACTACTTCGGCACCGTGTTTGAGTTCACCGCCGAGAATGGTGGTGAGTTCGGTGTCGGTCTGCGCGGCAATGGCTTCTTCGTAGCCGTCGAGTGGGTGTCCGGACACGTAGAGTCCAAGCATTTCGCGTTCGAGTGCGAGTTCGTGTTTGCGTTCCCATTCTTCATCGGGGACCTGCACGGCAAAGAAGTTGTCTACTCCCCCGCTATCCCCGCCGCTGTCGCCAAATCCGGCAAAGAGGTCGAATTGCCCTTTATCGGCGGCCTTTTTGGTGGAGATTACGGCGTCCACGGCGTCTTCGTGGATGAGCGCTAAGCCTTTGCGTGGGTGCCCGAGTGAATCGAAGGCACCGGCTTTGATCAGGGATTCGGTGACACGTTTGCTGCAGGCCACGGTGTCAATGGATTCCAAATAGTGGGAGAAGTCTTTGAATTTCCCGATTTTCCCACGGCTGTTCACAATGGAGGCCACAACGTCTTCACCGACGTTCCGGACTGCGCCTAATCCAAAGCGAATATCTTCGCCCACGGATTGGTACGTGTATGCGGATTCATTTACGTCAGGTGACAATACTCGGATACCCAAGTGTCTACAGTCAGCGAGGTATATGGCGGACTTATCTTTTCGGTCAGCCACGGAGGTGAGTAACGCTGCCATGTATTCGGAGGTGTAGTTGGCTTTGAGGTATCCCGTCCAGAAAGACACCAGCCCGTAGCCCGCGGCGTGCGATTTATTGAACGCGTAGGCGGCGAACGGTTCGATGGTGTCCCACAAGGCTTTGATGGCTTCGGACGAGAAGCCGTTTTCTTTCATCCCGGATTCAAAGGTGACAAATTCCTTGGCCAGCACTTCGGGTTTTTTCTTACCCATGGCTTTGCGGAATCCGTCTGCTTGTCCGGCGGTATAGTTGGCCACTTTTTGGGAAATACGCATGATCTGCTCTTGGTACACGATCAGACCATACGTTTCGTCGAGAATTTCCCGCAGTGGTTCTTCAAGTTCGGGGTGGATGGGCGTGATTTCTTCGCGGCCGTTTTTGCGGTCGGCGTACGCCCAGTGCGCGCCCACGCCCATGGGCCCGGGGCGGTACAGCGCGAGAGCGGCGACGATGTCGTCGAAGCAGGTGGGTTCCATGCGTTTGAGCAGCTCACGCATGCCACCGGAGTCCAGCTGGAACACGCCCAGGGTGTCGCCGCGCGACAGAAGTTCGTAGGTGGGCACGTCCTCGGTTTCCAGAGCTTCCAGGTCTAGGTCGATGCCGCGGTTGGTTTTGATGTTCTCAATGCAGTCGCCGATAACGGTCAGGTTGCGCAACCCCAGGAAGTCCATTTTCAGCAGGCCAATGGCCTCACAGGAGGGATACGGCCAGCCGGTGATCAGCGCGCCGTCGGCAGGCCGCTTCCACATGGGGATGCAGTCGAGCAGCGGCACACTCGCCATAATCACGGCACAGGCGTGCACGCCGGCCTGCCTAACGACGCCCTCCAACCCCCGCGCGGTTTCGTAAATGTTGCGCACATCGGGGTCATTCTCAATAAGCCCGCGCACCTCACCGGCTTCGCCATAGCGTTCGTGCTCGGGGTCCATGATGCCGGACAGTGGAATATCTTTGGCCATAATCGCGGGGGGCAATGCCTTGGTAATGCGATCGGCAATTTGGTATCCAGGCTGCCCAAAGAGCGCGCGCGCGGAGTCTTTCAACGCTTGTTTTGTTTTCACCGTGCCAAAGGTGATCACCTGCGCGACTTTATCCTCGCCCCAGTTGTCGGCAGCGTAGCGAATCATTTCGCCGCGCCGACGGTCGTCGAAGTCAATATCAATATCGGGTGCGGAGGGTCGTTCCGGGTTGAGGAACCTCTCAAACAGCAGGCCGTGTTTAATCGGGTCAATGTTCGTGATGGTCAGCGCATACGCCACCAAAGCACCGGCAGCGGAACCACGGCCCGGCCCCACGCGAATACCAATGGAGCGTGCGTGCTTAATCAAATCCGCCACGATGAGGAAGTATGAAGGATAGCCCTTCATATCAATAACCTCAATTTCGTAGTTCGCGCGGTCAATATAGACCTGCGGAACTATCCCGCCGTCGAAACGCTCTTTCAGCCCTTCCATCACTTCATGCGTCAACCATGACGTGGGCGTGTGCCCATCTGGAACACTGGCAATGGGCATGCGATCGTGCGGATGCGCTTCCCAAAGTTTGCTGTAATCCTGTACACGCTCCGCAATCAGCAATGTATTATCGCAGGCACCGGGCACAAGGTTATCCCAGGTCGCGCGCATTTCCGCGGCGGATTTAATAAAGTACCCGTCGCCGTCGAATTTGAAGCGATCCGGGTCTTGCATTGTTTTGCCGGTTTGCACACAAAGCATCACTTCGTGCGCGTGGGCCTGGTCTTGCAGAACATAGTGGCAGTCGTTTGTCACCAGCGGCGGCAAATCAAGTTTTCTACCAATTTCCAGCAGTTCGGACCGCACGCGGTTTTCAATATCCAGGCCGTGGTCCATCAGCTCCAGGAAGTAATTTTCTTTGCCGTAAATGTCCTGCCACATGGCGGCGGCTTCCAGCGCCTCATCAAATTGCCCTAGACGCAAACGGGTTTGCACATCCCCCGACGGGCACCCCGTGGTAGCGATAATTCCGGTGGCGTTCTCTGCAATAAGATCGGCATCCATGCGGGGCCATTTACCCAACTGCCCCTCATACGACGCCATAGAGGAAAGGTAAAACAGATTCTGCAACCCGGTTGCAGTCTCCGCGATCATGGTTTGGTGCAAATAAGCACCCGATGCCGAGACGTCATCCGACTTCTGATGCGGCTCGCCCCACCGAATACGGTTCTTATTGAACCGCGATTCCGGCGCCAAGTACGCCTCAATACCGATAATCGGCTTAATCCCCTCCGCCACCATCTTCTGGTAAAACGCGTCCGACCCGAACATGTTGCCGTGGTCGGTGATCCCCACCGCAGGCATGCCCTGCCGTTTCACCTCGGCGGCCAGCATGTCCACCTTCGCCATACCGTCCAGCATCGAGTACTCAGTGTGATTATGTAGGTGCACGAAGGAAGAGTTGCTCATACCGCTGAATGATAACCGCCTTCAGACCGCATGGCGACCCTGCAGGTTACAGGCCTGTCATTAGGGTGGGGTGCTTCTCGACGCCCGAGCCTACCGCACCCGTCTGCACGTACACTCTTTCAGCACGGACCTCTATGCGGGTACTTTTCCCGAACGGCCTTTGGGTCGATTTGAGCTGCTGGAACGCACGAACAGCAGGAAAGGTTGGATTATGATCCCATCTCCGCACACCGCCCGGAACACTTTCCCCGCTGACACAGTTGAACTGAATGTCGATATGTCGGCATGTATAAAATGATCTTTCTTCTGATCTTCCACAAAAATAATCACTAGTCCAGAACTATGCAGAGCGCGGCTCATCATTCAATGATAAATTCCAGTATTGAGCGGCGCCCTCAATTTGAAACCGCAGTTTTGGGAAGTTGTCTAGCGTTTTTTTAAGATAGTGTTCTACCTGATTGCGAACATCTTCAAAGACATCACGAGAAATTTTTTCAACTTCTTTGATGCCCAACAAGACAACACGATAATCTGATTTGTCTGAAACATCAAATAACGGAAAAATAATTGCTTTAATCAACCTTATCATACTAGATCTATCGTTGATGTGCACATTATTCATAAGCAGTAAAAGTAACCGGCGCTCCTTCAACGATGAAGAACGACGGGATTGATCAACAAGCCAATCGACAAAACGTTCCTCGTCATGACCCATATCAACGTCACCCATATCAACGCCCCCTCCCCACGCCAGAAGCGCGAGTATATTATCTTCTTCATCTTCGCAACCAGATGACGCAACATATTTAAAGCACTCATTCCAAAAAACTTTCGCCTGGTCATCTTGCCAGCTCCTGTAAAGCGATCCCACCGAACGAGAAAAATTACTAGTCTTTAACAGATCCATCTCCACTAATGTCCGAAATACACGTGCTGCGTCGTCAGGATCTTTAAAGCGCATCACCCATTTCAAGGTCGGCTCTACCGCTTTATCACGATAGTGTTTCAGCTGTGAAATCACTCTGGAAAAATCTACACGTTCCACGTCGCGCTCCGGAAGCTTATCAATAATGTCAGAAACATCTTTGATCAGCGCCGCACGATTTACCTCTTTATTCTCAAGCCACGTGCACTGCATTAGTTCTTGCAGCAACCTAAAAATTTGCCTTTCAGTAAATCGAGACGACAACTCGATAAACTCCTTGCCAAACTTCTCTGAAAGAAAATCTACAGCGCTTGCATCGGCATCTGATTCAGGTACTCGTTTATTGATAATTTCGAGCACCGCGTAAAATAGGTCGTTAGCTTCTTTAGCTTGATCCAATAAGTCATATCCTTTTAGAATATCGTTATATTGCATCGTAACATTAGCAGATTCACGAGGCAGCTCAGCACTATGCTCTTTTAATAGTTTCCTAATCTCAGCTTTTACATTTCCCTGACCAGGTTGCTGCAGATCTGAAATAAAATTATGTAGCAGATTAGCTATAGCCTTGTTTTCTTCACGCGAAGCTATTTCTGGTCTTCCTATCGTCTTCAGATATAAATCTTTCAGTAGGGGTATATGCTTTTCCTCAATATTGTCTACCGAAATATGCTGCATCCACTTTTCATACATTTCAATGTGGGAAAAGTAATCATTACCTGCAACACTTTTAAGCAGTGATTCAAAAATGTAGGTCAGGACCTCCGCCTGTTTTGTCTTGAATCCGCCATTCGATAAAATATAGTCGACAGCTTCTTGAGTTTCTTCCAATTTTAGAGACACCAGTATCGAGAGAATCTGCTCCTGAATAGGTTGCCCCTTCCTAGATGAAGCGTGTGCTAGAGCACGTAACATATCGTAACGAATGGGGAAAGCATTTTTCTTAACACACGCATCAAGAGATGTGATTATGGTTTGCATTACTTTATCTGAAGAACTCAACAAAATTTCGAGGGTGTTTTCCCACTTCTCGGAGTTTAGCCATTCCAGAATAATCC
>ERZ773263.1134-NODE-1134-length-16547-cov-11.073611_pt1 | contig 16547 bp, 13 predicted proteins | sample MGYA00511076_ERZ773263 | MGnify/ENA primary metagenome ERZ773263 (study PRJEB29015, sample SAMEA2738155) | human oral metagenome | biome: human oral; feature: human-associated habitat; material: saliva | place: China | collected 2195 ... | reverse complement strand
AAACATCAAAAACGATTGCAGACAATACGCGTAGTAAAGAAGATCTATACATGTACCAACTCTTCTGGCCTAAATGGATGGCCAAGTTGTTGATGAGACAATATGTGAAGAGTCAAAATTCGAATAAGTAGGAGAAACTGATGGGATATTTTGTTGATAGTTATGAGCGAAATAAAAAGTATTTAGTAGCTTTCGCAGTTTTGGCCTTTTGTATTGCAGTGATTTATACAAAGCGCTTAGTAGATTTTCCTAAAATTGGTGTAGCGTTATTTGTTGTATTGGCTTTTTTCATTTTTCTTTTACCGAAGAAGAATGTTGGGACCTTCCTTGCGATGCTCATTGGTGGTCTGTCCTTTGCTTTTATTACACCCGTTTTGAATACGCCAGATGAACAAGTTCACCTTTCAAGAACGATTCATATTGTGGAAGGCAACGTCAATATGGGAAATAAAAACATCCATATTACCGAAGATTACTTTGATGTTTATAAGAATTTCAAAAAACCATTTACCAAATCTTCTTTATTTGAAGAAGGGCAGACGACCAAACAAGTGAAGTTTGGGAAAGAAACGGATTACAGGGCAACCAACTCATATTGGTTTATTGGTTATATCCCTCAGGCTCTTGGATTTGGGATTGGAAAGTTTTTGAATTTGAGTGTAGGAGTCTCCTATTATCTTGGTCGAATTTTTAATGTCATCGCTTACTGTATTTTAGCTCTCATTGCCATTAAATTAAGTGGGAAAGCGAAGCAGTTGATGACAATGGTAGCGATGTTTCCAATGAATCTGGTTCTAGCTGCTTCTTATAATCAAGATAGTGTAGCATTAGGGTTGACCTATATCATTATTGGATTATTTTTGAAGGATGTAACGGATGATGAAAAAGTGGTTAAAATTAAGGATTTATTGCTTTATGCTTTCCTTTGCGTGATCCTTGTAACAATGAAGCTTCCTTATGTCTTGCTTGTAGGATTATTGCTATTTATACCGAAAAAGAAAACGCAATGTAAAAACTACTATCTCATTTCTCTCGTTTTGATTGTTGCAGTCTTTCTATTTACGATTTTTTGGTACGTTCTTACCCAGCAAGTTCGAATTGAGAACTTTAAACTGGAGGGCGCAGATGTAAAAGGGCAAATTAGTGGCATCATTTCAAAACCTCATTGGTATCTTCCAGTGATTTTGAAGGAGATGTTATTATCAGTCAGTCATTTAAATCAGCTCTATACCTTTGGTTGGTTGGATTTATCCATGTCAGAGGTTCTTATTCCAATTTATGCTCTTTATAGCTTGATTACTTTTTCAAATTTTGGGAAGATCAAACTTCCAAAAGTATCAGTAGTAGGAGCAAGTTTGGTTTCTTTTGCGATTGTTGGGTTAATCTCTTTAACCTTGTATTTAACCTGGACACCAGTTGGAAATTTTGAAGTTTTAGGAGTTCAAGGCCGATATTACTTAGGTGTTGTCGCTCTTTGTCTACCAGTTATTTGTAGTTTATTTAAGCAAAGAGTTCCAGATGAACAAAAATTCTCTGATCATTTTGTAGTACAAAGCAGTCTCATTATTTTATCTCTAACATTACTACAAACCATCTCTGTTTTATATGCTGCAGTTTAATTAAAAGGCTAAAATAAGTTATTACTAGGGGAAACCCTAGTTTTTTGTTACAATAGAAAGTGAAAAATTCAAGGAGTAAGAGATGACCATATCAGTTGTAGTCCCATGTTTTAACGAAGAAGAATCGATTCCATTATTTTATCAAGCGATGGAACGTGTTAGGATGGAGATGGGAGAAAAGTTTGAATATATTTTTATAAATGATGGCTCCTCAGATGGTACGCTATCCGTTCTTCGAAAGCTACATGTTACGGATTCAAATGCGCATTACCTTTCTTTTTCTCGAAATTTCGGAAAAGAAGCAGCACTCTATGCTGGACTTGAGCGTGCTAATGGTGAATTCGTCACAGTTATGGATGTAGATCTACAGGATCCTCCAGAGTTATTGCTTCAAATGAAGAAAAAATTAGATGAAAATTCAGAATTAGACTGTGTCGGTACCCGACGCGTAACTCGGGATGGCGAACCACCAATTCGATCCTTCTTTGCACGCATGTTTTATAAATTGATCAATCATATCAGTCAAGTAGAAATGGTCGACGGTGCGCGTGATTTCCGTTTGATGCGCCGTCCCATGGTCGATGCGATTCTAGAGTTATCAGAATACAATCGCTTTTCAAAAGGAATTTTTGCCTGGGTAGGATTTGAGACAGAGTACCTCGAATATAAAAATGTTGAGCGCGTGGCAGGAGAGACGTCTTGGAATTTTTGGTCCCTCTTCAAATACTCGATCGAAGGAATTGTCAATTTTTCTGATGCTCCACTAAATATTGCCTTTATTGGTGGACTGTTGTCTTGGATTTTGGCCTTTATCATGGTGATTTTGATTGTGATCCGTACCCTAGTGTTTGGAGATCCCACTTCTGGATGGCCATCCCTCATGACAGTGATTCTTTTCCTAGGAGGGTTCCAATTACTAACCATCGGGATTTTAGGTAAATATGTTGGTAAAATATTCATGGAAACTAAGAAACGGCCAGTTTATGTTGTGAAAGATGAGGAATAAAGAATGGTTGATGATTGTAAATCAATATTTCAGAATCTTTTTGAGTATATAAAAAGAAATAGAGCTGCGTGTTACCTCATTTTTGTTATCTATTTACTTGTAAATATAAATATTAGTTTAGCAGAATTTCCTTATATTGACGATATTGGTCGACAACTTCAAGGCTACACAGGATTTTCTGAACATTATTCCCGATATTTTAGTGAAATAACATCTCGTTTTATTCAGGGTGGAACCCACTTAACTGACCCTGGTTTGACAACAAATATTATTTCGTCTATTGTTTTAAGTATTACAAGTATTTTATTATTATTTATCTTATTTCCCTATAAGAAGATAGATTGGTTCACTGCACTATCATCAACTATTGTCGGTTTAAATCCTTGGTTCTTGGAGCCATTGAGTTTTAGATTCGATAATCCTTTCATGTCCTTGAGTGTATTTGTGTCTATCTTGCCATTCATTTTTTTGAAGTCCAACAAATTGTTTAGTTTGAGCTCGATATTATGTATTTTTCTAATGTGTAATTCTTATCAAGCATCTTCAGGGATTTATATTTTGGTTGTCCTAACCTTAGTATTTTTAGAATTTCTAAATGATAATAAATTGAATATTCAAAGGATTATTATATCATCCGTATCGTATATTCTAGGTATGATTTTATATAAAGTTCAAATTACAATTAAGCCACCAATTTTCGCAGACCAAGGTAGGATTCCTGGATTGTTAGATATTCCAGCTACGTTATTTAATAACGCAAAGGGGTATTTAAAAAATATTTACAATCAAAGTTCGAATATTTGGATAGTTCTTGCTGCTATTTTAATTATTTTTTTAATCATATCTGTTTATTTGATAAGTAAAGAAAAGAAATTGACAAAAACAGTTTTAGCAATTTCCTGGTTATGTTTAGGCTGTATCTTTAGTTATGGTTCTTACCTAATTCTTTTAGAAAAGTTCTATCTTTTAAGACCTAGATATGAATATGGATTGGGAATCTTCTCATCAATTATCTTGATTGTAACCTTAGGGATTTCGACTAAATTTCATTTCTTTGAAATATCAAAAAAATTCTTAATATTATTGAGTGTATACTATGTGTTGTCATTCTCGTTCATTTATGTTGATAGTTTAAAGCAACAAAATAAAACATTCGAAACACAGAGTGTCATGTTAGGCAGTACACTTAATAAGTATGTTTCATCGGAAAATAGGGTGGTTAATATTAATAGGTTTATATCAAATTCACCTATATACGAAAATTCAGCTCTTGTTTACCCCATGATTAGTAGCCTAATTATGCCAAATACAAATATCTCCTGGGATATGACGATGCGATTTAATAGCTTAACGAAACTAGATGTTGATTTTAAAATGTTTGATATAAATCAGATAGATTCTAGTTATAGAAAAGTTGAAACTACAAAATTATACGATATTTTATCTAAAGATGATCAATTATTTGTTATAATGAAATAGAATTTAGTTTGCTAATGAACAATAAATACACTAAATTTTAACGAATGTTAAAATAAATTTTTAAGGAGATTTTACCATGATTTTAATTACAGGTGCAAATGGTCAACTTGGAACGGAGCTTCGCCATTTGTTAGACGAACGAAATGAAGAATATGTAGCTGTTGATGTAGCTGAAATGGATATCACAAATGCAGAGAAAGTAGATGAGGTATTTGCGGAAGTAAAACCAACCTTGGTTTATCACTGTGCTGCTTACACAGCTGTTGATGCTGCGGAAGATGAAGGAAAAGAGTTGGACTATGCCATCAACGTGACTGGTACAGAAAATGTAGCAAAGGCATCTGAAAAGCACGGCGCAACTTTGGTCTATATCTCAACGGACTACGTTTTTGATGGTAATAAACCAGTGGGACAAGAATGGGAAGTAGACGATCAACCAGATCCTCAAACTGAGTACGGTCGTACCAAACGTATGGGGGAAGAATTGGTTGAGAAGCATGTGTCTAACTTCTATATTATCCGTACAGCTTGGGTCTTTGGAAACTACGGTAAGAACTTTGTCTTCACCATGCAAAATCTTGCGAAGACTCACAAAACACTTACAGTCGTCAACGACCAACATGGTCGTCCAACCTGGACACGTACTCTCGCAGAGTTTATGACTTATTTGGCTGAAAATCGTAAAGAATATGGTTATTACCACTTGTCAAATGATTCGAAAGAAGATACAACTTGGTATGACTTTGCGGTTGAAATCCTCAAAGAAACGGATGTAGAGGTGAAACCTGTTGATTCAAGCCAGTTCCCAGCTAAAGCTAAACGCCCACTTAACTCAACAATGAGTTTGGCTAAGGCTAAGGCTACAGGATTTGTCATCCCAACATGGCAAGATGCTTTGAAAGAGTTTTACAAACAGGAAGTGAAATAATGACTAAAATAAGATGGTCTCGGGCCATCTTTTGTTTTATGGTAAATAGTAAAATATGAGAGATATGAGAAAACGACAAGTAAATATAGATATTTTAAAGTGTGTAGCAGTTTTATTCGTAGTAGGTGTCCATTTCTTTCTTCATACCAATTATTACAATCAACCTTTTAAAGACAAGAGTATTTCTTTTTCTTCAATCATATGGCTTCTTTTTATGACTTGTGTTCCATTATTTATTATGGTTACGGGTTATTTAATGAAAAATAAAACATATTGTAAATCTTATTTTTTAAAGCTTCTTCCGGTTTTAGGAACTTATATTGTTTGTGCAGCTATTTATACATTTTTTGATAGGGTACAGATAAATAGTGATTATTTAAATAAGTTAATAGATAATATTCTTTCTTTTAGTCATTATGCTTGGTATGTAAATATGTACATTGGACTATATTTAATTATACCGTTGTTAAATGGTGGCTTCCAATCAATTAATAGTAAAAGATACCAGAAACTAATCTTGATTATTTTAGTTGTTCTAACATCCTTTCCTTCCACCTTATCAATCATTTCAAATTCTCACCCCTCATTAGGTGTTATTACTCATTTAGTTCCAGACTTTTGGAAGGGACTTTGGCCTATTAGTTATTACTTAATAGGAAGTTATCTTTCTACCATTAATTATAAATTCAAGCCAATAGTCTTTTTCATGGGGGCATTGGGGGTGGATTTAATAACAGTGATTCTTTTAGCGCTGTTTTCAGATAAAAGTTTGGGAATCGAATTTCAATCATTGCCTGTTTTATTTTTAGCTATTTTAATATTTAATGGAATTCTTCAGTGCCAGTTTTCAATAAGAAATAAGGTGGCTGAGAGGGTAACTATGTTTGTTTCAAACAATACTCTTCCGATTTACCTCTTGTCAGTAATTGGTGATAACCATTGGTACCCTATTTTGATGTCTAAATGGGTTGATTTTTCTCATGCTTTTCGATTTTTACCTTTTATTATTCTCGCTTTATTTATGCAATCACTTCTCATTACTGTCATATTAAAAACTGTAATTACCGTTATTTTAAACGGAATTAGAATGCTAAAAATAAAGAATCAGAATTTCTAATACATAGGAAGATGGATATTATATTCAATATTAATTAGCGGTTCTTTGAGACCGCTTTTCTATTTCAAATAGTCAAATGATGTTTAAAATGGTATAATTGAATGAACTCTAAATTTATTAGAAAGGTATTGCTATGCAACACGTTTTTATTATTGGAAGTCGTGGCCTTCCAGCTCAATATGGCGGTTTCGAGACTTTTGTGGACCAATTGGTTTCGCATCAAGTGTCTTCGAAAATCCAGTACCATGTTGCTTGCCTTTCTAATGATCAAGCCTATCAACATTTTGACTACAAGGGTGTCGATTGTTTTATGATTAAAGCACCGAAACTTGGGCCAGCTCGGGTCATTGCCTATGATATGATGGCCATCAGTTATGCCTTGAAGGTTATCAAAAAGCAAGGAATTGCACAGCCGATTTTTTATGTTTTGGGCAATACAATTGGGGCCTTTGTGGCACCCTTTGCGCGTAAGATTCATAAAATGGGTGGTCAATTCTATATCAATCCGGATGGACTGGAGTGGAAGAGGGCCAAGTGGGCCAAACCGATTCAAGCCTATCTCAAGTATTCTGAAAAAATCATGACACGCCATGCGGATTTGGTGATTTCTGACAATCCTGGTATCGAGTCCTATATCAAGGAAGCCTACCCTTGGTCCAAGACGACCTATATTGCCTATGGGACGGACTTATCTCCGACCAGTCTGACCAGTCAGGATAGGAAGGTCAGAGAATTCTATCAGAAATGGCAGACACAGGAGAAGAACTATTACTTGATCTTGGGCCGCTTTGTCCCAGAAAATAATTATGAGACCGCCATTCGGGAATTTATGACCTCTTCAACCAAGCGGGATTTGGTCATCATTTGTAACCACGAAGGCAATCCCTATTTTGAAGAGCTTCGAGCTCGAACGGGCTTTGATCAGGATCCTCGTGTTAAGTTTGTAGGAACGGTTTATGATCAAGACCTCTTGAAGTATATTCGTAAAGAAGCCTTTGCCTATATTCATGGTCATGAAGTGGGCGGAACCAATCCTGGTCTCCTAGAGGCTCTTGCTCAGACGGATCTCAATTTGGTTTTAAGAGTCTCTTTTAACCAAACGGTTGCAAAGGAAACAGCCCAATATTGGACCAAAGAAACTGGGAATTTAGCGCATTTGATTGATCAGGTTGATTCTTTAGAAGATGTATCTGAATGGGGTCAATTAGCTAAAACCAACATGAAGCATAACTTTACCTGGGAAAAAATTGTAGGTGAGTACGAGGAATTATTCTTATCATGAAAGTAAATATCTTGTTGTCCACCTACAATGGTGAGCAGTATCTAAAAGAGCAGGTCAAAAGTATCCAAGACCAGACTTATCCAGACTGGCAACTCTTGATCCGAGATGATGGGTCGACAGATGGTACGGTGGAAATCATTCAAGAGCTGGTAGCTCAGGATGAGCGCATTCGCTTTATCAACCAAGAAGCTATCGAAAATCTCGGTGTTATCAAGAGTTTCCATGCGCTTCTGAAATGCGAGAAAGCAGATTTCTATTGTTTCAGTGACCAAGATGATGTCTGGCTTCCTGAAAAGATTGCACTTCAAGTAGCAGAAGCCGAGAAGCATCCTCAAGAAGTGCCTTTGCTGCTCTACACAGATTTAAAAGTAGTTGATGAAAACTTGAATGTTCAACATGAGAGCATGATTCGCACCCAGTCTGATCATGCCAATACAGAACTGATTCAAGAGTTGACGGAGAATACGGTAACTGGCGGAGTAGCCATGATTAATCATGCCCTGGCGGACTTATGGACAGGCCAAGAAAAACATGCGCTTCTCATGCATGATTGGTACTTGGCCTTGTTGGCAGCTGCCTTTGGGAAACTCATCTATATCGATCAGCCGACAGAATTGTACCGTCAGCACAGTAACAACGTTCTTGGGGCTCGTACCCTTAGAAAACGGGTCAAAAATTGGGTTCGCCCACATGTTCTTTTTGCTAAGTACTGGAATCTCATTGAGTCCAGTCAAGAACAAGCAAAAAATCTATTGGATCTGCCTGTCAGTTCCCAAACTAAAGAAATCATTGAAAACTTTGTGACCATCATGGAGGTACCATTCAGACAACGTTTAGCACGCATTCGTCAATATGGTTACCGCAAAAATCGTGTTTTCCACACGTGTGTGTTCACAACCTTAATTTTAACAAAGTTTGCATATAGAGGAAAAAAATAATGTTTGACGTTTTGAGTCAGAAAAATAGAATTTTATTACGAGAATTAATTAAAACAGACTTTAAATTGCGCTACCAGGGGTCAGCGATTGGATATCTTTGGTCTATTTTGAAACCTTTGATGACTTTTAGTATCATGTACATTGTGTTCATTCGTTTCTTACGTTTGGGAGGGGATGTTCCACATTTCCCAGTTGCTCTACTATTGGCCAATGTGGTTTGGGGGTTCTTTTCAGAAGCGACATCTATGGGAATGGTTTCAATTGTTACTCGAGGAGATTTATTGCGAAAGCTAAATTTTTCGAAACATATCATTGTCTTGTCCGCTATTTCAGGCGCAGCAATCAATTTTGTGATTAACTTGGTAGTTGTTTTGATTTTTTCACTTTTTAATGGAGTAACTTTTTCTTGGGATGCTCTGATGATTGTTCCATTATTTTTAGAATTATTCCTAATGGCGACTGGTTGTGCTCTAATTTTATCAACATTCTTTGTTCGATTTCGTGACTTAGGACAAGTATGGGAAGTGTTATTACAAGCTGGTTTGTATGCAACACCGATTATTTATCCAATAACCTTTATTGCAGATCGCAATCCTAAAGCAGCAAAGTTAGTTATGATGAATCCTTTGGCTCAGATTATTCAAGATATGCGTTATTTCTTGATTGATAAAGCTAATACACCCGTCTGGTTGCTAGTTCATAATAAGTTTTTGGTACTCGTTCCTTATATCCTGCCCATCCTTATTTTCCTTGTTGGCTTTGCATACTTTAACAAGCATGCTAAGAAATTTGCGGAGATTCTCTAATGACAAATAAACAAATTGCAGTAAAAGTAGATCATGTTAGTAAGTACTTTAAGTTACCAACGGAGGCAACTAATAGCCTGAGGACTGCTATGGTCAACCGTTTTAAAGGGATAAAGGGTTATAAGGAACAGCATGTTCTTAATGATATTTCTTTTGAAGTTGAAAAAGGAGACTTTTTTGGAATCTTGGGTCGAAATGGTTCTGGGAAGTCAACCCTCTTAAAAATTATTTCTGAAATCTATGTACCTGAAAAAGGTTCCGTCACAATTGATGGGAAACTAGTGTCTTTTATCGAGCTTGGAGTCGGTTTTAACCCTGAATTGACTGGTCGTGAAAATGTCTACATGAATGGGGCTATGCTGGGCTTCTCAACAGCTGAAATCGATGCTATGTATGACGATATCGTGGATTTTGCTGAGCTTCATGAATTCATGAACCAAAAACTTAAAAACTATTCTTCAGGAATGCAAGTTCGCCTCGCTTTTTCAGTTGCGATTAAGGCGCAGGGAGACATTTTGATTTTGGATGAAGTCCTTGCGGTAGGGGATGAGGCCTTCCAGCGCAAGTGTAACGATTACTTCCAAGAACGCAAGAAATCAGGGAAAACCACTATCCTAGTTACCCATGATATGGGGGCTGTAAAAAAATATTGTAACAAGGCTGTTTTGATTGAGAATGGTTTGGTTAAGGCAATTGGTAGTCCAGAAAATGTAGCTAATCAATATAGTTTTGATAATACAGCGCCACTACATAATACCATTGATGTGGATGAAGTTGAGACATCATCGGTTGACGAAAAAGTAATGGTTAATAATTTCCAATTGAAATTATTAAGTTCTAATAAGTTAAGACCACAAGATACTATTCAGTTCCAAATTGATTTTGATGTATTGGAAGATATTCAGACCTACATTGCTCTTTCTTTAACAGATATTGATAGGAATATTTGGATTTACAACGACAATTCAATGGATTACCTTATGACTGGTTCTGGTCACAAAACAGTACATTATAATTGTTCGCTTTCGACAGTAAATGATTTAAAAATGAAATTGGAAGTGACCGTACGGGATGCTGAGGGACAAATGCTTGCATTTTCAGATGCAACTCAAACACCTTTAATTTTTATCAATCGAGATGATCTTTCTTTGGATGATAAATCAGCAATGGATTCAGCTAGTGGTTTGATTCAGCGTAATGGGACATGGTCAATAACTGATTAGACTGAGAGAAATATGGAAAAGATACCTTTTGTTTCGATAATTTGTACAGTTTTTAATAAGGAACCTTGGTTAAAAAAGACTATTGATAGCTTTTTAGCCCAGAATTCTGATTTTGATATTGAAATTATTCTTGTAGACGATGCGTCTCAAGATGGCTCTCGTCAAATAATTCAGGAGTATGAGTCACGGTATCCAGAACAAATTAGGGCTTTTTATCATGATGAGAACCAAGGAATTGCAAAAACTTGGGTATCAGTTTGTAAAGAAGCACGTGGAAAATATATTGCAAGGTGTGATGGAGATGATTTCTGGATTGATTCTTTAAAATTGCAGAAACAGGTTGATTTGCTTGAAAGTCGACCTGATTCCAAATGGTCAAATTCAGATTTCGATATCTATGACGAATATGGGAATCTTATTTCAACAGCGGGTTTTAGTAATAATACGATACCTCTAGCAGATACCTATGAAAAGATGCTTGCAACGAGGGGCTTTACCATGGCCTCAACCTGGTTGGTAGATCGAGAGCTAATGTTAGAGGTGAACCAAGAGTTAGATCTTACGACATCCGATGATACCTTTAATTTACAATTAGAGCTTTTTCAACGAACTTCGTTGGCCTATTTGGATGAAGCTACAGTTGCTTATACTATTAACCAAGGTTCTGATTCACGTCCAAATGATTTTTTTAAGTTAGAACACCGATTTAATAGACTTTTAAAAACTCAGCTTGAGTACCTTGATAAATATCCTAAAGTAGATTTTAAGGAAATGACAAAGATTCTTTTGGACCGTAATAATACTTATGAGATTCGTTTGTCTAGTTCAATGTATTCTATTTCACATATTGGAATGGAGTCTGTAAAGGTTTATTTTGGGGATGCTAATAATGCTTTTTCAGAAGAACGTTTAATAAAAAGAATACTAAAAAAGTCAGATATTCTAGAAATTGAAGTTCCCAAAAATGTTTTCGTTATACGTGTGGACTTATCAGAACTTCCAAGTTACTTTTCAAAGGTTGAGCTGAAAAATCAAGAAGGAGAAATACTTTTTCCAGTTTATACAAATGGTGTGATTTCTGATGATTTATACCTTTTTAGTAATCCAGACCCTCAGTTGATTTACGATGTCAAAGAGGGAAAATATCAATTAAGTTATAAGATGATTTCGCTAGATAATTCAGCTGCACCAGATTATATTGGAAAAGTATTTGCTGCTGAGATGTTGGAAAGTGAAAGCAAATTACTAGACAAAATAAATAAAATCAAGAATCTAAAAGCTGAATTAGAAGCATCACAATCAGCATATCAGTCTGTTGTTACTTCAAGACGATGGACAATTACGACTAGAATCTTGAAATTCTTAAGAATAGGGAAATAATATGCAACGTTTACTTTTATATGTTCATTTTAATAAATTTAATTTTATTAGTGGGCATGTGCTGTACCAACTGGAAAAAATTCGTCCTCTGTATTCACGAGTGATCTTTATATCCAACAGTCAATTACCAGAAGAGGTTAAGTCTAATCTATCTGAACGGTATCTTGTTGACGATATTATTGAACGTCAAAATATTGGGTTTGATTTTGCGGCTTGGCGAGATGGTATGAAGCAAGTTGGTTTCGATAAACTTTCAAGTTATGATTCTGTTACCTTGATGAATGACACCTGTTTTGGGCCTCTTTGGGACTTGGAACCAATTTACAGGAAGTTTGAAGATAATCAGCAGGTTGACTTTTGGGGAATGACCAATTATCGAAAGACACATGAATTTAATGAACATATTCAAAGCTATTATTTGACGTTTAAAAAATCTGTTATTATTTCTAAAGTCTTTATAGATTTTTGGAAGAATGTTCAGGATTTTACTAATGTTCAGGATGTAATTGATAACTATGAGACCAAGGTCACAACGAATTTCTTGGATGCAGGTTTTCATTACCAAACTGTTTTTGATACGTTGAAAGAAGATACGGCTGGTATGCTTTATCCTGACTTCTCGTATTATAATCCTACTGCAATTTTGAAGCATCGTCTGCCATTTATTAAGGTGAAAACGATTGCATATAATCAGGGAATCATGCCCTATATTTTTAATGAGATAGAGAGAAACTCACAATATCCTCTTGACTTGATTATTAATCATATGTCTATGATTGATCGTCCAGATTTTCCATACCTTTTATCTCGAAAATACCTAAAAAACAGCAAATTAGATACGACTTTTTCAAAGAAAGTTGCTGTTCATCTTCATGTTTTTTATGTTGATTTATTAGAAGAATTTTTAGATGCTTTCCAATCATTTCATTTTGATTTTGATTTATGGATTACGACGGATGTTGATAAGAAAAAAATTGAGATAGAAGAAATTCTGGTTAAGTGTGGTTATAAAGCAAATATTGTAGTAACAGGAAATGTTGGTAGAGATGTCTTTCCGATGTTACGGTTGAAAGATGCATTGTCACAGTATGATTATGTTGGCCATTTTCATACTAAAAAGTCCAAGGAAGCGGACTTTTGGGCCGGGGAATCTTGGCGTCATGAGTTAATTGATATGTTGGTTAAACCGGCTGATATGATTCTAGCTAATATGGAGAGTAACTCTAAAATTGGAATTACAATTGCTGATATTCCGACTTTTTTCCGCTACAATAGGATTGTTGTTGCATGGAATGAGGCACTTATTTCACCTGAAATGAATAAATTATGGAAGAGAATGGGTGCAACAAAAGAGATTGATTTTGAAAAACTGAATACTTTTATCATGAGTTATGGAACGTTTGTTTGGTTTAAATACGATGCATTATCTCCACTTTTTAATCTAGATCTTGAAGAAGATGAAATTCCGTCAGAACCGCTGCCACAAAATTCTATTTTACATGCAATTGAACGTTTATTGATTTACATTGCCTGGAATCAGAAATATGACTTCCGAATTTCTCAAAATCCTATTACATTGACACCGTTTATTGATAATAAACAGTTAAATAATCGTGAAGACCTGCAACCACATACGTTTGTAGATTTTGACTATCTAGGTGGAATAAAGGGTGCAATGAAATATATTGTTGTTGGTCCTGCTAGAGCGGTCAAATATATTTTGAAGAAATTATCAATAAAGTATCTTAAAAGAAAATGATTAAGACATTTATTGATGTACTTGACTTTTACTTTTATCATTATTGAGAGGAAGAAAATGAAAAAAAATCGGATTTTATATCTTTATTATTGTTTCATTAGTCTGTTATTCACGCTAGAATCAATTGTCTATATAGGTGACCCTGGTGATCAATTTTCTTTTGCTCAGTTGGCAAAAAGATATTCTTTTATAGAATTTGCTCTATTTAGATATAAGACTTGGTCTAGCCGTTTATTAATAGAATCATTTACAATGTTTTTTTCGGCCCATTATCTTATTTTTAAACTATGTTTATTTATAGGCATGTTCTTATTCTTTTATTCATTTAATGGTTTGATTTTTAATCATAAAACCAGTAATAAAATCAAATTTATAACACCTTTACTTTTTTGGATAAGTTTTCCAGGTATTTTCTTTACAAGTGCTGGATTAATTGCCACTATGACAAATTATCTTTTTCCGATGATTGCATTTGTGATCGCTTGCTATCTGTTGAAAGAGAATAATAAGTGGTTTAAAATTTTATCATTACCATTTATTATTTTTTCTTGTATGCAAGAACAATTTACGGTTTTTGTTTTTTTACTAGTTCTCTTTGTGCTTATAAAAAAACTATTTATTGAGAAAAAGAAATTACCTCTGAATTATGCTATTCTCGGGATTGTCTCGCTTCTAGGACTTTTGTCAGGGCTTTTGTCTCCAGGATCAAAGTTACGCGTTGTATCTGAGGCAAAGGTTTGGTATCCTGGTTTTGAAAAATTGACGCTTTTTACCAAAATTGCCAAAGGATTTTTAGAGACTAATCGTGTATTGTTTCTTACTTCAGAATTAAGTGTTGTTTTTCTTGTTCTGTTAGTGTTACTTAGTGTTTCGTTAATCAAGAAAAAATGGTCAGCAACATTTATATCTGTAGGGATTTTGTACATCTTAATTATAAATAAATTAGGTATTGGAGGTATTCTTTCCTCACTGCGTAGACTAATTGATATACAAAATAGTAGAAATGATATGTTGTATTTTAATGTATCCGAAAACTTGTTTCCATTGCTATTTTATACCACAATATTAGCGATCATAGCCTATGGTATCTATACTTCATTTGAAAATAAAAAAGATGGAATAAATGCTACAGTTATTCTAATCATAGGATATATATCACGAATGACGGTTTCATTATCACCAACGATATATGCGTCTCAGTTGAGAACTTTTACACCCTTAGTTTTTTCACTTTTTATAGTTAGTGTGTTGTTGATTCAAGAAGGAACAAACTATTATAATAAAAGTTGTAGGAGCAAAGATTCGTTAAAAATAATAATTTAGAAAAAGTTTTTGAGTAGGAGACAATAATATTACTTCTACTCATTTTTTATAGTTCTCTTAGACGGAAAGGAGTTCGCTTAATTTGACTAAAGTTTATCATGTATCAAGATTTTTGTTAATTCTTTGGAGTAGCTTACTCCTAGTATTATTAACTCTTTCTAGCCTTTTGTTTCGAACTTTCCTCTTTATGGATGGTTCAGAAATGGCACATATACAATTGAATGATATTAAGTTTTGGATTGTTTCTTTATTATTTGTAATATTGTTTTTTTACTTATTGCATTACATATTAAGATTACAAACAAAGTTTATTTTTACTATTGGAACAATTTTTTATTTAACTCTGGGTTTTTATATCGTTTTTCATCAAAACGACATGTTACGACACGATGCGCTTCAAGTTCTAGTTGCTGCTAAATCTTTAAATGGATCTGATTATAGTTCACTTCAACCATTAGTAGGTTACCTTTTTAAGTATCCACACCAGATTGGCTTAGTAAGTTTGGAAAGATTACTTTTGATGTTATTAGGTTCTGAAAATGTTAAAGGTTTATTTATAATCAATTTAATATTATCAATCTGTGATAACTTTTTACTTTATAGGATAACAGATTTAGTTTTTAAAAACTCTCAAGTAAGTAAATTATCAATGGTAATGGCTTTCTTATTTCTTCCCCACATCTTCTTTATACTTTTTGTTTATGGAATAAACTATGGTCTATTTCTAGTCTTATTAAGTCTATTCTTCTTAATAAAATTCATTAATGATAAAAAGTGGGGCAATTTTGCTGGAACACTTATTCCTTTGGTTCTTGCCGTAATTATCAGAAGTAATTACATTATTATGGCTATGACTATTTTTATTATACTAATTCTTGACTTTTTAAGAACAAAAAGTTGGAAAAATATTCTACTAGCTATTTTACCTTTCATACTTATTTCATTATTAAATGGACTTTTGGTTAATTCATATGAGAAAGCCTCAAAAATTAGTGAAATTGATGGGGAACCGAAAATCGCTTGGGTTGCAATGGGATTGGACGATAATCCTACTTATAATAGGTTACCAGGTTGGTATGACGCTTATGTGGAAAATGTTTATACAAAATATAATGGTAACGAGGATGGTATAACTAATGATAGTAAAAAACTGATTGCAAAAAGATTAGACACATTTTTGAAGAATCCTAGATATACTTTCAATTTCTTTAAAAAGAAGTACATTTCAACATGGACAGATAGTCTTTTTCAATCAATTTGGTCAGGACCTAATAGCAGTATGCCTGTTGAGGGACAGTCAGTAAATGGCAAATTGATGTCGAGTATTTACCATGGAGGTATAGCATATAAGGTTCTTTATTACTATGCCTCAGTTATTTTGATAATTATTTATGGTGGAGCAATGGTTTCGATGCTAATTTCTATACGCAATGTGAAAGCATCGAACTTATTCATTTTAGTTTTTACAATATATCTAACTGGTGGAGTTCTCTTCCACTTGATTTGGGAAACGAAAAGTCAGTACGTTTATCCATATGTTTATTTACTTTTACCTCTAACAGCGTATGGATTACATTCGATTTATAATGTTCTTCCAAATAAAATTTCGAAATACCTTAAAAAATAAATTAATAACTTCCCCCTCCCACTTACGAATAAGTAAGTAGGAGGTTTTTTCTTATGTATA
>ERZ773263.1129-NODE-1129-length-16607-cov-10.692968_pt1 | contig 16607 bp, 18 predicted proteins | sample MGYA00511076_ERZ773263 | MGnify/ENA primary metagenome ERZ773263 (study PRJEB29015, sample SAMEA2738155) | human oral metagenome | biome: human oral; feature: human-associated habitat; material: saliva | place: China | collected 2195 ... | reverse complement strand
ACAATAGGGCTTGAACGAATGTGAAAGCCAGCGCCTTGAGGTGCGTGTTAGTAACAAAGGGTTATACCCACAGAGAAAACCACCCCTTTTCAGGGGTGGTCATTATTTATACTAAATAACTAAATAATACTTTTAAAATTGACTATAAGATAGTATAATTATATTATATATTAGCTTAGGAGGTAAATATGTCAGAAAAGAAAATGAACATGATAGTATGTGGAGGATGAAACTCTAAAATTGGGCCGGGGGCCTTATCTGATATTTTGAAAGATCTTCCAAAAAAAGAAGATAAAAATTTAATAGTAGGCTACGAATCGTCTGATGATGCAGCAGTGTATAAAATTACAGATGATAAAGCGATTATACAAACATTAGACTTTTTTACAACAATGATAAATGATCCATATCTTTATGGACAAATAGCTGCAACAAATGCTTTAAGTGATGTTTATGCAATGGGTGGAGAAGTTATTTCTGCTTTAAACATTGTAGCTTTTCCAGAAAATATGGATTTAGAAATTTTACATCAAATACTTAAAGGTGGGGCAGAAAAAGTGCACGAAGCTGGAGGAGTTCTTGCTGGAGGGCACTCTATACATGACGCTACACCTAAATATGGTTTATCAGTAACAGGAATAGTTCATCCTGATAAAATTTTACAAAATAACAATTGTAAAGAAGGGGATTTATTAATAGTTACAAAACCACTTGGAGTAAGTATTATAAATACTGCACACATGGTAAAAGAATGCTCAGAAGAAGCTTTTTCTCAAAGTGTAAAACAAATGACAACATTAAACAAATATTCAGCTGAAATAATGAAAGATTTTAATGTAAACAGCTGCACTGATATTACAGGTTTTGGCTTCTTAGGACATTTAGTAGAAATGCTTGATGGAAAAAGGTCTGCTGAAGTATGGGCTAAAGATATCCCATATATAGAAGAAGCTTATAAATGTGCTAATGAATTTATTATTACTGCAGGTGGGCAATTAAATAGAACTCATGTTGAACCTAATGTTGAATATCAGATAAAAGATTTTGCACTAGAAGAAATAATGTATGATCCGCAAACTTCAGGTGGACTATTAATTAGTGTTCCAGAAAGTGAAGCACCTGAATTATTAGAAAGATTAAATACATTTGAAATAAAAAGTGCTATTGTAGGAAAAGTAATTCCTAAACAAGAAAAAGCAGTTATAGTAAAATAGTAAATAAAATTTATGATAAATACTCAAAGGAGAGAATTAAGTATGAAAAAAGAAACGTTAGACGCACAAGGATTGGCTTGTCCACTACCAGTTATACAAACAAAAAAATTATTAGTGGATAATGATGTTGTAGAAACAATAGTTGATAACTTTATTGCTACACAAAATCTAGAAAAAATGGCTACCCAATTAGGTTATGAGTTTTCAGTTGTGGAGGAATCAAAAACTAAATACATTGTAACAATTAAAAAAGGTAATGTAGAAGATGGTGCTGTAATTGATACGCTTAGTGATAAATGTGTTGTTCCAGTTACTCAAGCTAAAAGAACTTTAGAAGAGGAAACAAAAGTTACTATTCTGGTAAGAACAGAGGAAAGTGTAGAAAGTTTAAGAAAATTTGCTGAAAAAAACAATTACACTTTTGAAGTTTCAGACTTAGAAGAAGGATTTAAAGTAGTAATTACTAGAGAAGAAACCGAAAAAGAAGAATCAGTTGTAGCTGTTAAAGATGATAGCTATATAGTAGTTATTAATAAAAAACAAATGGGACATGGTAGCGAAGAACTAGGAAAAAGATTAATAAAAGGTTACCTTTATGCTTTAAGTGAACAAGAAGTTTTACCTAAAAAAATAATATTCTTCAATGATGGAGCTATCCTAGTAGATAAAGAACGTAGCCATGTATTAAATGAATTAAAAGAATTAGAAAATAATGGTGTAGAAATAGTTTGTTGTGGTGCTTGTATTGATTACAATAAAATAGATTTAGCTGTTGGTAATCCAACAAATATGTATTTTATAGTAGAGGATATGAGAAAAGCTAATAAAGTTATTCAACCATAGGAGGTAATATGATAGAAGAAGGTTTAGTTGTATTTAATAGTACACATGATTCTATTAAAGCAGAAAACATCTGTGCAGAAAAAGGTATAGAGGCATCTCTTATACCAACACATCCATCTATATCTGCAGGCTGTGGTTTTATGTTGAAAATTACTTGGGAAAAATTTGACACTCTTGTCAAAATGTTAGTGGATGAGCAGATAGAATATAAAGGATTGTACTATTCAAGAAAAGCCGGAATTAAGAGAATAGTTACAGAACTAGAAGATTATAAATTGAAATAGTTTTTTGAGAGTAGAGATTTGAAAATAAAATTAGAAAAAACTAATATCAAAATCTCTGCTCTTTAAAAAATAAAGGTGGAATTGTATGAATAATAACGTAATAATAGGAACAGCTGGTCACATAGACCATGGGAAAACAACGTTAATAAAAGCGTTAAGTGGTATAGAAACTGATACTACACTTGAAGAAAAGGAAAGAGGGATGTCTATAAATCTTGGATTTGCTTATTTTGATCTTCCAAGTGGGAAAAGATGTGGAGTTGTTGACGTTCCTGGGCATGAGAAGTTTATAAAAAATATGCTTGCAGGTGTTAGTGGTATAAATCTAGTGTTATTACTAGTTGATTCAAGAGAAGGAATTATGCCACAAACAAAAGAGCATATTGATATTCTTACTTTACTAGGTATAGAAAATTATATAATTGTAATGACTAAAATAGACCTTGTAGAAGAGGAGTATAGAGAGCTAGTAAAAGAGGATATCAGAGAATTTACAAAGGGAAGTGCATTAGAAAATGCACCGATAATAGAAGTTGACTCAATAAGCAGAAAAGGAATAGATGTACTACTAGATACTATTGATAAAAAAACAAATGATATTGAAGCGAAAAATATCGAAAAAAATGCTCGTCTTAATGTCGATCGTTCATTCCAAGTTAAAGGCTTTGGTACTGTTGTAACAGGAACATTAACAGAAGGAAGTATTAGTGTCGGGGATGAATTAGTTATTTATCCAAAGGAAGTAAAAGCAAAAGTTAGAAATATTCAAGTTCACTCGCAAGATGTAGATAAAGCATATGCAGGACAAAGAACAGCAATAAATTTATCTAATATTAAATTTGATGATGTAAAACGTGGTGATACTTTAGCAACTGCAGGTAGTCTAGTTAAAACTTATATGTTAGACAGTGAAATTAAACTAATTAATGATGACAGAGCTAATCTTGAACTTTGGGATAGAGTTAGAATTTATGTAGGTACTGTTGAAGTTATGGCTAGGGTTGTACCACTAGGAACTGAATTAATTAAACCTGGTGAAAATGGTTTTGTTCAACTTCGTTTAGAAGAAGAAATAGCTGTAAAAAATTATGATAAATTTATAATACGTACTTATTCTCCTATGGTAACAATAGGTGGTGGTGTAATTTTAGATGCTAGTCCTAGAAAACATAGTAGATTTAATGAAGAAATATTAGAGAAATTAAAAGTTCAACTAGAAGGTAACTCTGGAGATTTAATTCAAAATTATTTATTATCACACTCAAATTATATAGTATCTAAAAAAGATATTATTAAAGACCTGCAACTTTCTGAAGGAGAAGCAGCGACAGAACTAGATGAACTAGTAACTAGTGGCAATATTTTTGAAACAAACCTAGGGTATATTCATAAGAAAAAATATGATGAAGTACTTGAAAAACTTAAAAAATTACTTACTGATTATCATAAACGTTACAAATTAAAAGTAGGAATACCTAAGGTAGAAATAATTTCTAAATTTAAACTTTCTCAAAAAGAAGTATTAGAGTTGATAGAATTATTTATAAAAAATAATGAAGTACGCTTAGAAGGTAACTTAGTTGCCGAAAAAGATTTTGTCGTTAATTATGATAAAAAACAATTAGCTGAGAAAGCAAGAATAGAAAAAGAATTATTAAATGGTGGATTCACACCACCTACAATAAAAGAATTAACTAATGGTGTAAAAGCTAGTGTAGAGTTATTAGATTCATTGGTAGATAATACAATTATCAGACTCGATGCTGATTTAGTTTTACATCGTGATGTGCTAACAAAAGCTATAGAGAAAGTAAATGAACACTTTAAAAATGCTGAGAAAATGACACTTGCAGAATTCCGTGATATTACAGGATCAAGTAGAAAATATTCTATGGCAATTTTAGAATATATAGATAAACTAGGGATAACTCGAAGAGTAGAAAATTACCGAGTTTTAGTTAAGAATAAATAAAAGGAGGGAGAGTTGGATTAATAACTTAATTCAACAAGATAAAATATGAGTTATTATTTTGATTATGGAGCAACATCTCTAAAAAAACCAAAAGAAGTAGCTGATAAAGTATATGAAGTATTAGCTTCTGCAAAATATGCTAATGCTTCTCGTGGTAGCTATTATGAGGCAAATAATGCTTTTAGAGAAGTATTTATGGCGAGAAATGATATAGCTAAATTCTTTGGTTTAAAAGAAGAAGATAGATTAGTGTTTACAAATAATTCAACAGAAAGTTTAAATATTGCTATATTAGGGCTTTTAAATAAAGGAGATCATGTAATTACTACATCTATGGAGCATAATTCTGTATTAAGACCAATTTACCTTGCTCATGAGACTATTGGTTGTGAATATACTGTCGTAAAAGGCGATAAAACAGGAATGATTGATTATGCTGATTTAGAAAAAGCTATTCAACCAAATACAAAGATGATCGCAATAACACACAGTTCTAATGTTACTGGTAATATAGTAGATTTAGAAAAAGTAGTAGCTATTTGTAAAAAACATAACCTTATTTCGGTAGTAGATGCTTCGCAAACAGCAGGAGTAGTACCGATTGATGTAGATAAATTAGGTGTTGATGTTTTATGTTTTACAGGGCATAAAAGTTTATACGGGCCTCAAGGAATAGGTGGGCTTTGCGTAAGATTAAAAGATCCTGAAATTAGAAGATATAAAGTTGGAGGTAGTGGGGTAAGAACTTTCGATAAAGTTCATCCTGGAGAGTATCCGCTACGTTTAGAAGCGGGAACACTCAATACTTCTGGAATTTTAGGGTTACACGAAGGTGTTAAATATATTAATAAGCATGGTATAGATAATCTTTATAAAAAACAAATAGACTTTGCGAATAAGTTTTATAATGAATTAAAAGACTTAGATTGCTTAGAATTTTATGGAGATTTTACAAAAGATAGAACAGCGGTGGTTGCATTAAACTTCAAAGGAATATCAGCATCGGATGTAGCGGATGTTCTTGCAGAAGAATATGATATTGCTGTTAGACCAGGAGCTCATTGTGCACCATTAATGCATGAAGTATTAGGGACACAAGAACAGGGTATTGTTAGATTTTCTTTTTCAAGTATGAATACAGAAGAAGAAGTAGATTATGCTATTAAGGCAATTAAATCAATTGCAAAGGAAATTTAGGAGAAACGATATGACAAGACAATTATTATCAAAAATTCCAGCGATTAATAAAATATTATTATTAGATGAAATTCAAGATCTTATAGAATCATATAATGAAGTAGCTGTTAAATCAGCAATTAAAAGTCATATAGAAGAAGTTAAACAAGCTATCTTAAATGAAGAGTTAACTGAAGTACCAAGTTTAGAAATTATTGTAAGTGAAGTTTCTAAAAAAGTAGAAAAAGAAGATAAAAATTCTTTAAGAAGAGTAATTAATGCAACAGGAACTATACTGCATACTAACCTTGGTCGTAGTTTATTAAGTCAAAAGATTAAAGAAAACATTGAAAGTGTAGCTTTTAACTATTCAAATCTTGAGTTTGACATTGATAATAAAAAACGTGGTAGTAGATATGTTCACTTAATAGATATTATTAAAAAATTAACAGGTGCAGAAGATGTACTTGTAGTTAATAACAATGCTGCAGCAGTGCTTTTAACTCTAAATACATTAGTTAAAGATAAAGAAATTGTCGTATCTCGTGGTGAATTAGTAGAAATTGGTGGAGCATTTAGGATTCCTGAAATTATTAAATTAAGTGGTGGAACACCTGTTGAAGTAGGTACAACTAATAAAACACACTTAAAAGACTATGAGAATGCTATTAATGATAATACTGGAGCATTATTAAAAGTTCATACAAGTAACTATAAAATCTTAGGATTTACTAAAGAAGTTTCTAATGAAGAAATATCTTATCTTGCTCGTGAAAATGAAATAGTATCGATAAATGATTTAGGAAGTGGACAGTTCATAGACTTTACTAAATATGGTCTACCTTATGAACCTACTGTTAAAGAAGTATTAGATAGTGGAATAGATATCGTAACATTTAGTGGAGATAAACTATTAGGTGGACCACAAGCAGGAATAATAGTTGGTAAAAAAGAATACATTGATAAAATGAAAAAAAACCAACTTACTCGTACTTTACGTGTCGACAAGATGACGCTAGCTGCTTTAGAAGCAACATTGAAATTATATCTAGACGAAAAAGAAGCATTGGAGCATATTCCGACACTACATATGATTTCATTATCAAAAGAGCGCCTATTTGGGAAAGCTGATGTATTAAAAACTAAACTTAGTGATTTAGATTTCAAAATTACTATAGCTGAAGATAAAGCTGAAGTAGGTGGAGGAAGTTATCCAGCAAGCTACTTAGAAAGTATTGTAGTAAAATTAGAACACCCTATACTAAGTGCGACAGATTTAGAGCGCCGTTTATTAGAAGTGGAGATTCCAATAATTACACGAATTAAAGATAATGAATTAATTCTTGATATGAGAACACTTCGCACACGCGAATTTGATTTAGTAAAACAAGCGTTAATAGAAGTATCTAAGTAATTGTTTTAGGTAAGAAAAATGCTAAGGAATATTACTATATTTGATGCCCAAGAAATTCAAAGTATTAGTAACTTTGAATTAGGATATGATGTTAATTTAGATATTGTAAAAAAACAAATAAGAAAATTGACTAATGACAATAAACATAATATTATAATAGGTTTTGAAAATGAACAAACAAGAAAAATTATTGGTTTTGTTCATGCTGAACTTTATGAAAGTTTGTATATGGATACTGGTCTAAATATACTTGGATTAGCAGTGAATTCTAATTTTCAAGGGCAAGGAATAGGAAAAAAGCTTATGAGCTCTATAGAAGATTATGCTTTGAAGAATAATATTAGTTATATTAGACTTAACTCAAATGTTCGACGTATAGAGGCGCATAAGTTCTATGAAAGTATTGGCTATGTATGCGATAAAACTCAAAAGCGATTAATTAAGAAATTATAAAATAAAGAAGGCGATAGAAATATCGTCTTTTTATAGTTGAATACAATAACTAAAATATTGATTATTCATCTATTCATGTTATAATAAATAAGTATTTTATAGAATTAATAAAGAATAGCTAAATAGGAGGAACTATGTCAGATTTAGAGAAATTATTTTTTAAAATAGATAAAGAAGTAGAAGAAATAAAAGGTGAAGGTTTATATTTCGAAGGATTAATAAAGTATTTAACATTAGAAAACGATGATGATTATTTTGATATAGTAGATAACTATGATAAAGAAACAATTAGAAAAGTTTATCAATTCCTGCTGTTAAAAGCTTTAAAAGAATTAAATAACCCAAGTTATGATATTACTCCTGAAGTAATCACGATGTATATAAGTCACTTAATAGAATGTATCTATGGAGATAAGAAAGTTTCTATAACTGACTTAGCTAGTGGAAGTGGTAGTTTATTAATTAATATTGCTGCATTAGTAAAAGGTGAAAAAGAGATAACTTCTGTTGATGTTGATAGCAATTATGTGAGATTACAACAAAACATTTTTAATTTATTAGAAACTAATGTTGAAATAATTAACCAAGATGCACTTAAGCCATTAAATATTAAAAAACAAGATGTAGTAATAAGTGATGTTCCTTTTGGGTATTATGCTGATGAAGATAATAGTTTAAACTACAAACTATGCAGTACGGATGGATATAGTTTAAATGCATTGTTATTTATTGAGCAAGCAGCAAATTACCTTGATGAGAATGGGGTAGGAATATTAGTAATACCTAAAAAAGTACTAGAGTTAGAAGATAACTTCAAGAAGTATTTAGAAGAAGATATTAATCTAAATGCGGTTATTACTTTACCTGATGAAATGTTTAAAAATGCATCTCAACAAAAGGCTATTATATTAATTACTAAAAAAGGTCAAACTAGATTACCAAATCAAGTATTTTTAGCGCAAATACCAAGTTTCCAAAATAAAGCAAGTTATGCTAAATTTATAGAAGAATTTAATGAATGGTTAGAAAATAATTAATTTTCAAATAATAATTTATACTTAATGAAAAAAGTTGTTTACTATAACTTTAAACTTTCTATGTATTATCAAATAAAGAGAATACTTTAATAAAATTCCAAAAAGTAATAATAAATTATTTATATAGGTTGACAAGTACTAGATAATATAATACAATATGTAAGTAGATTGTTCATAGGACAATTTAAACAGTATTAAATGTTTTGTATTTATTTTGTTTATAAGCATTTAATCAATATTAATTTAGATTTTGTAGTATCGGAGGGAGGGAAATCCAATGTCAAAAACTGTAGTTCGTAAAAATGAATCACTAGAAGATGCACTACGTCGTTTCAAACGTGCTGTTTCTAAAAACGGAACTATCCAAGAAGTTCGTAAACGTGAGTTTTATGAAAAACCAAGCGTTCGTCGTAAGAAAAAATCTGAAGCGGCTAGAAAACGTAAATATTAATAATTGGTAATTAATACACAATTGATTAATAAAATCTAAAATTTTCCCTCTTTTTAGATTTATTTAAGAAAATTAAAACCTCGTCACTTGATGAGGTTTTTTTATATGGTTGTAATATTTATTTAAATATGATATTCTTATTTAAATAAAATCTATTAGGAGAGACTATGTTTGCGATAATCTGTTTAAATGTAATGTTATTGATTTCTTGTTGGTATTTAATTGCGGAAAATCAAAAAAATAAGACTCAAATTAATGAGATGAAAGATGATTTGAAAAAAGCAATTGAAAGAATAGCGACATTAGAGGAAAATAAATAAACCAGAATTAGTTCTATACTAACTATAGAACCGATTCTGGTTTTATTTTATATATTATCTATTTTTCTTATTTTTCCATATAGTTCATCTATATTTTTAGCATTCATAAGAATCATTAAAAATTTTAATTCTTTTTTCCATTTTTCTATTTCATCTATTAATGCTTCTTTACCATCATTAACAAGAATTTCTAAGAAGGTCTTAGAAACTCCAACTGCTTTTGCACCTAATGCTAAGCATTTTACTACATCAAGTGGATTGCGAATTCCTCCACTTGCGATAATATCTATTTTATCTCTATATGGTGCGGCAAATTCTAAACTTTCTGCTGTAGTATAGCCGATATTTTCTAGATATGTAGATTTATCTTCTCTTCTACCATTTTCTATACGGGCAAAATTAGTTCCACCCATTCCGCTGACATCAACTGCAGCTAGGTTTAGATCGATGGCTAATTTAATTGTTTCTTCATTCATACCAAAACCAGTTTCTTTTAGAATTACTGGAATAGGAGACTTTTTACTAACTTCAGTCAGTGTAGAAAGCCATAATTCAAAATTATGGTCACCTTCAGGCATTACAATCTCTTGAAGTGGATTTGTATGAAGTTGAATATATTGAGCTTTTGTCTTTTCAATAGCATCTAAAATAAGATTAGGATCTTTATCAAGACCAAGATTTATTGAATATCCTTTTGGATATGCCGCTTCATCATTTTTATCTTTTAAAGCAGGAGAGTATGAACCTGGGAAAAATTCTATCCCACAAACTTTACTAATTTCCATAAAATCCTGATTTATTTTATTACATTCTTCACCACCGGCAGTTATCGCGTTGATAAAGAAAGGAAATTGCCATTTTTTATTACAAATAGTAGTAGATGTATCTAGATTATCCAGTCCAAAACGTGGCACACTATTGTAGTCAATAGCGTATGCATCTAAACTAGTTAAAGTCGTTTTGTCAGCAAGAGCTAGACGTATATGATCTTTTTTTCTCATGTCTATCCTTTCATGTTTTCTAAGTTATAATTGTTCTAAATTAAGTTGTAGTTGGAAGTTATCGTTACTTCTATTGAAACCTAAAACAATATCTCCACTACCAGAACCACTTTGTTTTCCAGCAGGGTAGCTAGCTATATAATTTTTCATAGCTGGTGTTTCCATAGGTATATTAGAGAAACTTTCTAAATAGTGAAGATTTTCACGAAGTTTGTTTATTGTATTTAGTACAAACGATTCATTTCCACTTTCAAGTTCATCTACCAGTTGTTCAACTAGTTTATTAGAAGTGCTAACGAAAGTAACGTACTCGGTAGAATAATTCTCTTTATTCTCTTTCCAAAGCTTAACATGTTCTTTGGTATCTACAACTTCTCCAGTCCATCTTGCAAAAATAGTAATCTTTGCTTTAGGGGGGATAGGTTTAATTATTAACCCATCCCAAGGAGAGTTTATTATTTCTTTAATATCGTCTTTACTTGCGATAATATAATTAAGTTTACTAGCATTAAACTTTTGATAGAAAGTTAATCCTTCGTTTAATGAAGCAGCTACGTCACCCATTGAACCGCTAATATTATGAGTTAAATTGTATAATGTAACAAGTTTAAAAATAGTTTCGTTATCAAAAGAAATATTTTCAAAAGTTAAAATAGCTTTGGCGATTGAAACTAAAACTGCTCCAGAAGAACCTAGTCCATATTTTTTATTGTTACTATGTAATTCATTATATATTTTTATTGAATAAGTTTTTTCACTATTTGTATACTTATTTAAAAATAGAATAAACTTTTGAATCATAGTAAAGTTTTTATTATCTTCATAAAGATCAACGGTAATATTGTGTAGTGTATCAAAAATAGTAGTTTTCTCACTAGGTTCTACGGTAGTAACTATTTTTTGTGGAACGCTGGTAAGAAGTGCTTTAGAATAGTCTTCTAATATAGCATATTCACCTGCAAGGTATAACTTTCCAAAAGCTACTCCATGCACAATATTATTTTTTTGTTCCATAATTTTGAAATTTCCTCATATAGTTTTTCTTGATCTTCTTTTAAATATAACACTTTAACATTTGGTCCGGCATCCATAGTGAAATAGCATTTATAACCTTGTGAACGAAGTTGTTTAACTATGTCCATTGCACGGTGACTTTCTTCAGTTAAAAATGTAAAACTTGGAGAAGATGTAGTTGTTGTTTCATGCATAGCTAATGCATTACTTTCAGTTATTTCTCCAATTTTCTCAAAGTCCGCTTCTTTAAGTGCTTCTTTCATTAAAACAAAATCTTTCTTTGCTGTTTCTACCCAAGAAGCGAATGTTGTTGATGTTTGTACACATTGTTCCATTGCTACACGACTAGAAATTTTCTTTCTATCTTCGTTTACTACAAGAACCATCATACCAAAATCTAGTTTGCAAGAAAGTTCTTCTACGCTACCATCTTCTAACCATGCAGCAAGTTTATAAAAACTTCTACAAGAAGAACCAGAACCTTCTTTTGCGATTTCTACCATTTCTTGAGTTGATTTATTTAATTTAAAATATTCATTACAGGCTAAAACTAATGCCATTGTACCGCTAGAACTAGATGAAAGTCCGGCTGCAGTTGGCACAGTATTATAGCTTTTAATGCAAATTTTTTCTCTATCAACAGGAGTAAATTTAGAAATAAATTTAATCATTTTGTTTACTTCTTCAGGTCCTTGTTTTTCATCGTTAATATAGAATTCATCTTCATTTGATAAGCTTTTTTCAATTTTTGTTTTTGATAATAAATTATCTAATCTTAAAGAAATATTAGGGTTATACGGCAGAACAGGGTCTTTAGACTTCTTTCCCCAATACTTAACTAAGGCTATATTAGCATAACCTAAACTGTAACCATCCATGATAAATATCCTTTCTCTTTTAGTTTATCTTGAATTTTTAATGCATTCTCTTTAGTATCACATAGGCAAATGCAACATCCACCAGCACCACCACCAGTTAACTTAGCACCTTTAGCATTGTTATTTTTACACAATTCAACAACTTCATCATTTTTCTCATGGCTAACACCAATTTTTTGAAGTAGCGAATGTGCTTTGTACATATATTCTCCAATAAGGGCTATATTTTTCTCTTTTAAAGGTTTGATTACTTTTTTAGTAATACTTCCTAGTTCATCAATATAAGGTTTGTAAGTTTTTAAATTATCTTTTACGTGTTCTAAAGTATGTTTTGTAATACCTACAACCCCAGTATCAATAATTAATAAGTAACTATCGAGAGAAAAAGGTAGTTGTTTTGCTCCGTGTTCTTTAGAAAAAAGAAGGGGAGTATCGCTAAGTACTTGATTTACATCAATTCCACTAGGGTTTCCATGAATAAACTTCTCGCATTTATCAGCGATTTCTCTTATTTTTGCTTTTGTTATTCCTTTAGCACGAGCAATAGCTATGCTAAGAGCAGCTGATGAACCTAATCCTCTTCCAACTGGAATAGTACTATTAATATTAATTTTTGTCTTACTATCGATTTCACAGGTATCTGCGATATACGCTAAAATATCGTCTCTGTGTTGAATTTCATTAGTATTTTCAAGTGTAACATCTATTTTCATCTCTGGTAAAGGTATTGTAATTCCCTCATGACCGTAGACTACTGCATGTTCACCAAAAAATATTGCTTTAGCATGTGTCATAATAATCCTCTTATTTTAGAATTTCAACTTTATTTTAAATCAAATTTTTAAATTATTTTATGCTTGATACTATATAATTAGTATCTTTTTATATGTACAATAATTATACTTTTAGCATTATTATTTGTCAAACAAATGCTGTCATTATAGTTTTTTATTAAACATAATAAAAAACAATCTTAAATACCTTGCTTTTAAAATAGGAAAGAATAAAAAGATTGTTTTTAATGATTTGGATGACAATTAATGCCGTGTGGTTCTAAATGAACTAAAGTTTCACAGTAATAAAACTCACGAGCGAGTGCTTTTTCTATTTTTATAGTTATATCATGACTTTGTTTAACATTTAATTCTGGATTAACTGTTATTGTAATATCAATAAAGTATAATAGACCATGAGTTCGTCCTTTTATATCAACGATAGAAATAACACCCTCTATGTCTTTAACGATAGACTCAACCTTCTCAATAACTTCAGCCTCAACACCATCTGTTAGTATATGAGTAGATTCTTTAAAAATACTTATTGCTGTATAGATAATTAAGCAACCTACTAATATAGCGACTATTGAGTCGGCGATAGGTATACCTATATATGTTGCGATAATACCAACTAACGTACCAATTGATACATAAGCGTCACTTAGGTTATCTAAAGCAGCTGCTTTTAAAGACTTGCTTCCAAGCTTATTTGCCAGTCTAATATTATAAAAGTACACAGAAAACATAATTATACTAGCAACAACGGCTGTAACTGCAGATAACATACTAGGTTGTTCATAGCTTTTAGTTATAATTTTTTTTACTGCATATATTACTACTTCAATACCAGCATAAAGCATAATAAATGAAGCTATTAATGTTGAAATTAATTCTGCGCGGAAATGTCCGTAAAGATGGTCTTCATCCGCAGGTTTTCTTGAAATTTTTAATCCAATAAGAACACAAATGGATGAAATAACGTCAGTTGCGTTATTTATTCCATCTGCGACTAATGCAGAAGAACGGAAGAAAAAACCAGCACCCAATTTTAAAAGTGTAAGCAGTAGGTATGAGAATATACTAAGTCTTGCACCATGTTCAGCTTTTTTTAACTTTTCAAAAATAGAGTTATTCATATAAGTAGCTTCCTTTCAAAATGTATTTTACAATTATAACAGCTTTAAAAAAATTATTCAAGAATAAAATTCTTATTTTAAAAATAAAATTATTTGCCATAGGTGAACTTTTTCTAAAAAAATAAACCTCAAACATATTGAGGTTATAAATACCAGCAGCCGGGGTCGAACCGGCACGATGTTGCCATCGCTGGATTTTGAGTTCCATAACTACATTATTTAAATCTTACAACCTTGATTTAATAGGGTTTTAAGCCTTTTGAATCTTGCAAAATAGACTCATTTTTCAAATTTTAGTAACTTTTTGGTAACTCATCTTTCTCTCTTGAATAACTACTTCCATAAATAGTGAGTCAATAATCTTATTTTTCAGTCGTTGATTTCCCCGCCCCATTTGGTTCTAGAATCGCATTAAACGTTCTCTTTTCAAACTGTAGGTGAATATGTTCAACCACTAGATGATTTCCATACCGTTTACTGATGTTTTTAGCTTGTAATATCATGTTCTCTCTCCTTTTTGACAATATCAGTCTAGCAAAAAAGCCGTTATAAAAACGACTTTTGGGGATAAACAGTCAAAATGAGGGTCCAAGTGGTGAGATGGAAGAGACAAAAAGAAGAAGAAAATTTATTGCAACCATTCTTTTCCCCATTGATTCAAGTCCTTTAAAATCGGCATCAGTGATTTACCTTTTTCTGTCAACACATATTCTGTATGAAGAGGCAAAGACTCATAATCATATTTCTCAATCAATTGGTTTTCTATTAAAACATCTAATTCACGTGTCAAACTGATAGTTGTAATCCCTTCAACTTCTCTTCTCAACTGATTGAAACGAACATTCTTATGCTTGTTTATAACCCCTAATATATTCATCCTCCATTTCCCACCAACTACATCTAAGACTTGAGACATACTACAGTTCCAATTTTTATTTGTTAACATTTTTTCTCCTTACAAAAATGTGCCTAATTTACAACTTGTTTATAAAGTGTTATAATATTTTTATCATTTATTTTAAAGGAGTTATTTATGTTTATTATAAACCTTACCTATATTGAGCCACTTGAGGTAGTTGAAAAACACTTAGAAAAACACATAGATTTTTTAAATCAGTATTATACAAAAGGTCTTTTTATCGCATCTGGAAGAAAAAATCCAAGAACCGGCGGTATCATTCTCATGAGAGCTAAAAATAAAGAAGCCGTTCAAGAAATCATTAAACACGATCCATTCTATCAAAATGAGATTGCTCAATATGAGATTATTGAATTTGAGGTAAGTAAATATTGTCCTGAATTGAAAACCGTCCTGAACAATCCAGTGGACAAAATTAGATAAAGAAACTCAAGGTCTACTCTATACTGCGTAGAGCCATTGAAAAATACCCATTGTAAAGATGGGTATTTTTTGGTTTTAAATATATAGAGATCAATCTGCATTAAAATAATCATAAACCTCTTTAAAGAGAGTTTGCAATATTTCTTGCTCTTCTTCATCTAAATCATATTCAGAGACTAGCTCGTCCATATAGTCAAATGCAGTGAAATGATTTTTTGTCCGAGTGCAAAAAATGGCTTGGAGCGTGTACTCCAAGCCATTTCTATTTGAATTATTTAACTTCTGTATAACCAATCGCTTCTAATTTTTGAGCTGCTGTTGAGAAGTCATCGAATGATTTGTTCACGATTTTAGCGTCTTTTAGAACGATTTTGCCTTCGCTATCTGTGATTAAATCTGTTAATCCGATTCCGTAAACTTGTTTACCAGCGTATTTGTACTCTACTTGAACAACCATGACTAAGTTTCCGTTACCAGTTACGAATTTGTCTGATAATGCGCTTGTAGTAACGTTTTTAGAAATTCCACGGTAGTAAGTTTTGTCGAATGTTACAGTTGCATCAGAGTAGCGTTTGTTGATTTCTTCTTTCACTTTCGCTAACACTTCATCTTTGTTTTTAACGTCATCAAATTTTTCAGCAACTGTCTTCAATCCTTTAACAGGAAGTGTGAAGCTTCCGTCGCCTTCTAATACATAACCTCTGTTTTCTAATGTGCTAGTGAAATCACCGTCTAACACGATTTTAGCATCTTTTCCGTTTTCTAATTCGCCATCGTTTTCAACTTTGAAACGTAAGAATGACAATTTAGAATCAGTCACACGAACATCTGCATGACCAACTTTGTTATAGCCCTCCACTTCTAATGAAGTAACTTTCGCTAATTCTTCAGCCGTTAATTTTTTCGCTTCTTTTAAGCCACTAACTTTCACTTTTGTTTCTTTTGGAAGATTAAAGTATTTTTCAGCATCTTTATCTGAAGTGAATGTGAAGGTAATTTCGTCGTCGTTTGATAATCCCTCTGTCTTGCTTGGTGTTACTTTCACTTTTGTTGCAGCTTCACGAACTTCTGCTTCTGTTTTCGCATCTGCTTTAGGGTTTGCTACTAAGAACTCTTTTACTAACTCTTGAGTATTTACTTGATATACAAGTTCCCCTTTTGTGTCTAACCCGGTAAAAGTTGTTTTGATGAAGTCACCAGCGTCTACTTTTTTTACGCCACAAGCAGCAAGTACCACAGTCGCTACTAAACAGAATAATGTTAACAGTCTTTTTTTCATGATTCCCTCCTGAAAAG
>ERZ773263.1122-NODE-1122-length-16667-cov-2.858777_pt1 | contig 16667 bp, 23 predicted proteins | sample MGYA00511076_ERZ773263 | MGnify/ENA primary metagenome ERZ773263 (study PRJEB29015, sample SAMEA2738155) | human oral metagenome | biome: human oral; feature: human-associated habitat; material: saliva | place: China | collected 2195 ... | reverse complement strand
TCACCGATAGAGGGCTCAAGCCTATGATACTCAACTCGACCAACTCACAGCGAATCAGTAAGGTTGCTGGGACAACAAGAGTTGAGAAGTGGAGCGGAATCAGAATCGCAATCTACACTGAGAAGGTTAACGCGTTTGGCACGACCACCGATGCGCTCCGAATCAGAGACTATGCGCCTAAGAGCAAGGAACTATTCTGCAACGAGTGCGGTGCGGAGATTGTCGGCTCGGGCAAGTACACAGCTAAGGCGATTGCGGAGAGAGCCAAGGTGAAGTATGGCGAATACCTCTGCATGGATTGTGCAATGGCTAGAGCGGAGAAGAGTACCGAGCCAGAGCAGACCGAACCTACACAAGAAGAACAGACGGAGGAGGTATAGGGCATGGAGCTAGCAAGAGAGCAGTTTACAGAAGGTTACGAGCAAGGCATGGCAGATGCGATGGCAATTGCTAAAGCTCACCCAGAGGCATTCGGTTCGATGTTCGCAGCATCTACATGGAGGCACGTATCAGAGCAAAATCCTAGCATTACAGGATATTACCTAGTTCAGACCGAACGAGAAGGAACACGCAACATCAGAATTGCAATGTATAGCGCAGAGGCAAAGAGATGGCTAGCACAAGATGTAAAGCATTGGGCATATCTACACTTATATAACGGAGAAGACATGGAGGTTAATTATCTATGATTTTAACAGCAGAAAATTATTTCAGCCAAGAGGCGCAAATGCAGTACTTCGGAGTTTCGCAATTTAAGTCTTTTGAAAAATGCGAAAATTGTGCACTTGCAGAGCTTACAGGAAATTACGAGAGGGCGAAAACAACCGCCCTACTCGTCGGCTCGTATGTAGATGCTCATTTTGAAAGTACGCTTGATATCTTTAAAGCACAACACCCTGAGCTACTAAAAAAAGACGGAACACTTAAGTCTGACTATGTAAGGGCCGAGGAGATTATCAATCGAATCGAAAGCGATCCGCTCATGATGAAGTATCTACAGGGTGACAAGCAAGTCATTATGTCAGCAAACCTATTCGGCTATGATTGGAAAATCAAGATGGACGCATATGTTCCAGATGAGCGAATTGTGGACCTCAAAATCGTTAAGGACTTCGAGCCTATATATGATCCTCGTCTCGGTATGAGAGTGCCCTGGATACAATTTTGGGGCTATGACCTACAGGGAGCAATCTACCAGAGAGTTGAGCAGATTGCGACAGGGCGAACCGAACCGCTACCGTTCTATATCGTAGCGGCAACGAAAGAACCTACACCAGATATCGCAGTAATTCACATACCGCAACACATGTTAGATGCTGCACTAAAGGCTCACGGAGTAGAAGCGAAGATAGACCGATACGCATTAATTAAGTTCGGTGATATTCCGCCTAGTAGGTGTGAGAACTGTGATTACTGCAAAGAGACAAAGGTGTTAACAGAGCCTATAGAGTACGAACTATATGAGGAGGACAACTAAATGAATGTAAGTGTAATAAAGGGCAGATTAACGAGAGATCCAGAGCTCGCGTTTTTTAAAAATAGCAATGGAGAAGATAGGTCGGTATGCCGCTTTTCGGTAGCGATAGACAGAGAATACGGAGACGGAACGGACTTTTTCCCGTGTTCAATATTTGGCAAAAGAGCTGAGGTAATAAATAAGTACTTCTCTAAAGGCTCTGAAATTGCGTGTCATGGACGAATGGAACAGAACAAATACAAGGACAAGGACGGTAATGACCGTACAGTTTGGAATTTCGTCGTAAAAGACTTCGATTTCTGCGGTAAGAAATCAGACAACAACAGCGAACCGAAGGCGGACGGATTTGAGCAGATAGAGGAAGATGTTCCGTTTTAAGGAGGAGTAATAAAATGAACCCATTACTCAAGTATCCAGGAGCGAAGAACAGGTTAGCTACTTGGATAGTGAGCCATATACCACCGCACAAGGTGTATTGCGAGCCATTTCTAGGCAGTGGCGCAGTGTTCCTTAATAAAGAGCCAGCATATAACGAGATCCTGAACGACCTCGATGATGATATATATAACTTCTTCAAGGTTGTTAGAGGAAATCCTGAAGAGCTCTGTAAATTAATATATGCAACACCATGCTCACGTACGGAATACTCGGCCGCATATATGGACGAACCTGTATCAGACCTAGAGCAAGCACGCAGATTTGCGGTGAAATGCTGGCAGGGGTTCGGATGTGGCAATAAGTACAAAAACGGTTACAGACGAGGGATAGGGGCGGCGAGCCCAAACCCCGCCAAAGCATGGGCAAAACTACCAGACACAATACAGCTTTCAACTGAACGATTGAAAAATGCGCAGATAGAGCATAAGGACGCACTTGAACTTATAAGTGACCTATATGGCGAAGATACATTTATTTACATCGACCCACCATATCTGCAGGATACAAGGAAGAAGTACCTATACAACCACGAAATGACAGATGAACAGCACATGAAACTACTGCAAATTGTCAGAGAAAGTGATTGTAAAATCATGATCTCTGCGTATGAAAACGAGCTGTATAACACAGAGTTGATAGGTTGGAGAAAAGAACATAAATCAACTACAGCCGAGTGCTCGAGGCGGAGAATTGAGACGCTATATATGAATTATTAATGTGGAGGTTAGAGATGGAAGCATATAACCCAGAGTGGAACGAACTCGTTTTTAGAAATTTAACACCAGAAGAAAAGGAAGAATATGCCAATTTCGATTGGTCATACATGATTGAGAATCTACCAGAATATAACGAAGATGTCCTTGTAACAAACGGGATATGTATTTGGGTTGATTCTTTCGATGAAGATGCTGATGGCGTTTACCTCTCTGGCACAGGTGACGAAATGACGGGCGTGACCGCATGGATGCCATTACCCGAACCATACAAAGGAGAATAACAAAATGTATCTATTAATCGACAGTCGCGAAAAACCGAAGGCAATCAGTGGCATACTGAACCACTTCGCGAAGAATAACGTCAAGTACGATGTTTCAAAACTCTACTTCGGTGACTATATGGACTACGCAAGACCGAACAAGGTAGTTGACCGCAAGCATAACATATCTGAATTAGCTATGAACTGCACACGAGACCGTAAGAGGTTCAAACAAGAGCTAGAACGAGTTAAGGCGACGGGTGGCGAGTTAATCCTACTCGTCGAACAGAACAGTTATAAGGATAGAGAGAAGACAATCAGAGTCGAGACGATAGAAGACTTAATGCTCTGGACAGCGCCTAGAGGAGTAGTCAGAGGCGAGCAAGTATATAGAGTTCTCGTCTCGTGGTGTCATAAGTACCCACTACGAGTAGAGTTCTGTCACAAAAGGAACACAGGACAAAGGATTTTAGAACTATTGGAGGAAAAAGATGAGTAAGGCAAGATTAGCGGACCTTATAAAAAACAAAATAGACCTACAGTCCGTAATGGAGTGTTACGGTATGCAGTTCGACCGCATGGGTAAAGCTCTCTGTCCGTTCCACTCTGATAATCACCCTTCTTTATCAATTAAGAACGAGCGATATAAATGTTGGGCATGCGGTGCGAGTGGCGATATGTTCGACTTTATTCAAAATCTCTACGGCGACAGCTTTATGGAGGCTATAGAGCGAATCAATAGAGACTTAGGACTCGGAATCGACACAAAACTAAACGCACCAAAGAACAACAAAGCTATAGCCACCGCACAACGACAGAAATCAGCCCGAGAGAAATTAAAAAAGGCTCGCAGGGCAAAAGTATTAGAACTAACCGAAAAGCACCGCATCGCTTTTAAAAATGGCGATTATGAAGAGGCTAGCAGACTAGAGGAAATCCTAGACGACATTGTCGCATATGAGGACGAACTCGCTCGCAACAGAGGACAGCACAAGGAGGCATAAATATGAAAAACAACGAAATAACAACGACCTTCTCGCTGTCGGACTTTGCAGACGGAACCGTATTTGAAGAGCTTGGATTACGCGACAGAACTGTTAGCGAGAGGGAAGTGCTACTAGTTCAGCTCAAGAGAGAGGCGAAAGAGCTAGGACTTGGAGCAAAAGCCTTTAATGCGATCGTATCGGACTACTTACGAGGTGAGGCGGTATCGAGTGTAGGCTCAATCGCTGGATTCAACATGCCGACTAGATGGGTATTAACCAGTACAGGAGAAATACAGAAGACCACTATGGAGCTTGCGTGCAGTCACCCGATATACATATCCAAACGATTTATTGACTGCCTTATAGGCGAAATAAAGCTTGAAATAACCTACTCGAGAGACTCGGAACTAGAGCGACTTCAATCGTTCATCGTCCCAAAATCAAGAATAACCTCATCGCAGAGCATTGTTGCCCTAGCGAATAAAGGTGTATCGGTATCAAGTACCAACGCAGCACTGTTAGTCAATTATCTACAGGACTTTGAGGATACCAATTATGACCAGATTATTGAAATCAAAAGTATTAATCGATTCGGTTGGATTGGCAAAGACTTTTCACCGTATGTAGATGGCATTGAATTCGATGCAGATGATAATTACCCAGAGTTAGAGCAATGCGTAACGAAAGCGAACGGCACTATAGAGGATTGGAAAGAGGTTATTAAGACTGTCAGAAATTCCAATAAGATAGCGCCAAAAGTCGCTCTAGCTGCCTCATTCGCATCGGTTCTAATTGAACCACTGGACGCACTACCGTTCTTTGTTCACTTCTGGGGCGCTTCTGGAGGAGGTAAAACCGTATCGCTGATGATAGCTGCATCAGTATGGGGAAAGCCCGACGTCGGATCATATATAAAGACATTTAATTCGACCAAGGTCGCACAGGAAATTCTTGCATCGACCCTATATAGCATGCCCGTTATATGTGATGAGCTACAGATTAAAGCTGGAGCGAGTGACAACTTCGATAGTTTGATTTATGAACTATGCGAAGGCTCTGGGAAAAGTAGATCTAATAAACAACTAGGCATACAAGCCTCTAGAAATTGGCGAAACTGCTTTATATCGAGCGGAGAGCAACCAATTACAGGCGAACTGAGTGGAGGCGGAGCAAAGAACCGTGTATTTGAAATTGAGTGCCAAGACGACCTCTTCAGCGATCCAATGAAGATAGTTGAGGCAGTCAAGTCGAACTACGGACACGCAGGACGAGAATTCGTAGAGGCGCTAGATACCAAGACACGGAAGAAGATTAAGACCGCACAGCAGTCGGTCTTTGCCGAATATAGCGAAAAAGGGTTTACAGACAAACAAGCCCTTGCAGCATCTATCGTCGTAGTGGCCGAGGCATTCTACAGCACAATAATTCTAAACGAACCGCCTAGCTTTATAGCGGAAGACCTAGAGCCTTACATCGCAACGCATGACGATGCATCGCAAGACTTGAGGGCGGTTGAGTGGTTAAATGATTGGATTGCCGAGAATTGGAACAAATTCGACGAGAACGTACCAGACGTATACGGAGTAGCAGATTCAGCGGACACAATAGATATTATTGCCTCGAAATTAAGAGCAGATTGCCAGAAGGTAGGCATTAATTACAAACGACTTGTGTCGTATTTAGATAAGAGAAATGCACTAGTTACGAATCCTGGACGAAAAGACAAAGTTGTGAGGATCGGAGCAAGTAGACCAAGGTGTATATCAGTCAAAAAGGATTTTATATGGGCTAGAGAGAAAGAATTGTCACCAATGTCACCAAGTGTCACCAAAAATATTTAACAAAAATGGTGACAACAAAAACGTTGATATTTCAATGGTTATAAGTATTAAAAATATACTTGTCACCAATGTCACCAAAAATATTTACACATATATAGGAAAAACAAAAAAAGTTTAAAAAATATATCTCTTATATATGCAAGTAAAAAAAGTTGGTGACAACGGTATTTCTGGTACAGGTCTTGAAATAACTGCGATACACGGAAAAATAACTTGGTGACATGCTGGTACAAATTGGTGACAAACTAGATATAGCAACAACTTTAGTGATGTGTTTTGTAATAAATGACAAAATAGCGAAAGAGAGGTAAAGCGATGAATAAAACAACACCGATGACGATAAGGGAATTGTCAGAAATGTCAGACGAAATGATACTAGTTGCGTCTTATCGCCCTAGGGACTCTAAAAGGTATCATACACGTATGCTAGGGTATCGCAAAGGTAACGAATTAATAGGTGTACTCCCCGTGTCAGAAAAAGAATATAACGGACCACTTACAATTAGATTTATAGATAACTACTTAGGTGCGCTATTCGCACATGCTTATAGGCAAGGTCAGTATGACTATATTGACCTTAAGGAGGCACAGAATGGCTAAATGGATATTAACTGCAGAGTCCTACGGGGCTTTTAGACACACGAAAGAATATATACCCGTTCCGAATCCACACGGGGTAACGGTGATTACGGAGCGAGAGGCAATCAGGCTGACTAGTGGTTGTAGGTGGGCGACTAGAGGACACTACGTATACGCAAGGGAACGAGAGACGGTGCGATTCGACACACTGCAAGAGGCTCAGCGATACGCAGAGCAGTTAGGAGGTGCAGAATGATTAACAAGGATTTGGAATACATAGCATACCACTATGGGAAATTTCACCAGCTAGAGAAGTGCAAAGAGGAACTTAACGAGCTGATAGAGGCGATAGAGTCTAAAGACGAGGAGTCGATCATCGAAGAGATTGCTGACGTTGAGATCATGACCGAACAAATAAAGCAACTTATGTGTGCTGATAAGGTCGTGGAACTCTACAAGGACTATAAGATTCAGAGGCAGCTTACTAGGATTGCGAAGGAGCAGGGCAATGAGCGTGATAACTAAAGAGGAACTATTATCTATGCCGGAACTACACAAGCAGATTCGGACGCTGCAGGAAAGACACGCCCTGTATGAGGCAAAGGCTATGGGCGGAGCAATTGAATACAAAGAGCGAGTGCAAACCAGCATAAGTGCAAAGTCGAGCATATATCCGGATATGGCGGTCGATTTAGAAAGAGATATAGAGAAGCTGGAGGCGCAGCTGATCCCACTTATATCTAAAGTCGAGGTATTCGCAAAAGAGCTACCTGATCCACTTGAAAGGGACGTAATACGGTTTAGATACATATACGGCTACGATTGGGTTAAAATCGGAGAGCTTGTGCAATATTCGGCGAGACACTGCTATAACATCGATCGCAGGGTTGTAAAAAAAATGTTCATATGATTTCATGCGATTTCATACGATTTCATGTTGAAATACAGGGTTGACTTGATTTATGCTAGACTTGAAATAAATGGAAAGGGGGCACAGTCCCCACACCCGAGTTTTCCTTACAAAGACTTAAATCATTAAGAGACGTGGCAGGTAGTCACGTCTTTTTCGATGTGATACAATCAGGGCATAGTCTTGTAGGGAGGATAGATAATGAAAATTCAGCACATTACTCTAAATGGAGACACTAATAAATTTAAAAATAAAGATATCACGGAGACACGATTTAATGGGTTTTCGCATTTTAATGAATTTGATATTAATATTTTAGATTTAACGGATAAATACATTTGGAGAAATAATGATAGGTATACAACGTATGTGAATTGCCAAAAGGATTTTATGTCTATTAGTAAAATTATCAAAGAAATATATTATGAAAACACATCTAAGGCATTAGTAATATTGCCACAGAATAGCAGCTTTAGATATGATCGAAAAAGTGCTAATGAATATTATAAACATATTGATTTAAAAGATATGGTTGAAGCTCTAAGCGATGGTGTTTTAAATCCTTTGTTGGTCTACAGCATTAGGTTAAAATATGCCAAGTCAAAAACCATAATAGATGGTGAAGAATTCAATTCTGATTTCTTAATTAATGACTCGGATAACCAGAGACAAAAATTATCAAATAAATCTGGAATAGTATCAACTAATGATAAAAATTGTTGCTACACAACTTTAGAAATTTTAAATAATGAACAACTGGAATTATTCTTAAAAAGAATTGGCTGGATTAAAGAGAACAAAGAAAACGTTCCTGATTGGATGGAGGACGTAACTATGTTTGATGATGTAATTCAAAGAGAAAAGATTAAAATAGCAGAGCAGGAAATCAAAGACCAAGAAGCAAAAATAACAGCTGCCAATGAAAAGCTTATCGAGAACGAAAGATATAAATCTATTTTGTATACACAGGGTGATGAATTAGCTGATGTTGTAAAGGATATGATAGAACAGCTATTTGATATAGACTTGTCTGAATTTACAGATGTGAAGAAAGAAGATTTTACGTTCAAGTTAGATGATAAATTCGTAATTGGCGAAGTGAAAGGTGTAACAAGTCAAGTAACTACGCAACATTTATCTCAGCTGGATAATCATCTTACTAGTTTTTCAGAAAAGAACAGTGTAAGTGAGGATGATGTGATAAGGCTTTTAATTATTGACAGCCAAAGGAAAATACCTGTAGCTGAACGAGTTCCTGTAGATCAACAACAGATAGATAAAGCCGAGAATAAATATGGCTCGTTGATAATTGAGACAAAAGAATTCCTTAAAATGTTTGAAAAATTTAAGAATGGAGATTTAAACAGAGAGGCTTGTATTGATTTGATAAATCAAAAAGGAATATTGAAAATAGATTAGCACCAAAGAGTCCTTAGGGGCTCTTTTTTAATACTTACAAAACAAACAAAGGGAAGAGGTGAGGCTGAATGCCAAAGGCGAGGAATCCTAAAGCAGATGAAGCCGAGGCTCTATACAATAAAGGCTTTAAGCTGATAGAGATATCTAAAAAGATGGAATTACCAGAAGGAACTGTAAGGCGGTGGAAGAGTGTTTATAACTGGGATGCCGAACGTTCGAATAAAAAGAAAGCGAACGTTCGTAAAAGCAAAGGCGCACCTCGGGGCAATCAAAATGCAAAAGGTGCGGGTGCTCCTAAAAAGAATACCAACGCCGAGAAGTACGGATTCTTTTCAAAGTATCTCCCGGAGGAAACACTTGATATCGTACAGGCTGTTGAAAAGGCTAATCCACTTGACCTATTGTGGCATCAGGTTCAGATTGCTTATGCTGCCATTATCAGAGCGCAGAGGATTGCGTATGTGAAGGATAAAGACGATAAGACGATTGAGAGAGTTGAAGAGAGGGACGGCAATGTAATCGGCGCGAAGTGGGAAGTGCAGCACGCATGGGACAAACAGAATAACTTCCTCAAGGCACAAGCAAGGGCTCAAGGTGAGCTACGGAGCTTAATCAAGCAGTATGACGAGATGTTACATCGTGATTGGGATATGGCAACAGAAGAGCAGAAGTCACGCATAGATTTAATCAAGGCTCAGACTGCTAAAGCAAAGGGAGACGATGGCGCAGATACTTACCGAGACGATGGATTTATAGAGGCACTTAAGGGCGAGGTTACGGACGTATGGGAAGATTAGCGCAAGTATTCAGATTTAAACCGTTTAGCAAGAAGCAGAAGCAGGTACTTACGTGGTGGCTTCCAGAGTCACCTGTACAGGGTAAAAACGGAATTATTGCAGATGGTGCTATCCGTTCTGGCAAGACCGTATCGATGGCATTGTCATACGTTATTTGGTCAATGTCGACATTCGATGGCGAGAACTTCGGTATGGCTGGCAAGACAATCGGAGCTTTTAGGCGAAACGTACTAAAGCCACTCAAGCTAATGTTGTTCGCTAGGGGCTATAGGTTCAAGGATCATAGAGCCGACAACCTACTCGAGGTAAGTCGCAACGGTGTAACGAATTATTATTACATCTTCGGGGGCAAGGACGAACGTTCGCAAGACCTTGTACAGGGTATTACACTGGCTGGGTTCTTCTTCGATGAGGTCGCTTTGATGCCTGAGTCTTTTGTTAACCAGGCAACAGCTAGATGCTCGGTAGAGGGGTCTAAGTGGTGGTTTAATTGCAATCCTGATAGACCACGTCACTGGTTCAAAGTCAACTGGATAGACAAGGCAGACGACAAGGATCTCATATACTTACACTTCACTATGGACGACAATCTGTCGTTATCGGAAGCAATAAAGGAACGATATAGACGCCAATTCGTTGGTGTCTTTTTTAAGCGCTTTATAAAAGGGTTATGGGTTGGAGCTGAAGGACTTGTACATCCACAGTTTGCAGATGATGCAGATAAGTACGCAATCAGCTACGATGAGCTTATGCCTCTAAATCCAGTTGGAGAGAGGCAAAACGCACATAAGTTAGTGCAAATCTTTATAGGCCTAGATATAGGCGGAACGAAGTCGCACACACCATTCGTTGCTACAGGATTTACAAAGGGATTTAACAAACAGATACGACTGCATTACAAACGAATCGTACACAGCAAAGGCACTGTTGATCCTGAGAAAATTTACAGCACCTTTGGAGAGTTTGTTGGCGAAGTCAGGGCGCTTTATCCAGGCATACCAATAATTGCGGCATTCGTTGACAATGCGGAGCAACTCATACTGAATGGACTAGCACTATACAGTACGACTAACCGCATTGGTGTTAACGTGAAAGGGTGCCGTAAGACGGAGTTTAGCGACAGAGTGCTAGCATACAATGCTGTCATAAATACAGGACGTTTCATGTGGGTAAAGGACTTCTGCGAACCGATCGCAGATTCAATTAGTGAAATGGTGTACGACAGCAAAAGCAAAGATGAGAAGTTACTTGATGACTTCTCAACGGACGTAGATACATACGATGCTGACTTCTATTCATGGAGTTACTTCATAAATTATTTTCATCCTATAGGAGGACGTAAGTGAGAACGCATATTATTGAGTTCCTTAACAAGAGAGGATACAGGACGAATAAAAAAGCTCTAGAGCTGATAGACATCTGCGACAGCTGGTACAAGACGGAACCAATCGAAGGATTCCACGACCGCTGTACGGTTAATGGGGAGAAGTACGAGGTGGCTCGTACTGGTTTCGCAAAAAGGGCCTGTGAAGACGATGCGAATCTATGCGAAGTGGTCGACTTGACAATCGAGGATAAGCCGAGTAATGACTACATTAATGATGTTCTAAAGGCTGAAAACTTCCAGAAGAACATCAGACAGCAGCTAGAGTTAATTGCTGCGGAAGGAACTGCGGCCATTTATGTAAGAGTTGTTGGTGCTGATGTGCTAGATACACAAGAGCTACAGGGTGGAGAAGTCGAACTTGTGTATGTTCCGCCTAAAGGCATATTCCCATTAAGGGTCGAGAAGGGTGTTGTTACTGAGTGCGCCTTTGCCTCTGAGGACACCATAAACGGCAAGGCACAGACTACAATCGTTCTTTTTGAGCTTGTCGAGGAAAATTATAGAGCAACAACAGTTGTGTTAGATTACGAAGGCAAAGAGTTAACGAACAAGCGAATTGAGATTCTTTTGGGCGCAATCAAGCCTTTTGCGGTGTTAACCACTGCTGCTGTTAATAACCTTACAGGAATGCAAGGCTACGGACTTCCAAAGCTTTATGGCTCCATTTTAGAATTGAAAGTCGTTGATTTAGTTTTTAATGTACTGTTCGGTGACCTTGATAAATCAGACAAGATGATTCTATACAACGAAGCTCTTTGTAAGTTTGATGAGAACGGAAAGCCTATAACTCCGAACAAGCAGCACAAGAAGTTGTTCGTTTCTATGGGGCAGGCTCTCCCAGAGGAAGGCTCGCTTATACAGGAGGTAAATCCTGAAATTCGAATAGACGACATTACGAAGGCGCTAGAGCTTGCTCTCTCTCTGCTATCACTTAAGTTCGGTTACGGTTCGAGGAAGTATAGCTTTGAGAACGGTCAGATTAAAACCGCTACGGAGTACATCGGAACTAAACAAGACTCGATGCAAGAACTTAACAAACAAAGGCAGAATTTAACCGACTACATAGAGGACACTATCAGGGCTCTGTTGTGGTTCTCAAATGCATTTAATAAGACTCAGTACGCACTCAATTCCAAAGTAACAATCGGATACGACGACAGTTTTATTATTGATAGGCAGAGCGAACTTGAAGCAATGAGACAGGATGCGCAGACGTTCGGACTGCCAAAGCTCGTTATCCATTACCTCAAGGAAAAGTACAACTTATCTGATGACGAGGCGCTTGCGTGGTACGCTGGGAGTGGAACTGAGGCAGATCCGACTGAACCTATAGAGGAGTAATTCGATATGCTATCGGATAGACAGAAGGAGCAACTATCTGCAGAAATGATACCGCTGTTCCAGGAACTAGAGCAAGACGTTATACAAGACATCGCTCGTAGAGTCCGCAAGGAATCGCGCTGGACAGAAACTGCAGAGCTACAGGCAAAGACTCTCGAGGCTTTGGGATATAAGCCAATGGAGATTCGGAACAAGGTCATGCGTGAGCTCAAAGCAGACAAAGCATATCAAGCTATGATTGCGAAGAACACACTCGAATACAAGAGGGCTGTCAGAGACCGCATAAAACAGCTTGTAGCGGATGCAAAAGAGCGTGGTGATGATATTGTAAGCCGAGCTGGTACAATGGCATTTAACGACGATTTAGCCTTCTGGGAGTCGAAGGGGAGACATCTCCGACATAGTTCGGAACTCGCTGAGATAAACACCACAGCATCACACCGACTTGGTCATGAACTAAAGAACCTTACCCACTCTACTGGCTTTAAATTCGTCGGGGCGCCCGTAAGAATAGATAATGCGTTTAGTCATGCGATGGATAGCGCAATAATGAACGTAGCTACGGGTGCTTTCTCAAGCGGACAAGCAACAGAGAAGGTAGTTTCAGACCTCGAGAAAAGCGGAATCAGACACGTTGACTTTGGCTCGGGTATCTCAAGAGGCATTGATGTAGCTGCTGCACTAGCGGTTAGGACTACACTCGGTCAAATGGCAGCACAAATATCAATGAGCAACACCGAAGAGCTCGGTACCGACCTCGTAGAGGTATCCTCACACGCAGGGGCCCGTGAAGGTGATGGACATGCTGACCACGCATACTGGCAAGGAAGAGTGTATAGCATAAGCGGTAGGCAACATCCGGAAGAAGAGAAAAGGCTCGGCTACAAGATATATAAACTGTCTGACGTTACAGGGTACCCGGACGATCCATTAGGCTTGTGTGGGTATAACTGCAGGCATACTTTTTACCCGTTTCTCGAGGGCATATCTGAACCAAATCCAATCGTAAAAGACCCTGAGCCCGTAACAGTTGACGGACGAACCTACACATATTACCAGGCAACGCAAGTACAGAGGCGACTCGAGAGGGAGCTAAGAGAGCTCAAGAGGCAGTACATAGGCGGAGATGAGACAAGGCTAGCGGCAATTAAGGCAAAAGAGCAGCGATACGCAAGGTTTTGCAGTAAGGCGGGGCTTAAGCAGAACCTCGAACGACTCTACGTAAAGGGGTATAAGCGAGATTTTGAGTATATTAAGCCTACAACTACAGTTTATAACAAAAATACTGTAGTTGATAATAACAGGACATTAAAGCGATTTGATAAAGACACTGTTAAAAAATTAGACAGAAAACAGTTGGAACATTATGCAACTGATATTTTTGCCCGCAAGCAAAAGGGCTTGTCTTATGACGAGGGTGTGCGTAGAGCCAAAGCTTTAATGGACGGTAATACAGATGCACAACTGCGAAAATACATAGTCAAATATCAACAAAACTTGGTATTTAAGCCTAAAAATGATATAATCACACCGACAGAACACGTTATCCATTTAGATAAAAAGGAAAATTTGTCAAATTATGATTTAACTAAGATTGCTCCAGCACAAGATAAGCATGTAGTTGGTACAAATTCGTATAAAAACTTGTCAGAGACAAGAGCGTATGCGCCTTCATACCTCACGATATCGCCTGATAAAATATCGGAACTTGTGGCAAAATACGCTGGGAAAGGAGTAAATCTTTATGATAGTCACGGTAATTGGACTCACACTGAATTAATCGTCACAAACGATGAAAATATAGGAGTTGTAGTAAATAATCTTAATGGCAAAACGCAAGAAACAAATGTCTTTAAGATTCATTATTCACAAAAAGGGGTTCACATAGTGCCCGATTACATAAGAAAGAAACAAAGGTACACGATATGATAGCAAAAGATTTTGAAGAATATATTGAAAAAAAGGTTTTGGTTATGCGCACTGACGGCAGGGGGATTGCAGGTGAGCTTGATTCCATTGCTCCTGATTACGATACGGAGTCTGGGAAAGATGAGCTCGAATTGTTTATCGAAGGAGCATATATTGTAGTTCCTGTTGACGAAGTAGAAAGTATCAAAATGGTATAGAACATAACACAAAAACTAAATACGTTAATTAGCATCGCAATGAAGCGGTGCTTTTTTATTGCCCTTGGACTGCGGCGTTAAAGGTGAGGTCTGGCACAAGTTGGTCTGAACATAAGGGCTTGTTTGGACGTTAAAAGAAAGGAAATATCACAATGGCATTAACAAGAGACTCAATTAAACAGCTAGGCATTACGGACGAAGAGCTGATTACGAAGCTACTAAACGCACACCATGCGGAGGTTAATCCGTTAAGAGAAAAGGCGGAACAGTATGACAAAGTAAAGGCTGACTTTGACGAACAGAGTAAGTCTATCGCTGACCTAAAGGCGTCTGCTGGCGACAAGGAATCGCTACAGAAACAGATTGCAGAGCTAACAAGTGCAGCACAGGAGAAGGATGCAGCACACCAGAAGGCAATCGAGGAAATGCAGAGCAAACTAGAGGGCGCGGAGTTTGACAAGCTCCTAGATGATGCGATTACCAAGGCTGGCGGAAGAAGGACGGCAAGTATCAGAGCTGAGCTAAAACTCGACGAGCTGAAGGCGAGCAAGGACAGGACTAACGACATCGACGCAGCAATTAAGGCGCTGAAAGAATCGGAAGATACATCGTTCTTGTTCGGATCAGACGCAAAGCCGTCTGGAGCAAGAATAGACTCATCGGGCAGAACTGATACAGGCACAGACGGAAATGACGCAGCTATGGCAACTGCAAGAGCTGTTATGGGGCTCAAACCAACAGGAAAGGAAAACTAAACAATGGCAAATCAGATTTCAAAATTCAAAATGTACGTTGACCTACTAGACGAGGTGTACAAGACATCCTCTGTTACTGCAGTACTCGACGGTGCTCCAGAGCTAGCACAGCAGGGCGCGAATGCAGACGAGCTTGTTATTCCTAAGATTGACATGGATGGACTTGCAGATTACGACCGTTCTGCAGGATACACTATGGGAAGTGTAGAACTCACCAACGAGACTGTTAAGTGTAACTTCGATAGAGGTCGTAAGTTCCTCGTAGATGCTGAAGACGATGCATCAACGGCAGGAGTTGCATTTGGAAGACTATCATCTGAGTTTGAGAGAACTAAGGTAATCCCAGAGCTAGACGCATTCAGATTCGCGAACTACTGCAAGAAGGCAGGTGCTAATATCGCAACTAGCGCTATTACAGATGGCGCTTCCGCTATCAAGGCGATTGCTAAGGCATACGACACCATGACCGACAACGAGGTTCCAGAGGACGGAAGAATTCTATTCGTATCACCAACAGTGTACGGAATGATTCGAGACCTAGATACAACTAAGTCGAAAGAAATCCTACAGCAGTTCGCTGTCGTTCAGAAGGTTCCAGCAAGCAGATTCTTCACTGCTATCGAGGTAAACGACGGAAAGACAAGCGGACAGGAGAAGGGCGGATACAAGAAGGCTGCTACAGGTAAGTCGCTCGACTTCCTAATTGTTGAGCCTTCCGCAGTTATCCAGTATCAGAAGAGAAACGTTAACAAGGCAATCGCTCCAGAGGATAACAAGGACGCAGATGGTTGGCAGTTCAACTTCCGCGAAGTTGGTATCGCAGATGTGTACGTTAACAAGGCTAACGGTATCGCTGGAGCTTGCAAGTAGCATAGGAGGTAAATCATGAGCAGAGTTATAGGACTTGAATTCGACGAGGCAACTAACGAGGTTATCGTAGAAGAAGAGCCAATCGAAGAGGTCGTAGAAGAAGAGCCAATCGAAGAGGTCGTAGAAGAAGAGCCTAAGAAGGGCGGAAAGAAGTAGTTAACATGCTATCAATGATGTCAGAGGAATACCAGGCTTATTATAACGATGAAGACGTGGAAGTTGACAGACTCTATAATAGGGCGAAAGTGATACTGCTCGGGATTACTAGTGGCCGAATTGAAGAGGTTACAGAGGAGCATCCGGAAGATTATCGTTATGATAGAGTCAAGGGGGTAATCGCTCTAGTTATACATGAACTACATTCAAGGGCAAGTGTATCGGGGGTATCTATCGTATCTAATGATGGGTACTCCGAGCACTATGTCAGTGAGACGGAGTGGCAGAGCGGACTAGAACGAGCAGTACGACAAGCTTTATCTGGTACAGGATTGACGGGGTGCATGTAATGAACTTCACAGACACAATAACAATGTATAGTTTGGGGTCTACGAACGGCGACGACCTCTATTGGGAACGCTTTGTTATAAAGGGTTGTCAGTGGAGAGAGAAGATAGTTCGCACTACAGATAGTAGCGGTAAAGTATTTAAGACTAAAGAAATTTCGGTTACTATCCCCATAAATGGTGACATGAAAAATAGGTTGTTTTTCGACACTAAAGGAAAAGACATCATCGTCCTTGGAGAGTGCCCTATGATTAACGTGTC